>JACXTT010009194.1_pt1 | contig 13533 bp, 13 predicted proteins | sample 9270951 | NCBI WGS metagenome assembly JACXTT01 (sample SAMN15532306, study PRJNA645909) | rock metagenome | isolation source: weathered quartz diorite | place: Puerto Rico | collected 2017-06-21
TCTTCATGGGGCCGGTGATCGTGGTCGGTGCGTACTATGTTCAGCGGGAAGTGTTCGCCCTGACGCCGCTGCTGATCTCCTTGCCGGTTGGTTGTCTTGTCGCAGCCATCCTCCAGGCCAACAACATTCGTGACCTGGAGTCAGACCGGGCGCGCGGGAAAAATACTCTGGCTACGGTGATCGGCCGGCAGGCGGCGAACTGGGAACTGGCTGGGCTGGTCTATGGAGCTTTTGTCATCACTGCTGTATTGATCCTGCTTGGCTATGCGCCCTGGCCGGTATTGCTGACCTTTGCCACGCTACGTCACGCGTTGCCTGCGGTGCGGATTCCTTTTAGCACCGACAAAGTCGAAGAGATAAATGCGGCACTGTTGCACACCGTGAAGCTGCACCTGGAGTACGGGGTACTGTTGATTGTCGGTTTACTGGTAAGTCGGTTCCTCCTCTGACCTATCGCCGCAAAGGGCGCACGCCGTGCGCCCTTACTTCTATGAGCTTCTCTAATTGACAGGGCAGGGAAGCGGTCTTACCGTATTTCTTGTACTCATGGAGGAAACGCGCATGTTACGTACTACACTCTTACTCGGCGCCCTCACCGGCCTCATCATGGCCATTGGTCACCTGCTCGGTGGGTCACAGGGGCTCATCATTGCGTTTATATTCGCCATTATCACCAACTTCGTCAGCTACTGGTTCTCAGACAAGATCGTTCTGGCCGCATACGGTGCTCGCCAGGTCAGCGAAGCCGAGGCGCCGATGTTGTACCGGATCGTCCATAACCTCGCCTTGGGGGCCAGGATACCGATGCCGCGACTGTATATTATCCCTTCCGACGCGGCCAATGCTTTTGCCACCGGCCGTAACCCGCAGCACGCGGCAGTGGCCGTGACCGAGGGCATTCTCCGGCTCATGAACGAGCGCGAACTCACCGGCGTGCTGTCGCACGAGTTGTCGCACGTCACAAACCGCGATATTCTCATCAGTTCGATTGCCGCTACTCTGGCCGGTGTGATCATGATGATCGCCAACATGGCGCGCTGGGCAGCGCTCTTCGGCGGTTATAGCAGGAGCGACGAGCGCGAGGGCGGAGGCGGCGTCATCGGTCTGATCGCCATGTCGATCCTCGCGCCGATTGCCGCCATGATCATCCAGATGGCGATTTCGCGCACCCGCGAGTATGCAGCGGACGCCAGCGGTGCCCATCTGTCTGGTGATCCACTCGCTCTGGCCTCAGCCTTAGGAAAGCTCGGCGCAGCCTCTGAACGCATTCCGCTCGACGCCTCGCCGCAGACGTCTCACCTTTTTATCGTCAATCCCCTGTCCGGGCGTTCGCTCATGCAGTTGTTCAGCACTCATCCGCCGCTGGAAGACCGCATTGAGCGGCTGCAGGCGATGGCCGGGCAGCGGAGGTAAATCCTCCTGCGCTCTGCGCTTCCCCCTTTGTTAAAGGGGGATTGAGGGGGATTTACGAGGTTCACTTTGTCGGGCAGGTTTTAGGCTCGCTCTTCTTATTTAATCGCCAGCGGGTTCAGCGGGCTGCCGACCGCGTGCGGGATGTGCAGCGGCGGCGCCACCCATAGAAACTCGTACACCCCATCGGCCGCGCAGTCTTTAGCCAGTTCCTCAAAGGTAAAAATCTCTCCCAGTGACAACCCCAGGTCGCGGATCGCGACCTGATGAAAGGGGATAAACTCTCCGTCGATCTCCGACGGCAGTCGCTCGACCGCGATGTTGTCCACGGCGATAGAGGAGATTTCTTTCTTCTGGATCCATTCAGCGGTGTAGACCGACATTCCCGGCTGGGCGTGGAAATACGCTTCCTTCTCGTCATGGGTCTTGAGAGTGTACCAGTACGGCACCCAGCCGGTGCGGATGCACAACGCATCTCCGCTTTTGACTGCTACCTTCTGCGCTTGCGCACAGCCATCGAGGTCCGCCACCGTGATGGGATAATCTTTGGGCAGATGCCCTTCTTTCTCACAACCTTTGTAGCGCACCATGTCGAGTAGCACGCCACGGGTGACAAACGACTGATAGAGTTTGCCGATATCATTCCTGGATGCGCCGCCATGGGCAGTGACCGCACTGGTAGGGGTATCATTGTAGAATTTATTCTCGTAGCCCACATGGGCGAGGCTGTCCCACTGCGTCGAGCCCTGCAGATACATGGTGATGTAGTCGTCGTTGGCGATCGCCGAGCCGGGCAGGCCGACATCCTTGACCGGTACATTCAAGATCGACATGAATCGCTGGGCTGGCGTACGGGTAGGAAAGACCGGCCCGGCTTGGTCGATGGGAATACAGCAACACATAACCTTGCCTTTCTTCACCAACTTGGCTGCTGCCACGATCACGTCTGGCGTGATGAAATTGGCCGTCCCCTTTTCGTCGTCTTTGCCCCAGCGGCCCCAGTTACTGATCTTTGGTAGTGCTTCGCGTCCTGGCATAGATCCCTCCTTATTAAGATTGAGAAAGTGTGATTGTCGTTATATCCAGACCTTTGCCATTTTTGTAGAGGCCGGTGGATCTCCGAGCCGCGACCGTAAGGGAGCGAGAAGCACACCGCTTGCTGACGCGCGCGGCTCTGATGCCTTGCCGCCTTGACGCTTGTGTCAGCCTGCCATAAAAGCGGGCGAGACTGTTTATCTGGAGGGAAAACTCATGCCCGGACCGCTCGCCGGAGTCAAAGTCGTCGAAATCGCTCAAGAGATTCAGGGACCCTATGCTGGTCTCTTCCTCGCCGATATGGGCGCCGACGTGATCAAGATCGAGATGCGTGACATTGGTGACCTGAGTCGCTATATGCTCGTGCGACTGATCGCCGGGCCCGAGGCTAAGAACGCCGACTTCAGCCACTATTTCCTGGCCATGAACCGTGGCAAACGCAGCATCACCCTGGACCTCAAGAAGCCCGAGGCTCAAGAGATTCTTTTCCGTTTGTTGGATACGGCTGACGTGCTGCTCAGCAATTATCGTCCCGGCGTGCTCGACCGTTTGGGATTTGGCTATGAGGAACTGTGCAAACGCAATCCCCGTTTGATCTATGCGCTCGGTTCTTCCTGGGGGCCCAAGGGGCCGTGGGTAAAACGGCCGAGCCGCGACACACTGGCCCAGGCCGCGGGTGGTATTATGGCCAAGAACGGCATGCCCGACGACCGTCCGCTGCCCTGTGGCGCGCTGGTTGCCGACCATTCGGGCGCACTCACATTGATGGCGGGCATCCTGGCCGCCCTGTACGCTCGCGAGAAAACCGGCAAAGGCCAGAAGGTCGACGCTTGCATCTATGGCACGGTGATCGCCATGCAACCGATGGAGATTAACTTCACCTCGGTCAGCGGCGGGATCGAGACCCGTCGCGCCGGACGTGGGCATCAGTTTCTCCAAGGTGTGTGGGGCTCGTTTCGCACCAAAGACGGGTGGCTCTGTCTCGCCGGTGTGGATGACAAACGCTGGCCGCACTTCTGCCGCGTCATGGGGATCGAGCACGTCCTTGCCGACCCCGAATGCAGCGACAACGTGATCCGCAATTTCCGTGGGGTCAAGATTGAACAGGTTCTGGATGAAGCTTTTCCCACCAAGACGACTGACGAGTGGATGGCGTTGTTGAATAGCGTTGATATCCTGGCCACACCGGTGCAGGAATATCGCGACATCCTCAACAGTGAACAAGCCTTGGCCAACGGCTACATCAGCGAAATGGAGCATCCGCAGATCGGTAAGGTCCGCGTCGTGGGCAACCCCATCACCCTGAGTGATACTCCACTGACTACGACCATTCCCCCACCCGAACTAGGACAGCACAGCGAAGAGATTCTGCTCGAAGCCGGGTTTTCTTGGGAAGATATTGCCGCATTTCGGGAGAAAGAAGTCGTGTAATTGTAGGGGCGCACGGTGTGCGCCCTTTTACGTATCAACGATAGCCAGCACCTCCACTAAGCTCCTCACTCGGAGATAACCGTCTGTTCTTTGGTCATGGTCACGTCGGTCCACCAAGACTGGCGTGAGACCCACGCCCTGCGCACCGACAACGTCCGCCTCGTAGCTGTCACCGATGTGCAATGCCTCCTCCGGCCGCAGGCCATGATGAGCAAGAGCCTGGATAAAAATGGCGGCCTCCGGTTTGGCCGCACCCGCCTGAGTGGAAATTACTACTGTATCGAAGCAATCGGCAAGGTCGAGTCCGTCGAGCAGAGCGAAAAGACGAGAGTCGAAGTTCGAGATGACTCCGAGGTGTAGACCGCGCACCTTGAGGGTTGCCAGCGTCTCGGCAGTCTCGGGATACAATCGCCAGGCGTTAGCACGAGCAAAGCAGGCGAAAAGTGCCTCGAAGTAATCGACGAATCGGGGGAATGACCCCAAAGGAGCAAAGACGTTTTGTACCAAGTCACGCCACCACTGCTTCTCCAGCCCGCGAATCTGTTCGGGTGCCGCCCCAGGAAAAGCCATTGGCGGGGCGCTGGCAAAGCAGCGGCGGAACCCGGCTTCCAGGTCCGCGACCGACACCTCTTTGCCATGGTCGCGGGCGAGGCGAGCGTAGATTTCACCGACGGAGCCGTTAACCGTGAACAATGTCCCGGCGGCGTCGAAAAAGACGGCTTTGAGGTGGCGAGATGGCATGAGGATCCTAAAAACGCAAAACGTCAAGAGTCATGTAGAACTCTCCATCTCACGGTTTACACTTCATGTTTTACGCTCGGCAAACAGTTACAGTTTCCTCATGATCTCATCCATCGCTGCCAGCAGGGTCTCCAGGTCTCCGCGACTGGTGTAGTAATGAATCGACACCCGCATTCCGCCCACTCCGGAACAGTAACGCACGCTCGGGTAGATACGTTTTGCTTCCAGGGCCTGGGTGAGACGGTGGACCTGCTCGGCGTCGGGAAACGGCTCGCAAGTGACAATACCGGACCGAAGATGATGAGCTGTTGGCGTCCACACTTTGATGCCACGACGTTTCAGCTCCTCGATGAGAAAATCTCCCAAAGCAATGATGTGTTCAGTCACTGCGTGTGAATCGAGACTGTTGACGTAAGTCAAGGAAGCCGCCAAGCCGGCGGTGCCGATGGTCTTGGGCATCCCGTGAATCTCAAAGCGCCGCGCGTCCGGCGCGAGCGGCAATGACAGAAACGGCGTGAGGCTGGGGTCGCCCAGGTAACGCACCCACCCTCCGGCAGGCTCAGCCAAAGCGAACAAGCCATGGGCAAGTCCAGGGCGGACTTTCTCCTGCACCCCCTCGCGGATGTACAACAACCCTAAACCGAACGGCGCGTTCAGCCACTTCTGCGCGCCGGCGGCGAGAAAGTCCACCTGCAAACCCGCGAGATCAAGCGGGATCGCGCCAAGTTGCTGAATGGCATCGACCACGAGAAAACAGCCACGTTCTTTGGCGAGCTGAGAAAATGCAGCCAGGTCCATGCGCAAACCGTTGATCCATTGTACTGAGCTGACCAGCAGTAGACGGGTGTGTTTGTCGATCAGCTTGGCATAGTCGTCAACCGTAACGATGCCGTCGCGGTGGCGGGCGACCCGCACCTCAACGTCAAGGTGTTGCTGTGGGTGGGCAGCACTGAGGGCGACCTGAGGGTATTCCAGATCGCCCAGCACGATGTTGTCGCCAGGTGAGAATGGAATGGCCGCTAGAGCGATGTTGAGCCCCATCGTGGTGTCGTCAATGAAAGCGATCTCCGCAGGCGTCACGTTGAGCAGCTGTGCGCCTTCCTCTTTGGCCTTGGCACTGGAATCACCGATGGCGCGGTAATAGGCCTTGTAGCCCATCTCCGCCGGTCCTTGACCCAGGAGTGCTGTGGCTCGCTGTACCGCATCCACGGCGGAGCGCGGCGGCAAGCCGACGCCGGCAGTATTGAGGTACACCTGCTGGGTTGACCCAGGAAAGTCCGCTCGGACAGCGTTCACATCAAACATGGCCTCCTCCCGGTTCGCCTAATGTGCCTAGCATCGGTCCGCGCCGAGGATTTGTCAAGAAAAGAGCCGTCAGTTTAGTGGTACAGCACCCGTTCTTCGGACGAGCGGATCTCTTCAACCAAGCGACCGATAGCCGCGCGCACCTGCACCTCATTTGCTCGTAGGTTGCGCTCGATCTCGCGGAGCTGCGGGGGTTCGCCGCCTTTGAGGGTGCGAAAATAGTCGAGGTGAATCTCCAGCCGCTCAGCCAGCAGACGATCGGCATCGGCTAATGATGGCAACCGGGCGCGCCCTTTGCCCAGTTCATCAGCCACGGTCAGGAGCCGACTCAACAAACCTGTATGATAATTGGCGATGTCTGAGAGTAAAGAGGAATCACGGCGTACTGGCTTCAAAAAAAAGGCATTGGCAAACACTCGCACTGCCCCAGCGAGGTCGCCCTTCTCAAGGAGTCCGTCCCCTTGCTCACAGCGCATACTAGAGCGACGGAACATCGCCTGCTCGAAGACCCCGCCGAAAGAACGTATTAAGGCTGAGAGCACTAAGGACACAAGATAGGTGGCAACCCCGACCGCGACCAGCAGAAGAAGGATACCGGTAATTAGGGCCATCAGCGGTATATTTTCGTTAATTGGCATAAAAGACATGGCGAAACCTGACAAGGGAGGAAAGCATAGGCGATAAACTGGGACAAGTCCCTACCCTGTTTTCTGTTCTTTTTTGCCGCGAGATCGCCCGGTTTCTCTTTACCGGCCTGGAGGGGTCGTTTATAGTGCATCCATCCCATGATCCCGCTCCGCGACACGATCCCCTCGCAATCTCTTCCCCTCATGACCCTGGCACTGATCGCGGTGAACGTGCTCGTCTTTCTATACGAGCTGAGCCTTGGACCAAATCTAGAGCGCTCTCTTTTAACCTATGGCTTCGTGCCAGCCGTGTATTTTCATGTCTCTCACGTCCAACCCTGGAATCTGCCGATGCGTTTCACGCCGATGGTCACCTCGATGTTCTTACATGGGGGTTGGCTGCATTTGATCGGCAATATGTGGACGCTGTGGATCTTCGGCGACAATGTCGAGGATCGTCTGGGCAAGGGTCGGTATCTGCTCTACTACTTGGTCTGCGGTCTCGTGGCGGCTTATGTGCACTATCTGACCGGACCTCGGTCCGGCATACCCGTGGTCGGCGCCAGCGGCGCCATCGCTGGAGTGATGGGGGGATATTTTGTCTTGTTCCCGCGCGCTCGGATAGTGACATTGCTGCCAATCTTCTTTTTTATCCAGATCGTTACCCTGCCCGCGGTTGCGTTTCTGGCTTTCTGGTTCTTTGCCCAATTGCTGAACGGTATGGTGGCCACTGCCGCCAGCTTCGGTGGCGGAGTCGCCTGGTGGGCACACGTGGGCGGTTTTATTGCCGGTGCAGCCATGATCCTTCCCCTCCGCCGGTCGCAACCACGCTACAGCTCGTGGTAGCGGCCTGTCAATCTGCTCTACCTGCGACAAGGACGATAAGGATGACTTTCCCTCGCAATCAACCGCTCTCGCGAGCGCTGCTTGGCCTGAGTATCTTGCTTCTCTCCCACCCTCCGTTCGCTACGGCCCAGTCGCGCGGCGCCGTTGAGGAGTACATAGAACGCGGGGAAACGCTGTTCAGTCAGAGCAACTGGGATGGAGCCATCAAAGAACTGCGGGCAGCCTTGCGCCTTGACCCCAGTCGCGTTGACGCTCGCACCAACCTCGGCATGGCTTATTATTTTAAAGGCGATCTCGCTGCGGCCGTACCAGAGTTTCAGACAGTGCTCCGTAGCGACCCGCAACGAGGCGATGCCGCCTACGGGCTCGGTCTGGCCTTGTCTGAAACAGGGGATCTGACCGGCGCCCTTGCCGCCTTTCGTACTGCGACTCGCTTCAATCCCCTGGCGAATTACAATCTGGGGAACGTGCTCGAACAGCAAGGTGACCGCGCCGGCGCCCTGGAAGCCTACAAGGGTTATCTCGCTGCCGCTTCGCCAACGCCCGAGACTGCATCTCTGAGTGACGCCGTGCGCACCGGGACAACTCCCACGCCTGCAGCCGGCACGGCGCGAGATCACTTCCAGCGTGGTCAGGCACTACTTGAGAAGAAAGACGGGACTGGGGCGGTGATTGAGTTTTTCATTGCCCTGCGTCTGAAACCAAACTACGTCGAGGCCTGTAACAACCTGGGCTTGGCCTTTCGCCTCACGGGCGACTTGGACGAAGCGATCGCCGGATACAAAATGGCCATTCGCCTGGACGCGCGGTTTGCCGCGGCACACCGAAACCTGGCGCAGGCGTTCGAGGAAAAAGGCGACCCCTTGATGGCGGCTCAGGCCTACGATCGCTATTTGCTCCTCATGCCCGGAGCGTCGGACGCCGCCGAAGTACGGAATAAGATCGCTAAGTTGCGAGGGGCAGCACCGTAGTCAGCTGAGCAGTCACAATCGGCAGGTCACAATTTTTATCGTATTCCCTGCTCGATATATTCCCGCGCAAAGCGGGCATAATTCTCTGCTGACCGATGCAACCTCTCGACTTCTGCCGAGGTTAAAGAACGTACGACCTTCGCTGGGCTGCCGAGCACGAGCGAGCGGGGCGGGATCTGGCTACGCGGAGCCACTACGGCGCCCGCGCCAATCAAACATTCTTCGCCAATCTCCGTACCGTCGAGGACAATCGCACCCATGCCGATCAGGGTAAAATTGTGGATGGTGCAGGCATGCACGACCACATTATGAGCGATCGAGACCCCCTCTCCCAGAATCGTGGGTATCCCGCCGCTGAAGACATGAACCGTCGCATTGTCCTGGATGTTCACCCGGGCACCGATGCGGATATAGCAAACATCACCGCGCACCACCGCATTGAACCAGAGACTTGACTCTGGACCGATATGCACATCCCCGATAATGTGAGCACTCTGCTGGATATAGGCGCTGGGATCGATTTGCGGGGCGACCCCATGATGGGCAATAATCATCCCTGTCCTCCGTTCCGGAGAACCGTCATAGGGGGCGGCAAACCAATGGTCAAGGTCAGCAGTTCATCTTGCGCTTACTTGTTACGTCCGGGAGAAGGGGTTAAGCTTGAAGAGAGGAGGATGGTAATCATGAAAAAAATCATCCGCGTCGGCATCCCAATGACCATACTCCTTGCGCTTATGAGCGTGTCGGGAGTTTTCGCCCAAGGGCGCGCGTCCCAGCCGGAGGGCTGGCAAGGCCCCAGACCCGCACCGCCACAGGGCACCCTCACCCCGGCGCCGCAGCGGACTGTCCCCTCTGGCAAGCAAGTGTTGGAGATTCCCTCTCAACCGCAACAACTCCTGGAACCGCCACGGCAGCAGACCGAACTCGCGCCGCGCTCCCAACCCGAATCCCCACATCCCAACCAGTTGGTGACGGTCACAGTCACTGATCCCCAGGGTAGATATGTCTCTGGCCTCAGACGCGAGGACTTTGCCGTGTATGAGGACGACGTGCCGCAAGACATCACGTATTTCAACACCGGCGAAAACGAACCGGTGAGCATGGGTCTCATTGTGGATGTTAGCGGTAGCATGATCAGTAAAATCGACCGCGCCAAGCTGGCACTGCGTCGTTTGCTGGACATGATCCACCCTCAGGATGAAGTCTTCGTTGAGGCGTTCAATCAGCAGCCCTTCTTGCTGCAGGATTTTACCGATAGTCGCCTCTTGTTGGCGCAAGCGATTTCCTCATTACGGCCGGTTGGCGGCACCGCTCTCTACGACGCCATTCTTGATGGTTTGCACCGTGTCAGACGCGGCCAGCATCAGAAAAAAGCCCTGATTGTGATCAGCGACGGTATGGATACCGCCAGTCTCTCCTCACTGACCCAGACAATTAACGCGGCCCGGCGCTCTGGGGTATTGATCTACGCCGTCGGCATTGGGAATCCCAATGGCGGCTTCGGTATGGGAGGCGCACAGATCACCATTGGGCCCTTTATTATCGGCGGCGGAGGCGGCGGTGGGTTCGATGAACAGATTGATTCCCGCACGCTTCAGGAAGCTAGCGACGCGACCGGTGGGAAACTGTTCGTGCTCAACACCGCTGACGTGGTGGGGAATGCCGGCGTCCTCGAGAACGCTACCCAGACGATCTCTCGTGAACTGCGCTCTCAATACAGCCTGGGATATACCTCATCGCTGCGGGGCAACCACTATCGCAACCTGCGGGTTGAGACTCGGCGCGCCGATGCCGAGAACCTCGCCGTGCGTACGCAGAAGGGATACGCGACAGAGTAGCAGAGACAAGACCGCCGAGAGAGAAAACAAATCCTCGTCACGCTTAGTTTTTGGTTTCGCTGGCGCGGCGCTTGCCGCAGCAGCAACCATACTCAACCCGTAAGAGCGGGACGCGGACCGTCGTTACTTTTTTCTCTTAAAAAAATTCTCGCGCACCTTCTCGCGGTCGAGCGGGGTGGTGGAAAGCGTGTCAAACACACTGGCGAGCGCTTGAATGCAACGGACAAAATCGGGCCACGCGGTCGCCGGTCCAGTAAAAGTCAGGTGCGCCTCTTCAACCCCTTCATGGGTGTGCGCAGTCCCACCAGTCTTAGTGCTCTGCACGTCAAAGTGATGAATTGGCGCGCCAATCCGCAGGTGAAAGACGTCGGAATCGTCCTGTCCAACCGGACGGCGCAGTTCCATGAACATGGCGCCGTCTCCACCATCCACTTCGACGATATACCACTCTCCCGGGTAGGCACTGGAAACCTTAATTTGCGGAACTTTTTCCGCCGACTCATCTGCCATGATTAGTTGCCTTCTGTTGTAAGACGTCGCGCTTTCAGATACCTCTCTCCAGAAAAAAAGAAAAGGCCCTTGCTTGAGGGCCTTTTCTTGAGAGTCTTCCGCCTAAGGAGATGATTACTGTTGGAGAGTTGAGTTACTTCTTCTTCGCGGGAGCTTTCTTCGCTGCCGGCTTCTTCGCGGCGGCTTTCTTCGCTGCCATAGTGACCTCCTGGTTTTTCGGCTTGTCAGCAGCTTCAGGCGGGTTCTGGAAAAGCGCGCTTTTCTCGACTTTCCTGAACCCTGCCTCTGCCTTTCCTGACAGCCGTTTGGGAACCCCTATCGTTGTCTACGAGCCCTAGGCGGAACTCATTACTGTTTTTGTTAGCAAACAGAAACGGCTTCGTCAAGAGAGAAATGGCATTTGGGAAAAGATTTTTTGAAAAAAACTCCTTTTGCATCATAGGCTTCATCGACTTAAAATGACGTTGCCGAAAACGCTTGAGATAAATTAACAGAACGTTCTAATTTTTCGCAAACAATGTCCCACGACCGCATAGGCAAGTAAATCAATTTGTGAACAAATAGGTATTGACCACAGAGAGAGAGTCCGCTAGGCTGCTGGACACAGAGAGACGCCCGGAGTGTGGGAACCCCGCCGTCTTGAGCCCGGCCCGAATGGCAACATTCGGGCCTTTTTCTTTCATTTTTCCAATTCCTCCCGGATGGAATACATTTTCTGACGCGCCTCGGAGATATAGGTATCGAGGTTGCGACGGTGATTGGCGAAGATCCCGCTGGGCCTGCCGTTCAAAATTACCAGCGGATTCATCAGCGCCGCCTCGCGCAACGCCGCGCTCGCTTCGTCGAATAAATCTTGCATTACGGGTTTCACACTCAGCAGTTGGTGGTACTCACGCTTCAAGGCTTGCAGCAGGGCGTACATCACATGCGCATAGCCCTGCGAGTGGTAAAAGTAGTCATCCGTGTGCCACCACACACTGCCGCCATCGACCTCCCGTTCTTTGTAGAGATTCGCATGCGCGTCACCCAGGAGATCGGTCCAAGCCTGAAATAAGCGGACCAGTTCGACATTACGAGTGGTGATAGGCCGTGAGCGTTGCGAGCCGTCCCGCAGCCCAGCGACGTAGTCGCGCAACTTGCCAATCGCCCGGGAGAAGCGGCTCTCCGCCGAGGGGAACCACAACTTTGTTGCGTCGTTGCGAAACAGAGTATCCGCTTCAAGCAGGTCCGGGTCGTATTCGTTGCTCGACACCTTGGTCAGATGATCTTTGAAGACCCGCACGCTCTCGCGCACCGCCTGCAGGATGCCGAGTTGACGGTTAGCATTGTCATCGGCCCACAGGGTCGGCCCCCACAGGAAGAAGTCATTGGGCCGCCAGCCAGAACCGCCGTGGAGTTCGTGCTCCATAATGGCAATGAGAGTAGACGCGAAAATCTCACCCGGCTGGAACTGCTGCCCAGGAGGATATTGAGCATCTAGGTCCAGCGGGAGCCGATCATGACGGCCCTGCGCAATCCACAACAACAGCCCTCCTGCGATCCACACCCCTAAGGCGAGCAGAAGTAGAGTCCTCACACGGCGCACAAGGAGAAGATTTTACGCTCCTTGATCCGCCCCGACAACTCTCTCAGGCAGCTTCTCTGGCGAAGGGGTCTGAGCACGTCTTGCTTTTCTATCGGGTTCTGTGCCAAGTTCTGCCGAGTTGTATTTGTAGAGGTTTAGCTATGAACATGATCGTAGTGCATCCTGACGACCCGCAGGCTGACACCTCCTCGCTCACCCGTGCGTTGCACGCGGCACGCCCGGGAGATGTTATTCTGCTCGGCCCGGGTATCTATGCTCCGGCGCGCACCGGAGAAGTCTTGCCGCTGAGAATTCCGGCTGGAGTCGCGGTCGAGGGCGCAGGCAAGGAGGTAAGCATCATCGACGGAGAAGGATTGTTTGCGCCTTCTTTCAATCCAATCCGGCCTGATTTATCGGTCGTGGTTCTGGATGATGGCGCCAGTCTCGGTGAAGTCACCGTCACTAACGGTGGCGGACACGGGATCGGCGTCCCGCCTGGTGCCTCGGCGACGATTCGCAACTGCACGGTCAGTCGACATGGCGACCACGGCGTTTTTCTCTGTGGCGTGACTGAAGCAGTCGTCACCGGCTGTGCTTTCCAAGAAAACGGCTTGAAACGCTTCGAACCGATGTTGCCCCGCGGCGCTGGCGCGCGTCAAGGACACCACATCTTTGCCGAAGCGCGGCACGGACAACGCAACCGCTTGCTGATTACCGACAATGCCATGCGCGGCTGTTTCGCCGACGGTATCGCCTTCATCTGTTTCTTCCCCGAGGCCGATGGCGTGTCCTTCAGCGCCACGATCGTACGCAATACCATCGAAGCGAGCGAGCGTGGCGGATTACTCTTTTCCTGTTCTTTCGGTCCATCTCATAATCGGCTGCACCTCACCGCAACCGATAACGTCTTACGAGCAAACAGACAGTTCGGCCTCAGCCTGCTGACGGCGGTTCCGCTCGCTGATAAAGTTCCACAGGACAGCGAATTAACCGCGCTCGTGGCCGGGAATGACATCTCCGCGAGTCCGATTGGAGTCTTGGTTCAGGGCGCGGTCAGCGAGGCGCACCATAATGTCTGTCAGGTCACGCTCGACCATAATCGTATCTCGGATTGCGGCAAAAACGCGGTACGCTTGATCGGCGCGATGGGAGTGGAAGGCGTGGACACCAGAGAGAATTCACTCCGGGCGGCGGTGTCGCGTAACCATATCACTGGTAGTGTACCGACCGTGGCCATACAAGGAGCCGGAGGGGCG
>JACXTT010009196.1_pt1 | contig 13530 bp, 13 predicted proteins | sample 9270951 | NCBI WGS metagenome assembly JACXTT01 (sample SAMN15532306, study PRJNA645909) | rock metagenome | isolation source: weathered quartz diorite | place: Puerto Rico | collected 2017-06-21
GCGAGGGTGGTGGCGATCTGGTCCTTGCCGCCGGCCAGCGGATCGTCGGTCGTGCGGTGCTCGACGAGCAGCAGGAACACCTGCGGGTGCTCGTCGAGGAACTCCAGGTAGTCCTCGCAGCCGGCGCGGACGCGTTCCCGCATGGTGCCGCCGCCCATCAGGATCGGGACCAGGCGCTCGATGACCTGGTCGGCTCCCCACTGGCCGACGGCCGCGTACAGGTCGTCCTTGTCGGTGAAGTACCGGTAGAGCACCGGTTTGCTGACGCCGGCGGACGCGGCGATCTGGGCGATCGACGCGGTCGGTCCGTGCTCGTCGATCGCGGCCACTGCAGCCGCGACCAGCTCGGTGCGCCGGGTCTCCCGGTGGTCGTCCCACCGGGTGCTCCGGCCGTCGCCGTCCTTGGGTGAGGGGTCCTTGACTCGCGTCGCCATGCGGCTAGGCTATCTGATATCTGTTACTGGGGGTAACACAAACGTTGGGAGCGTTGCGCATGACCGCCATCTTGCCTGCCGAGGACACCGCGCTGGTGGAGCGCCTGCTCAACTCCTCGGCCCGTCACTCCTACGACCCGGACGTCGACCTGGACTGGGACGCCCCCGAGGTCCCCGGCCTGTGGTGGATGCAGCCCGAACGGATGTCGCTCTACGGCACCAGGCTCTGGGACGAGCTGAGCACCGAGCAGCGGATCCTGCTGTCCAAGCACGAGGTCGCCTCGATCGCCAGCGTCGGGCTGTGGTTCGAGATCGTGCTGATGCAGCTGCTGCTCAAGGACGTCTACCGCAGCGACCCGACCTCGCCACGGACCCACTACGCGCTGACCGAGATCGCGGACGAGTGCCGGCACTCCACGATGTTCGGTCGCGCGATCGGGACGTTCGGAGTTCCGGCGTACGGGCCGCGGGAACCGCTGCGCACCCTGGCCAAGGCCGGCCCCGCGATCCTGCGCGGCGCCAGCGCGTACGCCGGCATCCTGATTGGCGAGGAGCCGGTCGACCGCTGGCAGCGCGCCGCGATGAACGACGAGAACCTGCAGCCGCTGATCCGGATGGTCTCCCGGATCCACGTGCTCGAGGAGGCCCGGCACGTCACATTCGCGCGCGACGAGCTGGAGAAGTCGGTGCGCGGCCTGAACCGGCGCGAGCGGCTGTGGCACCAGACCGTGACCGCCCAGATCGCCTACGCGACGATGCGCTCGCTGGTGCACCCGGACGTCTACGCCTGCGTCGGGATCGACCCGATGACCGGGCGCCGGGCGGCGCTGTCGAACCCGCACTACCGCGAGACGATTGCCTGGATGGGCGAGAAGGTCGTGCCGTACCTGGACGAGCAGGGGATGATCCCGGCCAGCGGGCGGAACCGCCGGACCTGGCAGGCCTCGTTCCTGCTGCGCTAGCTACAGCACCTTCGACAGGAACCGCTGCGTCCGCTCCTGCTGCGGATGGGTGAGCACCTCGCGCGGGTCGCCCTCCTCGACGATCACGCCGCCGTCCATGAAAACCAGCTTGTCCCCGACCTCGCGGGCGAAGCCCATCTCGTGCGTGACCACCATCATCGTCATGCCTTCGCCGGCCAGTCGCCGCATCACGTCGAGCACGTCTCCCACCAGCTCGGGATCCAGCGCGCTGGTCGGCTCGTCGAACAGCATCATGTCGGGATCCATCGAGAGCGCCCGCGCGATCGCCACCCGTTGCTGCTGACCGCCGGACAGCTGGGCCGGCAGCGCATCTGCCTTCTCCGGCAGGCCGACCTTCACGAGGTTGGCGCGGCCGATCGCCTCGGCTTCGGCCCGCTCGCGGCCCTTGACCTTCTGCTGGGCCAGGCACAGGTTGTCGAGCACGGTCATATGACCGAACAGGTTGAACGACTGGAACACCATCCCGATCCGGGCACGCACCGCTTCCAGGTCCGTCGCCGGGTCGCAGACGTCGACGCCGCCGACCAGGATCTGTCCCGACGTCGGTTGCTCGAGACGGTTGACGCAGCGCAGCAGGGTGGACTTGCCGGACCCCGACGGCCCGATCACGCAGACGACCTCGCCGTAGTTGACGTGGAAGTCGACGCCCCGGAGGACCTCGTGGTCACCGAACGACTTGTGCAGGTCGCGGACCTCGATCGCTGCCGTCATGGTGCCATCCTGCACTGGTCGGCGAGCACCGATGCACGCGCTCGGCTGCATCACGAACCGGTATCGGGACCGGCGACACGTGCTTTTGGCCCTCGAGCGGTGGCAGGATGCCCGCACGGACCTCAGGAGGAATGGGATGAAGCGTCGCGCAACGATGATGGTCGCCACTGCGGTGGTGGCCGGACTGGCACTCGCCGGATGTGGCTCCAGCTCGCTCGACACGGGCAACAAGAAGGCGTCGGTCAACAGCGGCGTCAACGCCGCGGCTGCCGCACTGGTACCGGCGGCGATCAAGGCCAAGGGCACCCTGGTGATCGGGACCGACGCCAGCTACGCCCCCAGTGAGTTCCTCGGCGGCGACGGCAAGACCATCCAGGGCTTCGACATCGACCTGTTCACCGCCGTCGCGAAGACCCTCGGGCTCAAGGTTGACTTCCAGAACGCGAGCTTCGACACGATCATCGCGGGCGTCGACGGCAACAAGTACGACATGGGTGTATCCAGCTTCACGGTCACCACGGATCGCGAGAAGTCGGTCAACATGGTGAGCTACTTCAACGCCGGCACGCAGTGGGCCACCCAGACCGGTGACCCGAAGCACGTCGACCCGAACAAGCCCTGCGGGCTGACGGTCGCCGTCCAGAAGGGCACCGTGCAGGTCGAGAGCGACCTGCCGCCCAAGGTGAAGGCGTGCAAGAAGATCGGCAAGCCGATCACCGTGCTCGTCTACGACAAGCAGGACGCTGCGACCGCAGCGGTTGCGACCGGCAAGGCCGACGCCATGCTCGCCGACTCTCCCGTCGTCGCGTACGCCGTCAAGCAGTCCGCGGGCAAGCTCGCTGCGGTCGGCGCCATCTACGACGCCGCTCCCTACGGGTACGTGATCCCGAAGTCGGAGACCGGTCTCGCGAACGCGATCGTCGCCGCGCTCAAGGCGCTCGACGCCTCGGGTGACTACGCCAAGGTGCTGGACGCGTGGGGCGTCACAGCGGGCTCCATCAGCAACTTCGCGGTCAACCCGGTCTCATGAGCTCGACGGGCTCACCGACCGCTGACGCGGTCGGTGAGCGCCCCGGCGCGATCGACGCCATCCCCGTCCGGCATCCCGGACGGTGGGTGGCGGTCGCCGTGCTGGCGGTCCTGGTGGCCATGCTGGTCAACCTGCTGGTGCGCAACCCCGCGTTCGACTGGTCGTTCGTCTGGCAGGCGATGATCCAGTCGCCGGTGATCCACGGTCTGCTGGTCGGCACGTTGTGGGTCACGGTCGTCGCCATGGTGATCGCCGTCGTTCTCGGGGTGACGCTGGCCGTGATGCGACTCTCCGACAACCCGATCCTGTCGGGCTCGGCGTTCGTGTTCATCTGGTTCTTCCGGGCCATCCCGCGCTACGTGCTGCTGTTCATGATGGGCGCCCTCGGCGTCCTCTGGCCGCACGGGATCCCGGTGGGCATGCCGTTCGGGCACGACCTGGCATCGCTGTTCGGCGGCCACGGTGACATCGCGTTCGCGCACATCGATGCCAACTCGCTGTTCAACGGAGTCTTCTGCGGCATGCTCGGCCTCGGTCTCTCGGAGGCGGCGTACATGGCCGAGATCGCGCGCGCCGGGATCATGTCGGTCGACCCGGGTCAACGTGAAGCGGCCTCGGCGCTCGGCATGAGCAACGCAATGGCGATGCGCCGAATCGTGCTGCCGCAGGCGATGCGGGTGATCGTGCCGCCGACCGGGAACGAGACGATCGCGATGGTCAAGGACACGTCGCTCCTGATCGCGGTGCCCGTCATCGCCGAGATGTTCTACCAGCTCCAGGCGATCGGCGGCCGGACGTTCAAGGTGTTCCCGACCTCGGTCGCTGCGGTGATCTGGTACCTGATCATCTGCACGGTGCTGATGATCATCCAGTCCCGGGTCGAGCGGTACTTCGGCCGTGGCTTCGGGGGTGCGGCTCCGTCGGCGAAGGACCAGGCGGCCCGAGCGCGGATGCTGGGCGCCGGTGGCGCCGGAGCGGGGGGTGTGTGATGAACCAGCCTCTCGTGCACGCGGTGAACGTCTCCAAGTGCTTCGGGCACAACGAGGTCCTCAAGGGCATCGACCTCGACGTCAACGCCGGCGAGGTCGTCTGCCTGCTCGGGCCGTCGGGTTCGGGCAAGACCACGTTCCTGCGCTGCATCAACCAGCTCGAGACCATCGACGGCGGTCGGATCTGGGTGGACGGCGAGCTCGCCGGCTACGAGGACAAGAACGGTCGCCTGCACCGCCTTCACGACAAGCGCATCGCGCAGCAGCGTCGCGAGATCGGCATGGTCTTCCAGCGCTTCAACCTGTTCCCGCACAAGACCGCGCTGGAGAACATCATGGAGGCGCCGGTCCAGGTGCGCGGTCGGTCGAAGGCGGACGCCGAGAAGCGGGCAGCCGAGCTCCTCGAGCGGGTCGGGTTGCTCGATCACTGCGATCACTACCCGGCCCAGCTCTCCGGTGGTCAGCAGCAGCGCGTCGCCATCGCCCGGGCGCTGGCGATGGATCCCAAGTTGATGCTCTTCGACGAGCCGACGTCCGCCCTCGACCCCGAGCTGGTCGGCGAGGTCCTCGCCGTGATGCGCGAGCTCGCCCAGCAGGGCATGACGATGATCGTGGTCACCCACGAGATGGGCTTCGCCCGCGACGTCGCCGACCGGGTCGTGTTCATGGACGGTGGTGTCGTCGTCGAGCAGGGCAATCCGCGCGAGGTGATCAACAACCCGCAGCACGAGCGCACCAAGTCGTTCCTGTCCCGGGTCCGTCAGGAGGGCGAGGAGCACGCGGCCGCGCTCCAGGCGCGCGCGGATGCCGAAACGATCTAGCCGACGATCCGGCCGGCGACCTCGCCCAAGGTGATCCGCCCACCGAGGGCGCCGGGCGCGCTCGCCCGCAGCACCACCTCGTCGCCATCCACGAGGAACGTGCGGCCGTCTCTGCCGAATGGTTCCGCGCCGCCCCAGGACAGCTCCAGGAACGACCCGCGCTGCTCGCGCTCGTCGCCGCTGATGGTGCCGCTGGCGTACAGGTCGCCGGTGCGCAGCGAGGCGCCGTTCACCGTCAGGTGAGCGAGCATCTGCGCGGGGGACCAGTACATCGCGGCGTACGGCGGACGACTGACGACCTCACCGTTGAGGACGATCTCGAAGTCGATCGCGTACCCCGCAGGATCTACGACAGCCAGGTAGGGCAAGGGCGCCGGATCCTGTCCCGGCAACGGGACCCGGGCGGCGTCGAGCGCCGCCAGCGGTGTCACCCAGGGCGAGATCGAGGTGGCGAACGACTTGCCCAGGAACGGTCCGAGCGGCACGTACTCCCAGGCCTGGATGTCGCGGGCCGACCAGTCGTTGAGGGGAGTCACCCCGAAGACGTGGTCGGCGAAGTCCGACACCGGAACGCTGGTGCCCTGCGCGCTCGGGGTCCCGACCACGAACCCGAGCTCGCACTCGATGTCCAGCCGCCGGCTCGGCCCGAACGCCGGCGGGCCGCCGTCCCCACTCGGTCGCCCCTGCCCGCTCGGTCGCCGTACATCGGTCCCGGACACCACCACCGTGCCGGCACGTCCGTGGTACCCGATCGGCAGGTGCCGCCAGTTCAGGGTCAGCGCATCGCCGTCGGGCCGGAACATCCGACCGACGTTGGTGGCGTGCTGCAGCGAGCAGTAGAAGTCGACGTAGTCGGCGACCTGAAAGGGCAGGTGCAGCTTCACGTCGCTCACCGGGTACAGGTGTGGCGCCGTCCGCTCGGCGTGCACGTCGTTGCCGAGCACCTCGACCAGCCAGTCCCGGGCGATCTCCCACGCCGGCCGACCGAGCGCGAGGAACCCGTTCAACGACGGCTGGGCCCAGACCTCGGCCAGAGGCGGTCCGTCGCCCGGGTCACCCCCGTACGCCGCGACGGCGCTCGCGTCCATCACGACATCGCCGATCCGTACGCCCACCCGCGCCTGCTGGTCGCCGATCGAGAACACCCCGTACGGCAGGTGGTCCAGGTCGAACCCCGACCCGGCCGCTCCCTCGACCCAGCTCGTCACAGCAACCCCAGCTCGACGAGGTCGTCGTGCGGCTCCAGCACGCTGCACGACCCGAACCCGGTGAACCACCGCCGGGTTCGTGCCGCTTCCTCGGCGTCGAAGCCGTCGAGCAGCGCAGCCGTCGAGTCCTCCGCGAGCACCTCCGACGGGTCCTCGCCGTCCAGGCTGGCCCGGGTCGCGCGCAGCACGTTGAGGAAGCCGTGGTGGGTGAACCCGGTCGCCGGATCGGTCTGCCGGACGGCGTGATGCAGCCCTGCCGTGCACTTGAACGCGAGCTCGCGATCCAGTGCTGCCGTGATGGCGTCCCCGAGCTCGCCACAGGTCGGGAACGCCGCCTGGTCCGCGCCGCCGGTGCGGAATTTCAGCCGGAGGTCGTGGGCGGCCAGCTCGTCGAGCGCGCCCAGCCAGCCTGCTGTGGGCGGCCCGTCGAGCTTCGGGGGTTCCACGTACACCGGGACCTCCTTCAGATCGCCCGCGACCTGGTCGAGGGCGGTGATCGCCCGCAGGGCGTTGTGGGCCAGGTCGGCCTCGTCGCGCAGCGCGATCTCGAGAGCGCGCAGCTCGAGCAACGGAGCCCGCGTCGCCCAGCGCACGGCCGGTTCGATGGCTCCGGCGCCACCGGTGACCACGAGGTTGATCGCGAGCGGGATCTCGTCGCCCTCGTCGAGGATGTCGATGAGATTCGGCAGCTTCACGTCGGTCACCACGAAGCCGCCGACCAGCGCGGCGTACTCGGAGGTGCGGTGGGCGCGGTGCTCGGCGACGGCCCGGTCCAGGGGCACGTTGCCCGGCGGGAAGATCGCGGCGTCGTCGATCAGGTCGGTCAACCAGGCTGGTGCGCTCACGCCGCCACGCTAACGTGGACCCGTGGCGTATTACAGATCCCTCGGCGAGGTGCCCAAGACGCGTCATACGGCCTTCCGCGGTCCGGACGGCGCGTTGCGCTACGAGGAGCTGATGGGCGAGGAGGGGTTCTCCTCGGACTCCTCGCTGCTCTACCACCGGGGCGTTCCCTCGGCGATCGTCGATTCGCGTGCGTGGCAGCTGCCTGACCTGAGCACGACCGCGAATCACCCGCTCAAGCCCAGACACCTGAAGCTGCACGACCTGGCTTCGGCCGGCTCAACCGACGGTGGTTCCGATGCTGTCCAAGGCCGCCGGCTGATCCTCGGCAACGCCGACGTCCGGATCAGCTACGTCGTCGCCACCGAGGCATCTCAGCTCTACCGCAACGCCGTCGGCGACGAGTGCGTGTACGTCGAGACCGGAAGCGGCACCGTCGAGACCGTCTTCGGCGTGCTGGCCTACCGTGCCGGTGACTACGTGATCCTGCCGCGCGCGACGACGCACCGCTGGCTGCCGGCCGAGCCGAGCCGGTTGTACACGATCGAGGGCAACAGCCACATCGGTCCGCCGAAGCGCTACCTGTCGCGGTACGGGCAGCTGCTCGAGCACGCGCCGTACTGCGAGCGCGACCTGACAGGGCCTGCGGAGGTGCACCTGGCCGAAGGCCAGGACATCGACGTCCTGGTCAAGCACCGCGGGAACGGTCCCGGTGGACTGGTCGGCACCCGGCTCACCTACGCCACCCACCCGTTCGACGTCGTCGGCTGGGACGGGTGCCTCTACCCGTACACCTTCAACGTCGAGGACTTCATGCCGATCACCGGCAAGGTGCACCAGCCGCCGCCGGTGCACCAGGTCTTCGAGGGCTACAACTTCGTGGTCTGCAACTTCTGCCCGCGCAAGGTCGACTACCACCCGGACTCGATCCCGGTGCCGTACTACCACTCGAACGTCGACTCGGACGAAGTCATGTTCTACGTCGCCGGCGACTACGAGGCACGCAAGGGGAGTGGCATCGGGATCGGCTCGATCTCGCTGCACCCGGGCGGCTATGCGCACGGGCCGCAGCCGTCGGCGATCGAGGCCTCGATCGGGGCCGAGTACTTCGACGAGCTGGCGGTCATGGTCGACACCTTCCGGCCGCTCGAGCTGGGCGAGGCCGGCCTGGCCTGCGAGGACCCGGCGTACGCATGGACCTGGGCCGGCCGCGGGCCGGTAGTCTGACCTCGGTGCTCGAGGGGAAGCCGGTCGGAATCCGGCGCTGACCCGCAGCCGTGGGCCGTCGACGACGGCAAGCCGGACTACCTGGGGTATCCACACTGGCTCCCCATCCCCGTCGAGGCCGCGGGCGAAGAGACATGAAGCGCTACCTGACGTTGCTCGTGCTGCCGTTTGCGGCACTCGTGGTCCCCGCGTCGGCCCAGGCCGCTGCGTGCTCGGGCACGACGGGCGTGACGGTGGTCGTTCAGTTCCCCGACAACCACACTGAGATCGGCTGCGATCCAGGCAATCCGTCGACCGGGTTCGGAGCGCTAACGGGTGCGGGCTTCCAGCTGACTTACGTGAACAACTCGGCCTTCCTGTGCCGGGTCGACGGACAGCCGTCCTCCGACCAGTGCCAGCGGACTCCGCCGGCCGACGCGTACTGGGGTTATTTCCACGCACAGCGCGGCGGATCGTGGAGCTACAGCAACGAAGGCGGCGGCAGTTACGACCCGAGCCCCGGAACCGTCGAGGGATGGCGGTTCCAGACAACGACGGCCCCTCAACCCCCGAGCACCAAGCCGCCTGCCTCGATCAAGTCCACCCCGAAGCCCACCCCCAAGCCGAAGCCGACTGTCTCCGCGCACGCAACCCCGTCGGTTGAGCCTGTCGAAACCTCCCCGACCCCCACCAAGCACGCGTCGGCGAACCCCTCGGCGCCCAACATGACCGCCTCCACCGGACCTGCTCCGAATGGCCCCGGCCCGTCCCTGACGCCGACCACCATGCTCCAAAACCGCGCGGCCGGAGCCGCCGACAAGCAGGCGCCTGCCGCGTCGTCGCACGGGGTCTCCTGGATCTGGGGCGCCGTGCTCCTCGCGGTGCTCGCCGCGGCTGGCAGCGTCACCGCCGTACGGCGACGACGGGGCTGACGTGGCGCTCCCTCGCGCGGTGCACCCCCTTGCCTGGTGGGGCTGGGCGATCGGGCTCGCGGTCGCGGCGAGCATGACCGGCAACCCGATCCTGCTCGCGCTGATCGTCGGCGTCGTCTGGCTGGTGGTGGTGGCGCGCCGTACCGACTCGCCCTGGGCACGCGCCTTCCGGCTGTACGTGGTGCTCGGCATCGTGATCGTGCTGGTCCGGCTTCTGCTGCACGTCCTGGTCGGACTCAAGTGGGGCACGATCGAGGTCATCCCGCTGCCGACCATCGCACTCCCGCACTGGGCGGCCGGCATCAACCTGCTCGGCAACGTGTACCTCGAAGGCTGGCTGGCCGCAGCGATCCAGGGCCTCCAGCTGGCGGTCCTGGTGATCGCGATCGGCGGCGCGAACGCGCTGGCGAACCCGAAGCGGTTGCTCCGTGCCCTGCCGCATGCCCTGCACGAGGTCGGCACCGCCGTCGTCGTCTCGGTGAGCGTCGCGCCGCAGCTGGCCGAGAGCGTGCAGCGGGTGCTCCGCGCGCGTCTGCTGCGGGGCGACGGCGGTCGGGGACTGCGCGCCGTACCGCGGGTCGCGTTGCCGGTCCTGCAGGACACCCTGGACCGGTCCCTCCTGCTCGCGGCCGCGATGGAGTCGCGCGGCTACGGAGCCCGGAACTCCGACGCCGGCGCGGCCGGTCGACGCCTGGTCACCGGCAGCCTCACCCTGGCAGGTCTGCTGGTTGTCTCGTTCGGCCTGTACGACGTCCTGGACCCCACCCAGTCGCTGAGCTGGCTCGGCGCGCCCCTCGTCGGTCTCGGACTCACCCTCGCAGTCGCCGGGATGGCGCTCGGTGGCCGCGAGATCAGGGTGACGACGTACCGGCGTGATCCGTGGCGGTGGCAGGAGACCGTGACCGTGCTCGCCGGGATCGGTGCTGCGGCGGGCGTCCTGATCAGCAAGCAGGCCACCCCCGACCTGCTCTGGCTGCCGCTGACCCCACTTGCCGCGCCCGGCCTGCCGGTCGCAGCGACGGTCGGCATCGTGCTCGCCGCGCTGCCGGCCTACGTCACGCCGCCGCCCCCGCCGAGCGGTCGGGTGACGCGATGACCGCGACCATGACGCCGGGGATCGCGATCGAGCTGGCGGGCGTCTCGGTCACCTACGCCGGCGCGAGCGGTCCGGTCCTGAGCGGCGTCGACCTCACTATCGAGGAGGGCGAGCTCGTCCTCCTCGTCGGCCGCACCGGCTCGGGCAAGAGCACCCTGCTCGGCACCCTGAACGGACTCGTCCCGCACTTCACCGGAGGCGAGCTCGCGGGCTCGGTGCGCGTGCACGGCCGCGACACCCGCGACCACCGACCGCGCGACCTGGCGGACCTGGTAGGTGTCGTCGGGCAGGACCCGCTCGCCGGGTTCGTCACCGACACCGTCGAGGAGGAGCTCGCCTACGGGATGGAGCAGCTCGGTCTCGCGCCGGACGTGATGCGCAAGCGGGTGGAGGAGACCCTCGACCTGCTCGGGATCGCCGACCTGAGGAACGCCCCGTTGACCGACCTCTCCGGCGGCCAGCAGCAGCGCGTCGCCATCGGTGCCGTCCTGACCGCGCACCCGCGGGTGCTCGTGCTCGACGAGCCGACGTCCGCCCTCGACCCGACCGGTGCCGAGGAGGTGCTCGCCGCGATCACCCGGCTCGTGCACGACCTCGCGATCACCGTAGTGATCGCCGAGCACCGGGTCGAACGTGTCCTCGCATACGCCGACCGGGTCGTGCACGTGGTCGACGGCCGGGTCGAGTCCGGACTCCCGACCGAGGTGATGGTCACCTCGACGATCGCGCCGCCGGTCGTCGAGCTCGGCCGCTGGGCGGGCTGGTCGCCGCTGCCGATGTCGGTGCGCGACGGCTGGCGCGCCGCCGCGAGCCTGCGTCGTGAGCTGGAGGCGCAACAACCCCGGTCGTCGAGCTTGCCGAGACGTGGAGACGTGTCCGCGCCGCTCCTCACCGCCCGCAAACTCTCGGTCCGCCACGGTGACGTCGTCGCCGTCCGCGAGGCCGAGGTCGCCCTGCACGCAGGCCAGGTCACCGCGCTGATGGGGCGCAACGGCTGCGGCAAGTCCAGCCTGATGTGGGCGCTTCAGGGCTCCGGCCCGCGCGCGGCCGGCACGGTGGCCATGGCCAACGGCGACGCCGTCGTTGATCCCCGGGACCTGGGGCCGGCGAAACGGCGTACCCGGGTCGGGCTGGTCCCGCAGACGCCGTCCGACCTGCTCTACCTGCCGACGGTCGGCGCCGAGTGCGCCCAGGCTGATCGCGAGGCCGGACTGTCACCGGGGTCCTGCCGCGCCCTCCTGGACCGGATCGTCCCGGACATCGCGGATGACCTGCACCCGCGTGACCTCTCGGAGGGTCAGCGCCTGGGCCTGGTGCTCGCGATCCAGCTCACCGCCGACCCGGAGGTGCTGCTGCTCGACGAGCCGACCCGCGGCCTCGACTACCAGGCGAAGGCCGCCCTGGCCCGGGTCCTGCGCGAGCTGACCGAACGCGGTCGCGCCGTCCTGCTCTCCACCCACGACGTCGAGTTCGTCGCCGAAGCGGCCGATCGGGTCCTGGTGATGGCCGCCGGCGACCTGGTTGCCGACGGACCCACCGCCGAGGTCGTCACGGCCAGTCCGGCGTTCGCACCGCAGGTCGCGAAGGTGCTCGGTCACGGTCTGCTCACCGTGGACGACGTCGTCGCTCGCTTCGGGAGCCGCACATGAACACCGCTCCAGCCATCCGGCTGCGGCCGCGGTCGACGGTCGCGATCGCCCTGGCCGTCGTCGCCGGCGTACTGGCGTTCTGCTGGCCGCTGCTGGTCTCGTCGCACTCGGCCCTCGCCTCGAACAGCAGCGCGCCGCTGATCCTCGGCCTCCTCCTTCCCGTGGTCCTCGCCGTGGTCCTGTTCGAGATCAGCGAGGGCGGGCTCGATCCCAAGGCCGTCGCGATGCTCGGTGTGCTCTCGGCCATCGGCGCCGCTCTGAGGCCGCTCGGAGCCGGAACCGCGGGCATGGAGACGGTGTTCTTCCTGCTGGTGCTCGCGGGCCGGGTGTTCGGCGCCGGGTTCGGCTTCGTGCTCGGAGCGACCACGCTGTTCGGCTCGGCACTGCTCACCGGGGGAGTCGGACCGTGGTTGCCGTACCAGATGATCGGCGCCGCCCTGGTCGGTCTGCTCGCCGGGCTGCTGCCCCCGCTCGGCGGCCGGTGGGAGGTCCTGCTGCTGGCGACGTACGGGGCCTTCGCCGGCCTGCTGTACGGCGTCCTGCTCAACCTCTCCTTCTGGCCCTACACGCTGGGGGAGACGACCGAGCTCAGCTTCGTCCCGGGCGCTCCGGTCACCGAGAACCTGCACCACTTCCTCGTGTTCTCGTTCACCACGTCGCTGGGTTGGGACCTCGGTCGCGCGCTCACCAACTTCGTGCTGATCGCGGTGACCGGTCCCGCCATCCTGGCGACGTTGCGACGCGCGGCCCGCAAGGCGTCGTTCAGCTGACGCACCACTTCTCGACGATCTCGCGGATCACCTTGGCGCTGCGATTGGTGGCGACCCCGACGGCCTTCTCGATCTGGACGTTGGTGACCTTCGCCTGGCCGTACCCGATGTCGTAGAGCAGGTGCACCGCACGCCCGCGGACCAGGAGTCGCTCCACGTCGGTCGACAGGCTCTCGACCCGCGCTCGACCGTCCGCATCCGGCTCGTTCTTGAGCAGGCTCACGTAGTGCGCGTACTTCGGCTGGTACTCCGAGGTCAGCTCGTCGGCGTCGGCGGCGACCTGCCGCAGCTCGGCCGGCGAGAACACGATCGTCGGCACCTCGAACCCGCGGTCGGCGAGGAACACCGCCTCGAGCTCGCCCTCGATCTTGGCGCGCGAGCGCACCGGCGAGGTGACCCGGACGTTGCCGGTCTGGATGTAGGTGTCCACGTCGTCGTACCCGGCTGCGACCAGGGCAGCCTTGAGCTCGACCGTCTTGTACTGCCGCTTGCCGATGTTGACGGCGCGCAGGAAACCGAGGTGCGTGGGCATGTCCCCACCCTAGGAGCGAGCTCCCCCATTCATCTCACCTTCCTCAAGCGGAACGCGATGCCGTCGGGCTCGAGTTCGTGGTCGTAGACGGGGTCGTGGATGCGTTGGTGGTGGAAATGACAGAGCCCGATGGCGTTGTCGAGGTCGGTCTTCCCGCCGAGGGCCCAGCTGCTGAGGTGGTGGATCTCGGTCCACGCGTAGGGCCGGTCACAGCCCTTGGCGCCGCAGGTTTGTTGTCGAAGTCCCAGCGCGGTGCGTTGGGCTTCGGAGAACAACCGGGCTGACCTGCCCAGGTCTAGTGAGATCGACGGGCCACCCAAGACGGC
>JACXTT010009197.1_pt1 | contig 13529 bp, 11 predicted proteins | sample 9270951 | NCBI WGS metagenome assembly JACXTT01 (sample SAMN15532306, study PRJNA645909) | rock metagenome | isolation source: weathered quartz diorite | place: Puerto Rico | collected 2017-06-21
AGGTGGTGCGGGCGCCCTGCGTCGAGCGCCGCGTGGTGCGGGAGAGGGTTGCGCGGGTCTGCGTCGCCATTCAACTATTTGAGCCCTGACCACTCGTGGAGTCAAGTGAACACCATCGCCCGGCGGCGATTGGACCACCAATTCCTGTCGGCGCCGAGCCTCCGTTCGGCACCGGAGGTCGTGCGCACACTCGGTGCCGTGCAGTCGCAAGACTACGGCGGCGCCAAGTGGGCGCTCGCGCAGCGGGCCACGAGGCTGCGCGATGCCGACGTCGAAGGCGCATTCGCGAAGGGGGCCATCCTGCGCACGCACGTGCTGCGCCCCACCTGGCATTTCGTAAGCCCCGACGACGCGCGCTGGATGCTCGATCTGACGGCGCCGCGCATCCGCGCCAGCCAGGCCTATCACGAGCGGTTTCTCGAGCTGGCGTCACCGGTCTTTCGAAAAAGCAATCGCCTGCTCGAGCGCGCGCTCCAGGACGGCAGGCAGCTCACCCGACCCGAGCTGGAGGTAATGTTGCGGCGCGGCGGGGTCCGGGTACCGACGGGGCAGCACGTCGGACAATTGCTGATGCGGGCGGAGCTCGATCGCGTGATCATCAGCGGGCCGCGCCGCGGCAAGCAATTCACGTATACGCTGTTCGACGAGCGGGTGCCGACGACTCCGCCGCGGGAGCGCGATGAGGCCCTGGCTAACCTGGTCCAGCGCTACTTCACGACACGCGGACCCGCGACGCTGCTGGACTTCGCGTGGTGGTCGGGGCTGACGGTCGGCGATGCGAAGCGTGGGGTCGCAGCGGCGGGGAAGGCTCTGGAGCGCTTCAGCGAGGGCGAGCGCACCTACTGGCATGCGCCGTCCCGAGGGGCCCGACGGGCTCCGCGCGTGGCCCATCTGCTGCCGAACTACGACGAGTACGTCGTCGGCTTCCGCGACCGTAGCGCCGTCGCCGAGCGGTTGCTCGCGGCCCGGCCACGCCAGCGCGTCGACGGGCTCATCGGGCACGTCGTGGTCGTCGATGGCCAGATCGTCGGCGGCTGGCGGCGTACCCTCGACGAGACGCTCAAGATCGAGCTGCGGCTGCTCGTGCCGCTCACAGCGCGCGAGGACGAGCTCGTAGAGCGTGCCGCACGGCGCTTCGGGGCGTTTCTCGGACTGCCGGTGCAGCTCCGCCGCCGGCGCGCCTAAGGACGCGTGGCGACGGCAGACCAGTCGTGGATCGCGGCCACGAGCTCTTCCGGCGCATCGAGCGAGAGAAAGTGGCCGCCATTCTGTACGACGCGCAGCTCCACGCCGGGAATCAACTGCGCGGTCGTGGCTCGCTCATCGGGGTAGGACCAGTCGTGGTCGCCATAGATGAGGAGCGTCGGAACGGTGATGCTGTGGTATTCCGTGCGCGCGGCTTCCCAGCTCGCCCAATGGGCCACCAGTGAAGCGAAGGCTTGACGGTACCCCGGTCGATTGCCGACGCCGTACATCTCACGAGCGAGCGGTGCGGGCAGCGCGCCCGAGCGGACCACGCCGCCCGCGAGGATCCATTTGACCACTGGGTAGGAGCGCAAGCGGTCCACGATCCCGCCCACCAGCGGAATGGGGGCCAGGCCGAAGTTCACGTTGGCCAGCACGGAGCTTCTCCGCAGGCCGCGACCGGCGCCGTAGTCGTAGGGGTTGACCGCGACGACGCCCCGCACTTTGGGATGGTGCCGCGCCGCCAGCAGCAGAGCGATCGTCCCGCCGATCGATTCGCCCGCCACGACCGCATCAGGCACCTCGAGCTGGGTGAGCGCCGCCGCCATCCGGGAGACGAAGAACTCCGCGTCGTACGCGCCGCGCGGGATGTCGGAGTAGCCATGGCCGGGCAGGTCGAACGCGATGACGCGGAATCGTTTCGCCAGCGCGGGCATGACCTTCTGAAACATGTCGAGCTGCGTCCGCAGCGTGTGCAGCAACACGAGCGCCGGGCCTTGACCGGTACGGACGTAGCGCAGCCGCGCGCCGTCGACCGTCAGATACTCTGGAGTCAGGTCCCGAGCCCACGGCAACCGCTCGGGCGTAGCCGGGGCGGAGCGCAGCGCCTCGGCGATATAGGCGATCACGACGACGGCAACGAGTGCTCCCAGCGCGACGATCATAGTGATATATGTATATACAACTATGACCCTCTGTCGAGACGGCCGCCCGGACTTGAGCGTCCGGATTCTGTGGTGCCGTTCGGGTGTGTTACGGGAGTCGAATGCCGCCGGTGACCTTCTTCAGCTGTTGCTCGACCCGCTGCTGGGCAACCTCGAGCACACGCCGCGCCTCGCCGACCTGGTTGGCCGCCTCCGTCTTCACTTGCGTCACCCGCGCCCGCACCGGTGCGCTGGCTGAGTCGGCGAAGTGGTCGACGCGAGCGCGCACCGTCGCCTCGGCCGCGGCGACTTTGTCCCCGATCGCGGCGCGCAGTCCGTCGGCGACTGCCGCATCCAGATTGGATCGCATGTGCAGCTGTGGCTGGCTCAGCGTGCCGCCCAGCTCAGCGGTCAGGTCCAGATGATCGATGTGGGAGACGACCTGCCACAACAGATCGGCGGCGGGGCCCCCCACCCCCCGGGGTCCACCGCTGTCACGCTGCCACGCGGCGCGCGGTGCCAGCACCTGCCAGCGCCCGCGGACCGAGTCCCCGTACAGCGTGAACCCCAGCGTCACATCGCCCTTCCCCGGTGTGACGCGAATCGGCAAACCGGAGAGATGAATGTCGGGGATCGACACGTCCTGAACGGTCCCGCCGATGGCGTCTCGTGCCGTAGCGTGCACGTGATCGAAGACCGCGTCCGCGGACAGCGTCGGCGCCCGCAGCGCGAAGGTGGTGGGACGGCCGTACAGCGCTGGAGCACTCGTCAACCCGGTCAGGCGGCCGGAGTAGGACCGCGCCGCGCTGTCCGCTCCGAACACCAGCGACATCTCCGCGTCCCGCAACAAGAATCCCGGCAGCGCGTGCTCGCGCGGGAACTGCACCGTGACCCCTCCGCGACGCGCGGGCGCGGGCTCGGCATGGGGCTTCAAGCCCGGCGGCATGTATTCCCGGGCCAGCTGCGTGTAATAGAGCGCGCGTTGGAACTTGGCCACGGCCTCGGGGCCGAACAGCACCCAGGCGATGGCGCTGGCGTCGATCGGCGGCAGGCGCACGAGGCTCCTGGCAAACGCGTAATCACGCTGCCGGGCGGTACTGAGGGCCGCGAGGCTCTGGTCGAGCGAAGCCGCGCCGGCCTGCACGTCCCGCTCGAGCGAGACCACGCGATCGCGGGTCTGCTTCACCCGGTCGATCGTGCGCCGGGCGTCGCGCAGCAGCGCGAGGTCCGTCGGCCTGGCGCCCTGAAGACGCTGGGCGAATGCCACGGCCGAATCCGCCGTCGCCTGCACGTTCAATGCGCCGAGCTGGCCGGCCCAGGCGCGGGCGCTTGAATCCGCGTGGGCGGTGAGGGACTCGGCTGCCTGAAGAGTCTGCAGCTTGCGCGGATCGAGGCTGTCGATGTTGAGCGCTCCAGTGGCGAGCTGCAGCAGCGGCACCTGTAAGGCCGGCTGCGCCGCCCAGGACCGGACGTTGGACATGATGTGCGACGTGGCACTCTCACTGTGAGAGGGGACGAATCCGCTCGTCGTGCGCGTTGTCCCGAAGCGGAGCCCTGTCGCCGCCAGGCGGTCGATCGCCACTTTCTTCTCGAGCAACGGCGCGACGTCGAGCTGGGCGACGAGCTGATCCGCTTCCATCAGGTTCTTCAGCGAGTCGAACGGGCTGGCCGCGACGAGCCCGGAGACGGTCACGTTGCCGCGGGTCAGGGCGATGTGCAGCGATCGCACCTCGACGCGCGCGCCGAGCACCGCCGTGCCGCCGCGCTCGACGGCGATCCGCCCCAAACGGTCGGCCAGCAACAGCCACCCCACCACGAGGACGACCAGGAACAGCGCGAAGGGAACGATCGCGCGCCAGCGAAACACCCGCGGCTCACGCACTGGGCCGGAACAGGCGATAGATGCCGAACAGCCGGGAGGCGGTGATCGCGCGGTACAGGGCGCTGTTCTTGACGCGCTCCCCCAACGTCTCGCGGTAGCGCCGCACGCCCCAGCGACTGACGAAATAGATCGGCGCGAGGAGCACGAGGGCGGTGACGAGGCTGCCCAGGACGACGCTGTTGTTGAAGTTGGTCAGTGGCAAGACCGGTGCGTTGGCGAGTGCGGTCCAGAGCGGCGTGAGCGCGGGAATCCCCAGCAGCAGCCAGCGGCCCAGCGCGTCGAACGCCGGATCGAGGGCAAAGCCCAGCGGCGTGGCAATCGCCCATCCCAGGGCGGCTCCCGGGAGCGACACATTGAAGAGGAAGATCAGCGCGACGACGAGCAGGTTGTGCAGGCTGAACAGCGGGGTGAAGCCGAGGATCGCCCCCAGCGCGATACCCGCCGCGACCTGGCCCGGGGTTCCTTCGCTGTGCAGCGCCTTCACGAGGGACTGAAGCAGCTTCAGGACCAGCATACGCTAAGGTATCACCCGCCGGAGCGAATTGTGCAGGGTTCGTCAGGGTGACTGGCGCCACTCGCAATTCGGGGTGAGAATCCAGTTCCCCTCTTTTCGGAGTGACGTGATGCAGCCCCGTGCTTATGCTCTCGTGCTCGCCGCCCTGGTGCTTCCCGGGACGGTGGCTGCTCAAGCCGCGACGACCGCCGCCGCCGCGCCGCCGGCCAGTCCGGTCGCCGATGCGTTCCGTCAGATGGAGCAGCGCTTTGCGCGTATTCTCGTCGCCGCCGCCGAGGCGATGCCGGCGGAGAAGTACACCTATCGGCCCACCCCGCAGCAGATGAGCTTCGCGGAAATCCAGGTCCACCTCGCCAACGAGGGGAACGATGACCTGTGCGGCAAGCTCACCGGCATCCCGGTGCCCAAGCGGACGGCGGTCGATACGACAGCGACAAAGGAGCAGCTCATCGCCCGGCTGAAGGAGACGTTCGGGTTCTGCGAGACGGCGTTGGCGAAGCTCGACGATTCGAGGCTCTCCGCGCCGATCCAGCTGTTCGGACCCAATCCGTTCTCGCAGGCTTCCGCCATCCTGATCACGGTGGGCGACTGGGCCGATCACTACAGCCAGGAAGCGAACTACCTGCGGCTCAACGGCGTCCTGCCGCCGACGGCACAGCCACGAAAATAGACAGCAGACGACCCGAGTCGATCAACAGGGCCCCCGCCATCAGCGGGGGCCTTCTCCTCGCCCGTTCGTCCGCGCCTCCGCACTCGTCCCGTCCCAATCGGTGTCCGCCTTGCGCCGGGCGCCGCAGACTGGCAACGTCGCGATTTGGCGTCAAATTGTTCGCATGAGAAGGCTCCGGTCGCCGAACGTCCCGGACCCACTCGCCGATTCGCTCGACAATCTGCGATTCCGGTCGGTCGTCTTCTGCCTCTCGGAGCTCAGGGCGCCTTGGGGATTCTCCGTCGAAGCGCGCGACTTCTCGTCCTTTCATCTGATTACTGCGGGCAGGGCGCTGCTCACGGTGGACGGCGTCGGGAGTCAATGGATCTCGGCGGGTGATCTCGTGATCCTGCCGCACGGCCATGCGCACTCGCTGCGGGATCACCCGTCGTCACGCGCCACCCGGCTCGATCGGCTCATCGACAAACGATTCGACTCCGAGTCTGGCCGGTTGTCGGCCGGCGGCGAGGGCGCGGCCACCACCGTGTTGTGCGGGGGCTTTCACCAGGAAGGCCTCGCAGCCCAGACCCTCAATGCCGCTCTACCACCTATCCTCTACCTCCAGCGCGACCGCGTCGACCGACGTCTGTGGGCGGGACTGGCTTTGAGCCTGCTCACGGAAGAAGCGGGAGCATTCCGGCCGGGGGCGGATGCGGTGATCAAGCGGTTCGCCGAGCTGTTGTTCGTGGATGCGGTGCGCGCGCACGTCGTATCGCGCGATGGACTGCGCCGGCGGTTCGTCGCGGGATTCCACGACCCACGCATCGATCGCGCGATTCACGCGATCCAGGGCCACCCCGCTGGCCACTGGACGCTGTCTAACCTCGCTCGCGAGGCCGCCATGTCCCGGACGGCCTTCGCGTGCCGATTCCGCGACATCATGGGCATGCCGCCGGGGTCGTTCATGACGCGCGTGCGCATGACACAGGCCGCGGATCTGCTGCGCTCCACGCGACTGACCATGACGGCCATCGCCGGAAAGTGCGGCTATCGATCCGACGCCGCCTTCAGTCGCTCGTTCAAGCGACTGTTCGGGAAGTCCCCGCACACCTATCGCATCGACCGGGACGGCCACGGCTCGCGGAGTGCTGAACTCCCGGCATAGGAAACTGAACGTCCAGTCATGGACGGGGCGTTCGCACGGCGCGCAAATTCGGCGACGACGACTCCTCACCGCCCGGGGACGACCGAATGGCAAGCGCCGCGACCGTCGTACAAGACTACCAGCGTGCAGTCGCCACGGGGGACTTCGCCGCCGCCCGCCGCCTGGTGCACGACGACATGACCTTTCAAGGACCGTTCGAGCAGTTCACTTCACCTGATCCGTACTTCGCCTCGCTCCAGAAGCTCAGTGGGGTCATCGAACGCATCGAGCCACGCAGGGTTTTTGTGGACGGGGATGATGTCTGCGTGCTCTACGAGATGGTGACAAAGACGCCCGCCGGCACCGCGTTCATCGCCGAATGGTACCGCGTGGAACGCGGAAAAATCGCCGCAGTGCGGGCGGTGTTCGACGCACGGCCGTTCGCCGCGATGTTCGGGAAGTAGCGCCATGGCGGTCTACCGCATCAGTCAGGTGATTCGTCGTCCAGTGGACGTGGTTTTCAAGACCGTGATCCACATCGAGCAGTTCCCCGATTGGAACCCGGGGCGGAACCCGAGTGCCCGCAGACTGAGCGGTGGCGAAATCGCCAACGGCGCGCTCTTCGAGCTCGAGATCAAGGGGTTCGGCACGGTGCAACAGGAGCTGCAGGAATTCGAGATCAACAAGAGCGTCCGCGTCGTACCGCACATCAAGCCGTTTCACGGCGGTCACCGCTTCCTCTTCACCGACCTGCGGGACGGCACCACGAGAATCGATCATGACATCGAGATGATCCCCAACGGGTGGTTCCGCCTGATGCTACCCGTGATGATGCTGACGGGAATCAGTAATCTGAGAGCCACGATGCGGGCGTTACAGCGGCACCTCGACGGTAGCCGGGACATCGTCGCCCCCGACTCCGAGCGCCGCTGAACTCCCCTGCATCATCGAGGACCCATCGATGCGGCTCAAAGGCGTCACTCCAATCCTCGTCGTCGATGCGATTGAACCCGCGCTCCGCTTCTGGGTCGACACGCTGCACTTCACGAAGACGTCAGAGGTCCCGCACGACGGGCGGTTGGGCTTCGTCCTGCTCGAGCGCGACGACGTCAAGATCATGTATCAGACACGGGAGAGTCTCGCGAGCGACATTCCGCCGCTCTCCGGCCTGCCGCAGCGTGGCGCATTTCTCTACGTGGAAGTCGACGACCTCGACGCGATCAGCGAGGCGCTGCAGGGCGTCGCGCCCGTGATCCCGCGCCGCCGGACGTTCTACGGCACCGACGAGCTGGTCGTCCGGGAGCCGGCGGGGAACGTGGTCACATTCGCGCAGTTCGTGAAGGCCTGATCGACACGCCGCACGTCACTGACCGGGAGGCAAGCGGAACACCGCCATCTGGGGATCGAGCCCAGCCGCAAACGCTGCGCCACCCGGCGCCGCGAACCGGACCGACACCGCCGCCGAGCTCGCCGGCGTGTCCAGCCGGAAGTACGTCACCGTCCCGGGATAGAGCACCGCGGTCGAGGTGTCGCCGCTAACGGCAAAGAGCTGCACCGGCATCGGCAACGGGACACTGGTGCTCGGCCCGGCAGTCGTGAACAGACGGGCCCACAGCTGTCGCAGGTTGCGCGAAGTGAAGCGGTCGACGGCGGGAGCCGTGGTGCGCGGCAGACCGGGCAAACTGTCGGTGTAGAGCGCCAGCCCGAAGTCGGCAAACAACGCCGGGAACGGGCGGCCGGTCGCCAGTTCGATGTCCGCGACGCCTCCCGCTGGACCGAGCTCGAGCTGGCGGTACTTCCCCGGCCCGCCTTGATCGACGAGCCAGCGCACCAGGAGCCACGCTCCGCCGCGCCACGAGTCGCCCGGCTGATTATCCGATTCGAGGGTGATGCTCGCGGTGTCGGGGAGCAGCCCGAACTGATACGAGTCGTAGAGGAACGACTGCACGAATCCCTGCGCCGAGTCCGGGAAGAGCTGTGCGGGATCGGTGCGGCACGACGGCGGCGGGCAGCGCGTTTCGTAATACAGCGAACCCAACTCCTCCGCGGCGATGCTCATCCCTTCGTCGAGCCAGCTCGCCGCCGGCTGCCCGCCGCCGACCACGACATGCTGCGAGTAGCTGATCAGGTGCTGCAGCTCGTGCAGGAAGACGGACGGGACGTCGAAGCCGACTTCGTCCACGCTGTGCGTGCAGCTGGCAACGCCGTTCGGATCGGGGACGATGGAGTAGAAGATTTCCCCCTGGTTCGAGTGCGGGTCGGACGCGCCGGAGAAGTCTTCCGGATTGAAGAACCCCGCCACGAACCCTTGCGTCGAGCAGGTCGCCGCCGGTGTGTCCGCGTTCACCACTTTGGACATCAGCATGATGACGCGACCGTTCTGGTCGATGTCAGATGGCTGCCCGAACGCGGTCGTATCGATCGCCCACAGCGTCTGGTCGAAGTATTGACCGAATGTCTGGAGCTGCGTCGGGGTGAAACCGGCCGGTGCCAGGGTATCGAGGTAGAGCAGCAGGTTGGACCCCGTGTACGCGAGCCGCGCGGTCACCGTCGCCCAGGTGGAGCTGGTAAAGCTCGAGAGCACCTGGAAATTGTGGAGCGTGTCCGGAGCCGCGCTGCTCGCGAGAATGGGGAGCCGCACCGCGGGGGTGCGCAACGCGCCCGACCGCGCCAGCACCCTCCCCCGCTCGCGCAAAAAACGATCCGCCACGCGCTGGGCGGTCAGAGGCCGTGCTCGCAGCCCCTGGAGCTGCGCCACCGCGCGCGTCCGGCTGGCAGCGGCGGACGGTGCCAATGCCCCGCTGGCAACGCTGTAGTCCACCAGCTGCAATGGCGCCTGGTCGGTGGCGAACTCGGGAACGATGAGGTAGTGCGCTCCCCTACCCGCGAAAGTGACCGTCGTCCCCCCGTTGCTGCAGTCGAGCCGCACTGTCGCCGCAACGGCGAGCTGCACCGTATCACTTGGCAGGCAGGGGTTCCGTGCGAAGGTGAGCGGGTGTGGACCAGTCGACGTGCTGGAACAGGCGACGGCGCCGACAGCGACGCAGACGATGGCGATGCGAGACCGGGGAGCCGCGGGAGCCCTCACGAGGCTACGTGGTACTTCGAGTCCGCCTCGATGTTCCTGAGCTCATGCGGCGTTAACACGGCCGGGCGTGGGCCGTCTTACGCGCCTTCCCGGAGGATTTCAACCCGCAACTCGACCCATCCGTCATTCTGGTAGTACTCGACCCGGAGTCGATGTCGTCCGCCGGCGATCGGCACGTCGTCAACCTGTGACTCGTGCGGATTCCACGCGTCGACCCGCAACGTGTCGTCGATCCACACGCGCACCGCATCGTCGCTGATCGTGCGGAGCCGGTACGCGCCGGGCGGGAGATCGACGGCGCCCGCAGCCTCGAGGGACCAGTGGTCCTGGGGAAGGCGTGCCAACGTCCCGGGCGGCCGATACCACATGAAGTCGAGTCGCGGCGCGACACCCGAATCGATCGGCTGCGCGAACCGGTTGGCGGTGTCGCTCCAGGAGAAGAACCGCAGGCGCCAGTCGATCGGCGGCTCGAACCGCCCATACGAGAATCGATAGGGCTGCCCCGCCGGGTGCAGGGTGCCCCGCGGGGACACCGTCGCCGCGCCGCGATACTCGAGGGTGACGCTCCAGTCGCCCACAGAATCGCGCCCCGGCGCGACCACGAGCGTGTCGCCGACTCGGCCGCCCGCTTGTGACACGGCAACGCCACGCCGCGACACCACCCGCCAGCGCCCCGCGGGGCCCAGCACCGCGAGCCGCAGCGGCACGGCGCGGGTCGAATCGCCGGCCGCGGGCCAGAGTTTCGGGCTGCGCCAATCGTAGGGCCCCCACTCGTCCACGATGATGGCCGACCGGTCGTTTCGCGACAACGCGGACGTCGGGTATCCCGAGAGCGCCGGCAAACGCGCCGGTGTGTCGTGCTGCGCGACGATCGGCCCCGCGGTGTCGCTCGTCGTCACATTGCCTCGCACGTCGAAACCCGTCGTGTCCCGCAGCACGACGAGCGAATCCACGTTCGACCAGTAGTTGCGAGTGAACGCGAGCCGCGCCGTCTGGCGCACTCGCAACGCGACCCGGTTCCCGACGAACGTGTTCTCCGTAACGCGATAGTCGCGGCTCCTCGTATCGTGGTGCCTGGGATAACCCCAGTCCGACGGCTCGATCGAGTCGGCCCACAACCGGATCGCGGTCGAATCGTGCGCGAACCAATTCCGGCTGATGACATTGTCCTGACCGTGCTCGATCGCGACGCCAGTCCGGTTGCCGCGAAAATCGTTGCCGGTAATGCCCGACGAAAAACTGTACCCGCCCCAGACGCCGTACTCGCTCCCCCAGGATCGGTTGCCGATCACACTATTGCGACTGAACGTCGCTTCGATGCCGTTGGCCGTGGCGTAGCTGACGTCGTTCCCGTAGATGAGGTTGTCGTTCGCGCCACCGACACCTGAATCCATCGTCGTCTGCCCCGCCCATAGAAACACGCCGTCCCCGCCGTGCGTGAGCGAGTTGTCGGCCACGATGTTGCGACAGCTTTGCTCGTAGATCAGGAGACCCGCCGAGTCCTGGCCGCGCGTGTAGCGGCCGTGGCTATAGCCGCGTACGTCGTAGTCGATGCGGTTATGGATGATGCTGTCGTCGGAGGACCGATACAGCCCGATGCCGAGGCCGGAGTTGAACGAGAAGTCGTTGTCCCGAATCGCGACGCCGCTCGAACGGACGAGCAACAGCGCGTTCATTCCCTGGTGCACGGTGGTGCCACGCACGGCCCCGCCCGTCACGCCCGCTAGATAGATGGCGGCGCCATAGCGCAGCCAATCGTCGTGCTCGTTGTGGTGAAAGGTCAGCCAATCGACCAGGCTCTCGTGCTCCACGATGGAGTAGAGCCGCGGCTTCCAGTTGTAACTCAGGTTGTTGTCGATGAGGGTGAGACCGCGCGTACCGCGCGCCAGGATGCCGACCTTGTAGCCGCGCACGCGCGCGCCCTTGATCTGGACGTTCGTTCCGCCGTCGACGATGATCGCGGTGTCTCGCGCCTGGTCGGGATCAGCCTCCTGGGGGATCCGCTGCAACATCGCGCCACGGAAATCGACGGTGATGCCATCGCCCTTCACGGTGATCGGTGCGGTCAGCCGGTACACGCGGGAGACGACCCGAACGGAATGGGTGATCACCATCCCCGACCGCAGCTCGATCGGGGCCTGTACGAGTGCCAGGACGAGAGACAACACCAACAGTCGTTACCCCACCAGGGTCATCGCGCGCAGGTTCTTGATGCTGGTGCCGAGCTGCGTCGCCGGGTCGGCGGCGAGGTCTTGCTCGACGTAGAAGTGCTCGACGCCGTTCTTCTTCGCATGGCCGAGGATCCGGGGCAGGTCGAGCACGCCGCTGCCGTCGGTCGTGATGGCCGGCATGAGGGCCATCACGTCCTGCATCGTGCCGCCCTCCTTCATCCGCACCGGCTGCGCCATGTCCTTCACGTGCATCAGCCGGTACAGCCTCGGGTAGGCGTCGAGCAGCTCCACCGGGTCGGCGCCGCCCGCGACCGTCCAGAACGTGTCCATCTCCAGAGAGACGACCGACGGATCGAGCCGGTCGAACAGCACGCGCGTGGGGATCTTCCCGTCGTCCGTCGGCGTGAACCCGTAGCCGTGGTTGTGATAGAGCAGCGTGAACCCGAGTGCTCTCGCACGCGTGCCGATGGTATTCATCTCATCGGCCATGCGAATGTAGTCGTCGAGCGTGCGGCGGCGTTCCTCCGGGATGGCGGGGATGCCGGCATATCTCGCACCCAGGATATGCACGTCCTCGGCGACCTGCGCCGTGCGATCGCGCAGCGTGTCGAGATCGACGTGCATCGACGGTGCGGTGAGGTTGTGTGCGTCGAGCCGCGCGCGGAACTGCTGGACGGTGAGCCCGAAGTAGCCACTGCCGGATAAGCCGATCCGCGGCGCGATCCCGCGCCATTGCTCCTGTACGGCGGGCACGCTGTACGGGAAGGGACCGAACAGCTCGACTTCCTGGTAGCCGAGCCCGGCGAGCATGGCGAAGGCCGCGTCGACACCTTGATCGAGGAGCTTCGGCAACGTGAACAGCTGGACGCCGATGCGGCCGAGTTTCGATGGACCGGGAGACGTCGTCGGGGCCGCCACTGCGGTCCGCGCACCCGGGTGGCAGCCAACCATGAGACCGGCGGCGGAGCTGCCCGCGACGACGAGGAAGGTCCGGCGGTTTACCATACGGTCAGCTCCGCGTGCAGATCAGCGGTAGAGGATTCTCCGGCCCAAACGTCGAAGACGCCCGGTTCGACTACCCAGCGCTTCGCCTGCGGACTCCAGAACTGCAGCTCGTTCTTGCCCAGAGAGAAATGCAGCGTCTGCGTCTCGCCCGGTTTCAGCGTCACACGGCGGAATCCTTCGAGCTGGCGCACCGGGCGGGACGCCGAACCCGAGCGCTGATGGATGTAGAGCTGCACGACGGCGTCGCCGGCCACCGTGCCAGTGTTGGTGACGTTCAGACTCACCTCGACCGAGTCCACTGCCCGCAGCCGGGGCTTCGAGAGGTGAAGGCTATCGAAGCGGAACGTAGTGTAGCTGAGCCCATACCCGAAGGGATAGAGCGGCTTGCTGGAAATGTCCCAATAGCGCGACGTGAATTGCGGATCGCTTTCAGGCGCCTGCGTCAGGTTGTGGTTGTAGTAGAGCGGCTCCTGCCCCGCGGCGCGCGGCCAGCTGGTCGTCAGCTTTGCGCCGGGATTCACGTCGCCGAAGAGCACATCGGCGACGGCGTTGCCGCCTTCGACTCCGGGGAACCACGCTTCGAGAATCGCCGTCGCGTGTTCGGCGATCCAGTTGATCTCGATCGGTCGGCCATTCTCGAGCACCACGACGAGCGGTTTGCCGGATGCCGCCGCTGCTTCGACCATCTGCTCCTGGATGCCCGGGAGATCGAGCGTCCCGCGCGAAGCCCCTTCGCCACTCATGAAGGCGGGCTCCCCGACCACAGCGATGACGAGCTCCGCCTGAGCTGCCGCGGCGCCTGCCTTCGCCAGCCAATCCTGGACTTCCGCCGCGGTCGGTGGCGGCACCGGCCGATGGCCGAGGAACGCGTCGAACATCGACGGGAAGACCTTCGACATCTCGGGCCCCGGCCAATAGGTGATCTGCGCGGTCGGCCCCAGCCGCTCCTTCATGGCGGCGAGAACCGT
>JACXTT010009198.1_pt1 | contig 13529 bp, 15 predicted proteins | sample 9270951 | NCBI WGS metagenome assembly JACXTT01 (sample SAMN15532306, study PRJNA645909) | rock metagenome | isolation source: weathered quartz diorite | place: Puerto Rico | collected 2017-06-21
AAAGTTTAAGCTGCGGATGTGGATGAAATTGCCAGCGCTTCCTGGAAAGGCGCGCTCGATGTCCGCGTGGAACGGACGCAAGCTGAATAATGGCTCGGAAGCGAATCGTAATAAACCCCGATCCTAATCAACCCGGCGCGCGCCGACGACGTTCAGGCCGCGGGTTAGGTAAGCCCCTGCTGATTATCGCGATCATTCTGCTGCTGATCGTCGGCGGACTGGCCGCAGGCGGATTCTTTTGGTGGCGAAACTATCAAAGCAGCCCCACGTATGCTTTGGCACTGCTCGCCGACGCCGCGCAGCGCGATGACAAAGCTACGGTCGACAGCCTGCTCGACGTTCAGAAGATCAGCAGCGACTTTACCGTGCAGGTACGTCAACGAATACCAGGGCCATCATTTCCATCGTCTTTGCTGCCGTCGCAACTCGAAGCGGTCAGATCGTCAGCGTCATCAAAGCTGAATGACACGATTCACGAGCAACTCTTGAAAGAGATTAAAGAACTCACTGATGTCGCGGCTGGAAAGCCCTTTGTTCTGATCGCCATAGCGGTTCCTCGGTACGTCGACGTCAAACAGACAGACAAGACAGCACAAGCGACGGTCAATATCAAAGACGAGCGGATTCAGCTTACAATGCAAACCGACGGCTCGACCGGCTGGCGAATTGTCGCAGTGAACGACGCGAAGCTGGCAAAGATGGTCGCGGATGCGCTGGTGAATGACGTACCGGCAAACGGCACCGAGCTTCAGGATCAGATCAAGCGGCAGTTGGATAAGATGCGCAATCGCTAACTCGCGCGAAATCACACATGGCTAACGCAACGCCAAAGACATTCGAATCATCACTGGAAGACCTCGAGCGGATTGTGCGCGAGTTGGAGCAAGGCGAATTACCGCTCGAACGCAGCCTCGAGCTGTTTGAGCAGGGCGTGAAGCTCTCCCGCGAATGTCAGGATCGCCTGAATCAAGCCGAGCGCCGGATCGAAATCCTGATGCGTGATAGCCAGGGTCGTTCTACCGCGCGACCGTTCGAGCCGGAAACCGGTAACGGTCGCGAAGACACCGAGTCCTAACCAACCCACCTGTGCCCTCTGTGGTAAATACTTCAATCGCAACCGATGCCCGCGAATTTCTAATTTCCTGCCGCGGCATCATCGACGCGGAACTCGACAAACTCATTCCTCAGGAATCAGCAGAGCCGCAGAAACTTCATGCGGCGATTCGTTGGAGTGTCTTTGCCGGCGGTAAACGATTTCGTCCGGCGCTGTTGCTGGCTGTGGGTAAAACGTGCGGCGCACAAATTGACCAGTTGATTCGCGCGGCTTGCGCGATCGAGATGATTCACACTTATTCGCTGATTCATGACGATCTGCCGTCGATGGACGACGACGATCTGCGGCGCGGTCGTGCGACTTGTCACGTGAAGTTTGGCGAAGCGACGGCGATTCTCGCCGGTGATGCGCTACAAACGTTGGCCTTTCAGACGATCGCGGAAGATGAAGGACTCCCGGCCGCGCTGCGCGTGCAATTGATCGCCGAGTTGGCCGGCGCTGCCGGGACACCGGAAGGCATGGTGGCGGGCCAGGCCTGGGATCTCGAAGCCGAATCGCGCGAGGTCAGCAGTGATGAAGTCAAGCGCATTCATTCTCACAAAACGGGCGCGTTGATTTACACCGCCGCGCGCGCCGGGGCCTTGATCGCCGGCGCGAACAAGGATGAATTGGACGCGATCACCGAATACGGAATAAACCTCGGGTTGTTGTTCCAGATTACGGATGACTTGCTCGACGTGACTGCAACGGCAGAAGATCTGGGCAAGACTCCGGGCAAAGACGCGCGGGCGAAGAAAGCAACCTTCCCTTCCGTTTACGGAGTTGAGGTGACCCGGAAGACGATTGCGACGGTGCATCGGACGACACGCACTGCGCTGGAACGGATCGATCGAGAGACTAAACTGCTTAAATCAATCGCGGACTTGATCATGAATCGGGATGCGTGACTCCAGCCGCAGAGTTTTTGGGAAGCCGAGACGCCTGCGTACGAATCAATCAAGCGTAAGCTGCATAGACGCTCTTCACCTTCTCCAGAAAATCACGCCGATCGATTACGTAATGCAGCTTCACACTTTCGGCTTCAATCACATCAGGCTCAGGCGGCGCTAATGATTTCTTTTTTGAAGATTTCTTCGCAGACTTCTTCGAGGGTTTGTTTGATTTCTTAGTTGCTCTTTTGACCCGGTCGCTATCGCTCCCGGTACTGACACGATACCATTCGCGCTTCGCCGCGAGATGATCGATCAGTTTCTCAATGACTTCGCCGGGATCGCGCTCAGTGATGCCCACGTGTTCTAGGTAGCCGAAGTAACGCAAGCGACGAATCAATTCCAGCAACGTGATTCGCCCTTCCAGCGTCAAGCCGCCGTGCGCATGCGAGCGGCTGACCAGGTATTGAATCAGGATCGCTTCACCATAAAGATTCGGCGCGAGAAACAGGCGCCCGCCGTCGCGCTCCCAACCTTCGGTGATGCGGCTTGAGCGACGCACAGCGGTGGCGCCTTCGAAAACTTCGTCCCAATTTGTTTTGGGATCGCGGCGCACAAGGTACATGCGCGTGACTTCCAGCAGCCAACTCGGATCGTTGAGATCGAGATTGACGCCCAAAGTATCCAACCACTCAAACAGTACCGCGCGCGAATCGGACTTCTTCTCGATGACCAAGAACTGTTCGGCGGCCGTCGGAAGCTTCTTAAGAAAATTCCGGCGCGCAGCGTCCGTCGTCTTGCCGCCCTCGATGCAATAAGTGTCAAAGCGAGCGAGCCAGCGCTTGGCGGAACCGCAATAAGGGCAGTGCGGACTCTTCTCGTCGCTGTCGAAGTAAGGCCGCATCGTCTGGCGGCTGGTCAGCTCTTCAACTGTGGGCGTGTGTCGTTTGATCTCTGAGAAAGCTGTCCGCGGCGCGAGACCGAGTTGTTTGGTGAAGATGTCGAAGATGCAGGCGAGACAAACCAGGGTCGTGAATTCCGTGACACTGCCGCGCGGAAATTCGCTCAGGTCGAGTTCGCGCTGCTGCTTGGTCGTCGCCATCGCGCAGATTTAATCACAATTTGCGGAATGGAGTCAGTACCATCCGCGTCAGCGGATGGGTATGGAGACATTTTCAATCCAGCGACGCATCGATCCCATCCGCTGACGCGGATGGTACTGACCTCATCCGCCACCTAATGTTGATGGCCTATCCGGAAAAGATCATGGTCGTTTCCGCTCTGCGGCCAGCCTCGCTGCCCAAACCGTCCCGGCGTACCGGGTTTGCAGCAGTTCGGCGAGTTTGTCCAGAGTGTCTTTGTCGTTCTCCCAGCCGTTGCAGCCGTACTTGTAGCTTTCGTTGGCCTTCACGGCGATGAAGAGCGCTTCCGGAATGCGCGGGTCGTTAGGGGATTCTTTCGTCCATTCGAGCACTCGCCGGCCGAGATAACTCTTCCCATCACCGACCGCGATCAGTGCTGCTCGTTCGCGTTGCGCGGTTTCCAATTGCTGTGTGCTGAGAAAGAAAAGCTTGGGAACTACCTTCGCAACGTCCCGCTCTTCTTTCACGTTGTAGTCGGTGGTAGCTAACGTACACCACCACGCGATTTCAAAATCGTAATCTGATTGCTCTGCCGTTGACGTGGTCTGGGGAATTCCTTTCGGAATCAACGGCGACAACGTGGGAGACTTCAACAGCGCATACAACGCCGTGCGCCGTCGCTCTTCTTTGGTTTGCGCTTTGACGTATGCATCCAGGACCGCTGCCAGCTCCGGCGCGGCCCTTATCACGTCCGGCGCGGTCCGCATAGCGACCTCGTCATTGTTCAGGACAATCGCGCGCGTCCAAACGGCCAGCACAAAACGGCGGCGAAGATAATCCGGCAGAACTGGATTGCGCGCGGCTTGTTCCAAATCGACCAGCGGAAAATGCCAGTTCAGGGCTTCAACCGTCTCGTCGTCCAGCATTAAACGGTCGTCCCACGGAAAGAATTCCTGATAGGAATCGTCGACGTCTTTTTCGAACTCTTCTTTGGTTCCCTTGGTATAGCCCGGAGTGTCAAGACTGATTTCGTGATAGAGGTCCCAGTGGTTCTTTTCAAAGCGGGCCAGATCGCGCATCGTTCCGATGCCGCCTTCATAGCCGGAGAAGGCCACTGCCCGTTGCAGTGCGTATCGCAGGAACTCCGTCACGCTATTCGCCAGACGGGCGCGTTGCATCAGAAACTGGTTACGTGCTGACATCGGCAACTCGCCGCCTTGCAAGTTAAGAATTCGATCCAACAAGTTGCGCGCTTCGATCTTTCTGCCTTGATCGATCTTCAGTCGCACCAGGTGATAAGCAATGGTCGGAAACGCCGCGGAGTGCTGATCGATCTTTTCGGCCTCGAGGATTAGCCGATCGAGGCGAGCCGAGGTCTTTTCGGCCTTCGTCAGGGCGGCCGCCAGCCAGGCGACGGACTGCGTTTCGCGCCACTTCGCGAATGCGTGCGCATAGCCATCCCGTTCCGTTGTTTGCATCGTGAAGATCCAATTTGTGAGATCGTCGGCGCTCAAATATTCAGGCAACAGGTTGAGCGTCAATCGCTCGCAGGCATCATCGAAGTCTTCACAGCCTTGCCGGTCATCCATCCTGATTTGTTCGTACTTGCTGTTTGGACTCACCCGGTCGGCACGCGCCTTCATCTCCAACTCAAAACCGGTGTGCAGGTTGTCGCGTTCGTCCGGCGTGAGCGGCCGTCCCATCTTTGCTTCGAATTCACGGCGAACTTCACTTTCGGTCACCTCAGGTTCGAAATACAAAACCGTGGGCATGGGATACCCGCCGGCGCTGCCTTCGGATGTCGACGGCAGCATGATTGAGATCAACTCACCTTTCTGGACGGCTTCGTATTTCTTTTCGGTTTCTCGCTCCGGCGAATTCTCGTCACGTTTGTCTTTGTCCGAGGGCGGTTCGTTAGCTTTGCGGCGCGCGGCTTCTTCCTTAACCACGCGATCCTCGAGCTTGTCCAGCAGCCATACGTAGTCGATTACATCCTGCTTGAGATTTTCGTTGCCGGTTTCATGCGTCAGCACGCGCGCCAGTTCGCGCACGCGACGTTCGGGATGCGCGCGATATGCAATTAAGCCGAGTAGTTTCTGCGCGCCGCCTGAGAAGGGCCCGCGCTGCTGGGCGAGAATTTGTAGCCGCTGCTCGGCCAGATCGTAAAGTTCGCGTTTCCTCTTCTCGTCACCGGTAAGGCTCGCCTGCCGCACGAGCGTCCGGCCCACCAGATATTCCGCTGTCTGCTGCCAGGGCGACTCACCGTCCGCCGCAATCTTTTCAAACCGGGCTCTTGCTTCATCGAACTTGAGCGAGTACAGCAACGCCGCGCCGATCTGGTATTCGCGATCTTTGCGCAGCCACAACGGGTCGGCCGGTCCGAGTGCTTCCGGCAGCGCGCCGGCGCCCTGGCAGTTCTGAAACACGATGTCTTGCGCGGCAAGCCATGACCGCATATTCACATCTTGCGCGCCATACGTGGCCGCGCGGTCTTTCAGGGTCGAGGTGGCTACATCGAACGCGTTCTTCGCGCAGTTCGGAAAAAATTCGTAGCCGCGAAAGCGCTGCTCCGTATAAATCTCAGGAGAGGTCTGTTCTGCAGAAAGAATTTCTTTGCGCGCGGCGATCCACGCTTTCACGGCGGGCTGGCCATCGTCTTCCGGTGCCTTGCCTTGTAAAGCCGCGACCAGCGCCGCTTGTTCGTCGTCTGAAAACCAACCGCCATTTAGATATCGATACGCAATTAGCAACGTCTTCCGTCCGAACGTTGGGCGCAGGATGCCGAGATTACCGCGGACGTATTGAGTGAACGGAAGATCAGGCGAGCGCTTGAAGACGAAGATGGGATCGATTGTGTCCGGACCGCAGCCGCGCGTGATCGGCGCGAATTGACAGACAAACGCGAGCAAAATAATTGAGCCGATGGTGCGTCGCGCGACAATCACTTGAGCCATCCCTGATTAAGGCCGGCGATTTTCGTTTCGTTCCACGCGTGACTGTTGAAGATGTAGACGCGCCGCGACGGGTCCCGCTGGAAATCCGGAGGTTCGTCGATCGCCACGCCGTAGCTTCTCTGGCAGAGGGGTTCGCGAAAGTCGTCGCCGCCGGACAACATGTTGCGGATCGTCTTATCGTCCGCGCCCATGCGAAAGATCATCGGCACAGCTTCATCGACCGGCAGATCACGCAGCCAGCGATCGCCTGCACAGAAAGACGCCAGCGCCGTCATCGACAGCGGCACCTGGTCCGGGAGTTGACGCCGCAGGTCTTGCAACAAGGAACGATAGAAGTCGCGCTCGGAGCTGGCCGCGTCGAAATCGACTTGAATGGCGGCGACGCGATCGAGTTGCAGCGTGTTCATCACCAACGAAATTATTTTCTGCCGTTGCCCGTCGCTCAGCGCGGCGCGCTCACCGGTCTGCTTCGAAGATTCAATTCGCGTCACCGCCATCAGCTTGGTTTCCGGCGTGACTTGAAGCGGCTGATGACGCGGGCTTTGAATAACTTCATCGCCTTTCAAAGTTAGCGTTTGCGCGAGAAAAGCGACTGCATAGCGTTGCGCATCGAGTGCGCGCAGATCTTCCGGCCGCTCCCAGGCCCACAAAACCATCTGGGGAAACTGAGCTTCGTCCAGGCGATTGCGGGATTGTTTCCGGCACGCGGGCCATGTCGACAGCAAAACCGCTGCGGTGAACAGAGCGATTGATTTTGGCGCCAGCTTCATAAGTCGCGCGCAGTATCGTTTAGGTGGAAGCCCCGCGGCAGTGTGCGAGCCTCAGTCTGGGTAAGGGAAATCCACAGTCGATGTGAGTTAAGGCGCGGCCTGTTCGCGCGCATGATAAGACGAGCGCGTCAGCGGGCTGGATTGCACGTGCTTGAATCCCATGTCCATCCCGATCTCACTCCAGCGAGTGAACTCGTCGGGAGTGACATACCGTTCGACGGGCAAACGGCGCGCGTGCGGTTGCAGGTACTGACCGATCGTCATGATGTCGCACGAAACCGAACGAAGATCCTTCATCAGCTCGACCACTTCGTCGAACTCTTCGCCGAGTCCGACCATGATACCGCTCTTGGTCAGCATCTCAGGCTGTTCGCGATCGCGACGCGCGGCGGCGCGCTGCAGCAGCGTCAACGACTGTTGATAATCCGCATCGGGCCGCACGCGACGATACAGCCGCGCGATCGTTTCGGTGTTGTGATTCAGCACGTCAGGCTGCGCGTCGAGCACCGTGTTGAGCGCGTCTTCATCGCCGTTGAAATCAGGAATCAGCACCTCGATCTTGCAACCCGGATTGATTGCGCGCACTTCGCGAATCGTCTCAGCCCAATGCGTCGCGCCGCCGTCCGGCAAATCGTCGCGGTTCACCGAAGTGATGACCGTGTGCGCGAGATTCAAATGATGAACGGCCTCAGCTACATTATGCGGCTCGTTCACGTCGAGCGCGCCGGGCTCGCCTTTCCCAACGGCGCAGAACCCGCAATGGCGCGTGCAGATGTCCCCGCCCAGCATGAACGTAGCAGTTCGATCCGACCAGCATTCAAAGATGTTCGGGCACTTCGCTTCCTGACAAACCGTGTGCAGGTTCAGCCCTTGAATCAACTTCAGCAAATGATTTTGATTGGTCGGATCGCCCAGACGAATGCGCAGCCATTCGGGCTTCGGCTGGCGGGGCTTGGTGTTTAGGACTCGGAGTTCGCGGGCCAAAATTTCCTCGCTCAATTACAAAACATTCTAGCATCCGATTTCCAGAAACTGCATCTAAGCGCTAACAAGCGTTTGGAACCACCGGCAAACAGTGGTGGTTGACCTTAAGTCTCCTTGCTCTCCTTTTCAAACAAAACGCGCCGCCGCGAATGCAGGCGGTAACGGAATACTTTTGCGCTATACTGCGCCACATTCGAACCAGGCTACGGATGTACACGGATAAGCACAGATCAGAACTGGTTTCTTCTTATCTCTGAAGTCCCGTGTGCATCTGTGGCTATTTCTTAAGGAGGACCCTATGAAAAGAACCCTGTTGTCCGTCGCCGCGGTTGGAGCGCTGCTGGCAAGTGGCATTTATGCTTTCGGCGACATCGCCCGTCCGAAACCGTCACCGGCAGAAGGAAAAGTGATCTTCTATTCCGGCCTGACGGTGGTGTCCGATGCGAAAGCTTATGAAGCGCGGTTGCAGATCTCGCAGGAGACTTTGAAGCGTCTGCAAGAGGCGGCCGCGCGCGAAGGCGGCAGTAGTTCGCTGTCGCAAAGCATCATGCACAGTTCGTCGCGCACGATGATGGCCGGGGTGTTCATGTTCCTGGCGATCTCGTTCGCGGGCGTCTGGCTGGCGCGATCAAATCAGAAGCGAAATACGAAAGCTGTCGCGGCCGTGGTGGCAATCGCCTTCATATTTGGTCTAGCGACGGTGATCGTTCGCGCGAACGCGGGACCACCGGGATATTACCGTTGGCGGACCCTGCCCCAGGATTTGAAAGATGGAAAAGAAACGTCCGGCGGCGTGCAGATCGAGTTGGTGCCCGGCAACGAGAATATGAAGTTGATTATTCCGCTGCGCCCCAAAGGTAACGGCGAGGAGTAGAGCAATTCCCTCTCCCTCTGGGAGAGGGTTAGGGTGAGGGCTTGGCGTAACAAAGGAACGATTTCTTTCTTTTTCTTTTTTCGCTAGCCCCTCACCCCAGCCCTCTCCCAGAGGGAGAGGGAGTGCAGCCACGTCAAATGGAACGAGCTGAAAACATTTCAATAGCCGCATGGCCGAGTGCGCAGGCCCGAGCGCGAACACGTGTGTCAGCGACGGTGTTCGCCGCGATTTTGATTGGCAGTGCGATCGGGTCAGCAACGATGGCGAGTTGGTTACCACTGCAAGTGTCGATCGTGACGGTCTTCCTGTTCGCGGGGCCGCACAATTGGTTCGAAGCTCGTTACTTTCTGATGCGTCTGCCGGCCAGGTTCGGCCGCTCGCGGACCTTCTTTATCGTCGCGTTTGCCGGGATCGGCGCGCTGACGCTCGCGTATGTTTCGCTCCCGGTGATGTACTACGCGAACGTTTGGTCGGGCGCGAACTGGGCAAACACGATCGCCGTCTGGAACACTGCGATGGTCTTATGGATCGGCGCGCTGGTGCTGATGCGAGCCCGGCAAAGGTCGAATCGCGATTGGTTTTGGGTTCTCCCGATCGCGTTTGCTTTGTGCGCCGCCAACTGGCTGTCGCCAGAGATGTTCAGTTTGGCGATCGTCTACGTTCACCCACTCATCGCGCTTTGGTTTTTGGATCGACATCTTCGGCGAACTAAGCCGGAATGGCTGACGACGTATCGGCGATGCTTGATGTTCCTTCCGCTGCTTATCGCCAGCATGCTCTGGCAGCTTTCGCGCACGCCGCAACTCGCGGACGACAACGGTCTCTTCTGGCGCATTACCCAGCACGCGGGCGCAGAGCTGCTGCCGAATATTTCGAATCACATGCTCGTTTCGACGCATGTCTTTCTCGAGATGCTTCACTACGGAGTCTGGATTGTGGCACTGCCGTTGATTGGTGCGACGGGCGCAATCTGGAAGGTGAAGACGATTCCGATCGCGAACCACTCGCGCGGCTTTCCGAAATTGATCGCAGCGATCCTGCTCTTCAGCCTGTTCGTGGTTGCGGCGTTATGGGCAGGCTTCTCGGTTAACTACGCGGCGACGCGCGACATCTATTTCACAGTAGCGATTGCGCACGTGCTGGCTGAGGCGCCGTTTCTGCTGAGGATGATCTAAAACTACAGAAGGCAGTAGGCAACAAGCAGAAGGCAGATTAACAAACCCGCCGTCTGCTACTGCCTACTGCTTACTGCTTACTATCACATGCCCCCTTCCGAACTCTGGCGCTTTCTTCCTGTCGGCTATCTCTTCACGATTGCCATTGAAACTCCGATTCTGCTGCTTGGCTTATCGCGACGGCATTCAATCAAGAGAAGATTAGCTGCGGGCGTCTGGCTGACCGCGTGCACTTATCCGATCGTCGTGCTGGTGATGCCGCTGATTTTTGCGAGCACGTCGCGCGCGCTTTACTTAACCGTGGCCGAGACGTTCGCGCCGGTCGGTGAATGTGTGCTGTTCTGGCTGGCTTACGGTCAGAGCGCAGAGCTGGGCAAGCGATCGATGTGGCAGGACTTTGCGACGATCGTCGTTGCTAACCTCGCATCGTTTTTGGGCGGTGAGGTTCTGAACGCCTATGGTTGGTTCGGACTGTTTGGATGAGCGACGGCGGCCATGACAGGAGCCGCGTCGGCCCGAATCATGTCGACCATGCGCAGTTTTCGTTTGCGATACCAAAGAAAGAGCACCAGCCCTAGGGCAGCCAGGATTACCAACCCAATTACCATCAGCAGCACTACAGCCAAAATTCCCACGCCGACTGGGCCAACCGGATCGGGTCGCACATCTAAGAAAGCCAGATTCATTTATTTTTCTCCTGACGCATTGACGGCGCGCGATAAGATTTCCGGATCGACGTTGCCGCCGGACAATACCACACCCGCGCGTTTGCATCCGCTCGGGAGCTTGCGCTTGAACACGGCGGCTGCCGCGGCTGCGCCCGATGGTTCGACGAGCAGCTTCATCCGAAACAGCATGAATCGCATCGTCTCGATTATTTCTTCATCAGTAACCGTCAAAACAGCTTCAGTATTCTGACGCGTGATCGGAAATGTCAGCTCTCCCGGGGTTTGTACGCGCAAGCCGTCCGCGATGGTTGGCGGCGGCGAGATCTTCACGCGTTCACCTTTTTCGCAAGACTGCTGCGTGTCATTAGCCGTGTCCGGTTCGACGGCGAAGCATCTGATCGAGGGCTGCAAACCTTTGGCGGCAGTGCTGACTCCCGCAAATAGTCCGCCGCCACTGCACGGTGTCAGCAGAGCGTCCATGTCAGGGACTTCTTCGACAAACTCCAGACCGCACGTACCCTGGCCGGCCATGATGATGTAGTCGTCATAAGCCGGAATCTGCACCAGCCCTTCGCGCTCGGCAATGTCGCGGCCGAACGCGTCGCGGTCATCCTTGTGTCGATCAAAGACGCGAATGTCCGCACCGTAAGATCGCATGCCGGCGACTTTCATTTTCGGCGCATCGTCGGGAATACAGACGACCGCTTTCACGCCGGCTTCGCGCGCGGCCAAAGCGACTGCTTGAGCATGATTGCCGGAAGAGACGCAGAGCACGCCGCGCTTCTTTTCGTCATCGCTGAGCGAAAGAATTTTGTTGGTGGCCCCGCGAGCCTTGAATGCGCCGGCGCGCTGAAGGCTTTCGCATTTGAAAAAGACTTCGCAGCCGGCCACTTCATTGAACGAGCGTGAAGTCATTACCGGGGTGTGATGCACGCGTTTGTCAATTCGGGCGGCAGCTTCGCGAATAAGTTCGAGAGTTAGCATCGTCAACTCGTAACGCAAGCTGTTAGCTTGCGACGCGGACTGTTAACTTGCAACGCAAACTGACAGTTTGCGCTACGTCAGATTATCGCCGTGCCTTCAATTTCGATTTGCGCACGATCCTCCAACAAACCCGCTACTTCCACCAGCACCATTGCCGGAAAATGTTTGCCCATGCGGGCGCGATATCGTTCGCCAATTTCCTTCATCCGGTTGCGATATTCGTCTTTGTTGGTGACATAAATTACCAGGCGCGCGATAAATCGGGCCTCGCTTCCGGCTTCGGTGACAACCGTGATTACGTTCGCCAGAGCGCGATCGAACTGCTCGACGAGATCATCGCTCACGATCTCTTGCTGCTCATCCCACCCCACCTGGCCGGCGATGAAAAGGATGCGTGCGCCGGGATTAGACAGAGCGCCGTTCGAATAACCGCGCGGCGCCCCCAGCGATTCAGGATTGATGAAAGTTAAGCTCATTTACTCTTCTCTGTGTCCTCTGTGGTGAAATCGATCTAACCACAGAGGACACAGACGAAAACAAATCAACCTAAGGCTTGCACGATCTCCAATTGATTGCCGCCCGGGTCGCGCACATAGAAACGCGCGGTGCCCGATATCGGGCGCGGGTCGGGAATTACTTCGACGCCTGCATCGCGAAATCGCCTTTCCGCTTCGGCCAGAGCAGAAACATGAAAGCAGATGTGACGTGAACTCAAAGGCCCGCGCTCTTCATCTTCCACCGACAGGTGCAGTTGATTCTCTCCGATTTGATACCACGCGCCGCTCTGGCGTGCACTCGCGGGTTTCGGCACCTGCTTCAGCCCGACAACTTCGCTGTAGAACTGTTTGGTCGCGGCCTCGAGTTCCGGCGGCACCGTAACGTTGACGTGATGCAGAGAAGTTACCATTCGGGAGCGCCGACATCCTTGTCGGCGGGTCGCGAGCAGCCTGCTCGCTCTTTTGATCCGGTCGCTACCGCTCCCGGTTCTGTAGCTTTGCGTTGAACTCCGCCGACTTATTCTTCGGCACGCTCAAAGTTTGCCAATCGCCGGCCTTGAAATGCTTCGCGAGATAGACAATCTGGCCAACATGACTCGCGTAATGTGCGATCTGGCGATTGATGGCCTGCACCACTGTGTGATCCTGACCGCGAATACGAACGGTGAGCGTTAGATCATCAGATGTGAGCGGCTCGATTGCTTCAAACGTTACTTTCCAGCCGCGCTGCCAATAATCGAGCATGTCTTGCTTCGTTGTCTCAGGCAGCATCACGAATTCCATGTCGCGATTGCGTTCAGGCTTTTCGCCGTCCGTTGTCAGAAAGTCTGTCCAGCGCGAAAGCATATTGCCCGCGATGTGCTTGACGATGATCGCGATGCTGTTCGACTCGTCGTCCAGCGTGCGAAAGAAGTCTTCGTCGCTGGTTTGTGCAAACGCGCGCTCCGCCAGCGTCTTGTACTCACCAAACGTTTGCAGCGCGTCCTCGAGATAATGTTCGCCAAGCGATTGAGTGGTCATTGTTGGAGCGCCGACATCTTGTCGGCGGTTCGCGGGCATCCTGCCCGCGCTTTAACCCGCTCGCTACCGCTCGCGGTTCTGTATCGCTGTTGTCACGTCGGCGCGCTTTACACTCCGTTGCTCGCCGCTGCGCATATCTTTGACTGCGACTTCTCCGCGCGACCGTTCATCTTCGCCGATGATCACCACGAAGGGAATGCCGCGCGCCGAGGCATATTTAAACTGCTTGCCCATCTTCTCGGCTTCCGGATAGACATCGACTCGCAAGCCGTGACTTCTCAACTCGGTGGCGAGTGCGATCGATTCGCCAATCGAATCTTCGTTCCAGATCGTGACCATCACATCGGCCGGGGATGAGATAAGTGCCGGCGGAAACATCTCGCGCTCGCTCATCACGACGATGATCCGTTCGAGACCCAGCGAGAAACCGCATGCCGGAACGTCTTTGCCGAGAAACATCCCAACGAGATTGTCGTAGCGCCCGCCGCCGCCGAGTGAACCGGCGAGATCAGCGACATTAATTTCAATGATCGAGCCA
>JACXTT010009199.1_pt1 | contig 13527 bp, 21 predicted proteins | sample 9270951 | NCBI WGS metagenome assembly JACXTT01 (sample SAMN15532306, study PRJNA645909) | rock metagenome | isolation source: weathered quartz diorite | place: Puerto Rico | collected 2017-06-21
GCTGACCATTGGTCAGTACCTCGCCCCCTCCACCTCACACCTGACGGTCAAGCGCTATGTGCACCCAGACACGTTCAAGATGTTCGAGGCCAGGGCCTACGAAATGGGCTTCAAGCACGCGGCGGTTGGTGCCATGGTGCGCTCCAGCTACCATGCCGACCAGCAGGCTGGTCATGCGCTGACTGCTACCGCAGGCTCGCCCCACGCCTGAGGCGCAGCCCATGTGACGGCCATGGCCGCCAGCGCCTAAGATGGCGGTTTCTCGCGTGCAACAGGAGTCCCTATGGCTGTCCTCAGCAAGACCTTGGCTTGGCTGCGCCGGCATCCGCTGGCCTGCTTCCTTGTCATGACCATTTGCTTCTTGGCGTTTGGCTACCTGTCGGTGGACCTGGTCCGGCTGATTGCCGTCAACACCGACTTTGTCATCGCCTACGGCTGGCAGGCCGTGCAGGACGGGGGGCTGCGCCAGATGCTGGAGCTTTGCCTGGGTGCGCTGGTGGCCATGGCCTTCTACCTGCTGTTCAAGGTGTGTGAACAGATACTGTTGCAATGGTTCGCGCAACACAAATAGGTCCTCGTGGCGCTAGTCACCGAAACGCGGCGTGCGTTCACCGAATCATGCGCGACAACAAGGGGCTGGCTGGCTACAGTGGCATCCATGGCGCCACTCGGCGCCCGACACGTTGATTGTTCTTGATTGGAGATACGCCATGGACGACTATTCACCCCGACGCAACCGCCACCGCAGCCGGCATTGGATCACCGGCCTGGTCTTGATTGGCATTGGCAGCCTGTTTCTGCTGGAGCGGCTGGCTATTGTGGATGGCCTGTCGCTGTGGCATTACTGGCCTTTCCTGTTGGCACTGTTTGGCCTGGGCCGCATCATCGACGCCGACAATGCGCGCCAGGTGGCACGCGGTGGATTCATGGTGTTTCTGGCCTGCTGGTTGTATGTGTCGATTGAGGAGCTATGGGGCCTGAACTTCACCAACAGTTGGCCCTTGGTCCTGATCGCCCTGGGCCTGCGCCACATCTTTGTAGGTCTGGCCGGCAAGGCCGAAGCCTCCGCCCGGGAGAACCGGTAATGCGCCGGGGCTCCGCCGAGCAGCGCCTGGTGTTTGGTGCCGTCCTGGCATTCCTGGGCGTTGTGTTTCTGTTGGATAACTTTCACGTGTTTGACGCACGTGCGGTGTTGTCATTCTGGCCGGTGGCGCTGATCGCCATTGGTGGCATCAAGCTGATGCAGTCCAGCCAGCCGGGTGGCCAACTGGTGGGCGGCATTCTGGCGTCGATTGGCGTGGTGTGGACCTTGTCCAATATGGGGCTCATTGGCCTGCGTTGGCGCGACTGGTGGCCGCTTTTGCTGATTGCGGCCGGAGGCCTGGTCATCTACCGCGGTCAATCACGCCACCAGGAGCACACCAACGCGGATGGCAGCACCAGCGAGACCCTGCACGACAACCGCATGGATCTGACGGCAATCATGAGCGGCAACCAGGTCAAGGTGGACACGCAGGACTTTCGGGGTGGCGATGTGACCGCCATCATGGCGGGTGTTGAGATGGACTTCCGCGGCGCCTCTATCCAAGGTGACGCCACGCTGAACGTGCTGATCGCCATGGGCGGTCTGGACATGAAGGTGCCACCCGACTGGAGCGTGACGGTCAAGGGCATTCCGCTGCTCGGCGGCATAGAAGACAAAAGCGTGCCACCACCCAACCCGCAGAAGCGCCTCATCATCACCGGCGTGCTGATCATGGGCGGCATCCAGATCAAAAACTAAAAAATGTTGCCCCCACGTTCACCCACTGCGTGTGGTTCTCTGCCCCCCAAGGGGGCCGTCGTCGCCTTGGGGCGGCCCTACGGCGACTGATCCGCCATGCACCCCGTGCTGTCAAGTGTGCGTGGCCTGGCGTGGTATGTGCTGGGTTGGCTGGTGGTTGGGGCGGCGCTGGCCGGGGGCATGGTGCTGGGGCTGCAGGTGGCTTGGCCCAACGCGACCTGGTTTGCGCTACCGCTGTGTGTGGCCTTTGCTTTCGTTGTGCCGTCGGCCTACTACGTGTGCCGCAGCATGCCCACTGCGCAACAGGCGTTTGCACCGCGCTTGGCGCTGTTCGCGGTGTCCAGCACCTCTGCCGGTGGTGTTGCCTGGGGCCTGAGCCGTTTATGGAACGGCTTCAGCCTGGCCTTGGGTCAGGACTGGGCGGGGCTGGCGTATTCCCGTGGGTTGGGGCTGGCGCTGTTTGCTGCCGGTGGTGGCGTCTATTTGCTGTCGCTGTTACTGCACCAGGTGTTGCTGGCCGGGGACCAGGTGCGCGAGGCCCAGCAGCGTGAAATGCAGTCCAAGGCGCTGGCACAGGAAGCCCAATTGCAGATGCTGCGCGCGCAGGTCAATCCCCACTTTCTGTTCAATTGCCTGAACTCCATCAGCGCCTTGACCGGTAGCGATGCGCCCGCAGCACGGGCCATGACCATTGGACTGGCCCAGTACTTTCGCCAGACCCTGGCGATGTCACAGCAAGTGCGCATTGCGCTTTCGGAAGAGATTGCGCATTGCCAGTGCTTCTTGGATATTGAGGTGCAGCGCTTTGGCAACCGGCTGTCGGTGGAGATAGACGTGCCGTCCACCGCACAGGTGGCTCTGGTACCCCCCATGATTCTGCAACCGCTGGTGGAAAACGCCGTCAAGCATGGCATAGCGCAGAGCCAGGAAGGCGGCACACTGAGTGTCCACGCACAGCTGGGCGACGGCTGGCTACACCTGCGCGTCGCCAATCCGTTGCCGGACCAGGCCAGCTATGGCGGAACACGCGCGCCATCCAGTGGCACCGGGCTGGGCTTGCGCAATATCCAGCAGCGCCTCTGCAGCCTGTATGGCGATCAGGCCCGGCTGGTGCAAAAAGTGATGCCGGGCCACTTTGTGGTTGAACTGACACTGCCCTTTGCAACCGGTACAGATATGGTTGCCATGGCGAACCAAGCATGATCCAGGCTCTGATCGTTGACGATGAAATGCTGGCGCGCCGCTTGGTGCGTGAGTATCTGCAAAACCACAGCGACGTGGAGGTGGTTGCCGAATGCGACAACGGATTTGATGCCGTCAAGGCCATCACTGATCTGCGTCCGGACCTGGTGTTTCTGGATATCCAGATGCCGCGCCTGACCGGCTTGGAGGTGCTGGAGCTGACCCAGCGCGACCATGGTGTGGTTTTCACCACCGCCTATGACGAGTTTGCCCTCAAGGCCTTTGATCTTCGCGCCGTAGACTATCTTCTGAAGCCTTTCAGCCAGGCACGCTTTGACGAGTCCCTGGCACGGGCACGCCAGTTATTGGGGCAGGCTTCTGCAGCCTTGCACGACTTGGTGACGGCACCGGCAGCCACACGCCTGGAGCGCTTGTTGGTGCGAGGGCGCAACCAGGTGCATGTGCTGGCGCTGGCATCGGTGGTCTGTGTGGAGGCCCAGGATGACTACATCCAGATCCACACCGCCGACAAACGTTTTATGAAGACGCAAGGCCTTAGTGACCTGGAGGCGCGCCTGGACCCAAGCTTGTTCGTGCGTGTGCACCGCTCCTGGCTCATAAACCTGGCGCACTTGAAGAACATCGAGCGCCAGGCCAAGGATAGTGTGGTGGCGGTGTTGCATAACGGCCAGCGGGTGCCGATCAGCCGTGCAGGGCACGAGCGCTTGCGGTCCCTGATTGGCTGACGTACCTGCCACGGCGCTGACCTTCGGGACTAAGCCACGTCAGTTGGTAAGTTCGCCAGTTGTCCCCCCAGGTCGCGCTCCAGCGTGCCGTCGGTTTGTGCGCCATGGGCAAACATCCACTGGATGCGGCGGCCTGTCTCGGGCTCACGCAGCGCCCGTATGAAGCGCTGTGTTTCGTCGGCCAGCACGGCATCCTGTGGTGCGCCTGCTTGACGAACCAATTCCTTGGTGTTGCGCAGCCCCAGGGCCGGGAATGCCGCCATACGACGGGCCAGGCCGTCCACATACGCGCTCAGTTCGGCATCGGGCAAGGCCCGATTGATCCAACCATAGCGTTCAGCCGTCGGTGCGTCGTAGTCGTTTCCCGACAGCATGATCTCCAAAGCGCGGCCCGGGCCCACCAGTGCTGGCAGACGTTGTGTGCCACCCGCACCTGGGTGCAGGCCCAGGCCAACTTCGGGCTGCCCAAGAATCGTGTTTTCCAGGGATGCGAAGCGCATGTCCAATGCCAACGCAAACTCGCTACCGGCACCCCGCGTGCGGCCGCGCATCTCCCCCACGGTGACTTGGGGCAGGTGGGCGATGCGCCGAAACAGGGCTGGTACGTGGGCGTCAGCCGGCAGGTCGGCGGATTGGCCGGATATGTCGTAGTGGTTGACGAAGTAGGCCGGTAGGGCGCTGCGAAACACAACGACTTTGGTGCGGTCGTCGTTCGCCAGGTCCTGCACCAGTGCGCCCAGGGCCAGTATCAATGGGCGGTCCAACAGATTCAACGGCGGATGGTTAACGGTCACAGTTGCCACGCCATGCGCGTCGGTTCGGAGCAATACTGTGCTGGAGGGGCCGTTCATGGTGTAGAGGGCTTGTACAGGCCTGAGGTGTGTGCAGGGAAGCCGGCGCGCCCGTACATGACGCCCTTGGCTTCGAAGTAGGCCTTGACGAATTGTCGGCGCGCGGGGTCTGGCGGTACGGCCGCGTGCCGGGCGATGCGCTCCAGCGTGTAGGTCTGACCACGTGCGCCCCAGCTGCCCTCGGGCATCTCGCGGATCATCACCCAGGCGCTGAATCCGTCTTGCGGGTCTTTCCAGCCCAATACTTCGGCGAAGACGGCATTGACTTTGGCGTGAATGTCCTCCTTGAAGGTCTGGCTGGTGGCAGCTTCTGGCACGGTCAAATTCACAATGAACTTACCGCCAGCGGCTACAAATTCCGGGCCACTGGAGCCGCCCACGTACCAATCGTCAGCGGGCACTTCGCGAAACATCACATAGGACAGCTCGCGCCCGCCGCGGGTGTCCGCGCCGCCCTCGATCAAGAGCAGTACATGGGTCAATTTTTCCGCCAATGCGGCCTTTTGTGCCGGCAGCAGGCTGCCGCTGGGGTATTCAACATGGAACAGAGGCATGGTCAATTTCTCCTGAGAAATAGTCAGTAGCACATTGCTACTGACTGCAGGTTACCATACTAAGTAGCAAAATGCTACTGACAAAGTGTTAAGATGGCGCCATGCCAGCAAAGTCCGCTGCAGCCGATGCCGCCGTGTTGCCCCTGTGCTCGATCGCCCGTGCCAGCCAGGTGCTGGCGGACCCCTGGGCGCTGCTGGTCTTGCGGGACTGCTTTCGTGGTGCGACACGCTTTGAGGACTTTTTATCGCTATCAGCGGTATCACGCACGGTACTGGCCGATCGGCTCAAGGACCTGGTCGCCGAAGGTCTGCTGACCAAGGGCGCCTACCAGCAGCATCCGCCGCGCTTTGACTACCGATTGACACCTGCAGGCGCCGACGCATTGCCCATGCTGCTGGCCTTCATGCACTGGGGCGACACGCACCGCGACCACGCCAACGGCCCGCCGGTGCAGGTGCGCCACCATGGTTGCGGCCGGATCATGCCAGCAGGCGCCTACTGCAGCCATTGCCGCCTGCCGGTGGACGCCAGTTCCATCAGTTTCGAACCGGGCCCTGGCGCCAAGGGCGCTGAGGCGCAAAGGATTGCCAAGGTTTTGGCTGGCATTCGCGCGCGCGAAGGCCGGGCCAACGCAAGTGCCAGCGAGCAAGGACTGCGCTCGGGTACAGTCAGTTACTCGACCGTATCCACTCCACAAGATTGATCATCGTATGAAGCGTCGCAATTTTACGCAATGGACCGCGAGCGCCATCGCCACGTCCAGCAGCCTGTTGTCCGTGCCAGCAGCCTGGGCCGACGACCCAAAACCCGTCGAAGGCCAGGAGTTTCTTGTCCTGTCATCACCGGTTGCGACCGACGCTGCGGCTGGCAAGATCGAGGTACTGGAGTTCTTTCGCTACAGCTGCCCCCACTGCTTTGAATTTGAGACAAGCTTTGAACCCTGGGCCAAACGCCTGCCCAAGAACGTGGTCTTGCACCGCAACCCCGTCTCGTTTGGTGACGAGTCTGGCGTCTTGCAGCGCCTTTATTACGCGCTGGAAGCCATGGGGCTTGTGGACCAGATGCACGCCAAAGTCTTTGACGCCATCCATGTGCAAAAGCTGCCGCTTGGCACCGACAGTGCCATGGCCGATTGGGTAGCCAAACAGGGCGTGGACCGCGCAAAGTTTGTCGAGCAGCATAAGTCTTTTTCTGCCATGACCAAGGCCAACCGTGCCGCACAACTGCAGAACGCCTACAAAATTGACAGCGTCCCATCGTTTGGCGTCGCAGGTCGCTATTACACGGGTGGTGGCCTGACGCGCACACGCGAGCGCGGCCTGCAGGTGGTGGACTATCTCATTGGCGAAATCAGCGCCGGTCGCCGCTAAGGGCTGGTCAATTCCTGCGCAGGATCTTCGGCTTCGCGTACCCGTTGCGCCCAAGGTGCCAGTTTGCTGGTATCAGCGCGCAGGATCTCCTGCTTGACGGCCAGAATTTGGGCCGGGTGCATGGAAAAGCTGCGCAAACCCAAGCCCAGCAGCAAACGGGTCAGGCCAACGTCTCCGGCCATCTCGCCACAAACGCTGACCCCCTTGCCCTGCGCGCGGCACTCGGCAATGGTGTCCGCCACCAGGCGCAACACGGCCGGGTGCAGTGGGTCGTATAGATGGGCCACGGACTCATCCGCACGGTCAATGGCCAGGGTGTACTGGATCAGGTCATTGGTGCCAATGGACAGGAAATCAAAGTATTTCAGAAACAGGCGCAGGCTGAGTGCTGCCGCCGGTATCTCGATCATCGCGCCCAGTTTGACCGGCCCGTAGGCCACGCCCCGGTTGTCGAGCATGGCGCGCGCCTGGTCCAGGTGGGCCAAGGTCTGGCGAATCTCGCGGGCGTGCGCCAACATGGGCACCAGCAGATGGACCTGCCCATGGGCGGCAGCGCGCAGGATGGCGCGCAACTGCGTCAAGAACATGGCAGGGTCGGCCAGGCTCCAGCGGATGGCACGCAGGCCCAAGGCCGGATTCAGGTGCGCGACATCGCGCAGTGAGTCGTCCAAGGGCTTGTCGGCGCCCACGTCCACTGTGCGGATGGTGACGGGCAGGCCGCGCATGCCTTCCACGGCACGCTTGTAGGCCTGGTACTGCTCTTCTTCACCCGGCAAACGGCCTTGGCGTCCCATGAACAAGAACTCGCTGCGGAACAGGCCAACCCCCACCGCACCGGCCTTCAGTGCGGCGGGCGCGTCTTCCGGCATTTCGATGTTGGCCAGCAGCTCCACCCGTTCACCGTCCATGGTGACGGCCGGTGTGTGCAACAGGCGCTGCAGGCGACCCCGTTCGAGTTCACGCTGGCGTTGTTTGAAACCATACTCGGCCAGGATGATGGGCGACGGGTCGACGATGACAACACCAGCATCGCCGTCGATGATGACCCAATCGTCCTGACGCACCAGTTGGCTGGCCAGGCGGGCGCCCACCACGGCCGGAATATCCATGCTGCGCGCCACAATGGCGGTATGGGATGTCTTGCCGCCCACATCGGTGATGAAGCCGGCGAACACGCTTTGCTTGAATTGCAGCATGTCGGCAGGCGAGAGGTCATGGGCGATCAGGATCAAGGGCACGTCCACCGTGTCGTCCAGCAACAGATCCTGTTGCGAGGTCTTGCGCGAGCCCCGCTGCGGGTGTTCCGCCAAGGGGGAGCTACTGCCCTTCATGGCGCGCAACACCCGCTCCACAATCTGCTCCAGATCGGCCTTGCGCTCGCGCAGGTAGTCGTCCTCCATTTCATCGAACTGGCGGGCGATGACCTCCAGCTGCGTGGTCAGCGCCCACTCGGCGTTGTACAGGCGCTCGGTGATCCAGTGCTTGACGCCACCGATCAGATCGTCGTCCTGCAAGAGCATCAGGTGCACATCCAGCAGAGCACCCAGCTCGTGTGGTGCCTCCTTGGGGCCCATCTGGCTGATGCTCTCTTGCAAGCGGTGGATTTCATCGACCACGATGTTGCGCCCCACGCGCACACGGTCGATTTCAGCGGCGACCTCGGAAGCCTCGATGAAGTAATGCGCCACATCCACGCGGCTGGACGCCACCAGCACCGCGCGGCCAATGGCCACGCCACGCGACACATTGAGGCCGTGGATGGCAAAGGTCATGGGATTTATTCGCCTTCGCCAAACTTGTCCGCAATCAGCGCCAATATGGCATCCATGGCCTCTTGTTCGCGCTCGCCGTCGGTATCGATCTCGACCTGCGCGCCCAGACCGGCAGCCAACATCATGACACCCATGATGCTCTTGGCATTGACCCGCCGTTCACCGCGTGCAATCCAGATCTCGCATGGGAAGCTGCCGGCCAGTTTGGTCAACTTGGCCGAGGCACGGGCGTGCAAGCCCAGTTTATTGCTGATGGTCGTGGATGTTTTGATCATGCGGTTTACGGGTCTGGTTTTGCGGCGCTGTCACGGCGACTTGCATGATGCATTGTGCACCGCCAGACAAGGCGCGCGTCACCAACACATCAACGGGTTCGTGCCGGTAGTTGACGGTACGCAACAACATGGGCAAATTGACACCTGCCACCAGTTTCGTACGTACGCCATCCACGACCTTTTGCGCCACATTGCAAGGCGTGGCCCCAAACAGGTCGGTCAGTACCAAGACGTTGGGGGCATTCAATTGCGTGAGCAGGGCCTGGGCCGCCTGCCGGGAGACTTCGGGCGCCGCGTCAGGCAGCACATCCAGTGCCAACACCCCCTGTGCCGCCTCTGGATAAACGTGCAGCACACATTCCCGCAAGGCGCTGGCCAGCGGGGTATGGGCGATGATCAGGATGCCGGTATTCATAGCGCTGCTTGGAGCTTCAATTATGGCTTCTTTGGCTCGAAAGCGCGTGCGATCGGGGCGTGAACACAACACTCGTAGTGGCGAAGCGCCCATTCGCGTGTTTGACTATTGCAATGCCAACTCCGAAAACACCATGCCAATCTGCTCGGCCTGCAGTGCCGGCCCGTAGATGGCAACGTGGTACAGATCCGGGCCTTGGGACAGCCAGAGCAATCGGGCCTGCAGCGCGGTGCCATCGGGTCCCTGGCCTTGAACGCTCAATACTTCCAGGCCAGCCGGCTGCAAGGGGGCATCGGGTGCGGAAGCCGCCGACTGGGCGATCGCGCTTGGACGTTGCAAGTGAAAGTCCTCTCTTTGCACGCGTGGGCTCTGAAAATTTGCCAGCATCGCTTGCTGCCAGTCTGCCTGGACGGCTTGTGTCTGGGCGGTGTCTGCCACATGCACATGGCTGACGGCATAGAGTGCGCCAGCCGCCTCACAGCCGGCCATGGCCATGGTGACTTGCCGCTGGGCCAACTGCAGGCTTCGCTCGGCCCGGTCTGGCTTGCAGGGCAACATGGTCTTGAGCCCTGCCACCTGCACCACGCGCCAGTTCAGCGCCGGACTACAGCCTGTCAAAAGGTAGGTACAGCCCCACAGCAGGCTCGCCGCGATGAGCCGGTAGCGGGCCCTCACCGCAACGCGCCAAAGACCTTGGTCAAAATGGAGCTGCCATACCCTACCGGGTTCTGGCGGATTTTCTTTTCTTCCTCGCCAATCATCAGGAATAGGCCATCCAGCGCCTTGCCCGTCACATATTGCTCGATATTGGCGTCTTCACGCTTCATCAAGCCCATATCGGCGGCCTTGCCTGCGAACTCGTTGTACTTGGCTGCCAGCCCCAGCTTTTCCGTGGCCTTGGCGACCACCGGCAGGAATTTGGTTGCCAAGGTGGGGCGCGTTTTGCTGGAGAAATAGTTCGTCGCGGACGTGTCGCCACCGGTCAGAATACCTTTGGCGTCTTGCACACTCATGGACTGAACCGCCCCCACCAGCAGATCCTTGGCCAGGGGCACGGCAGCTTCGGCGCCACGGTTCATGGCCGTGATGAGTTCATCGATTTGCCCACCCTGCCCGAACCGGCGCATCAGGTTGGCCGCGTCGTTCAGACTGGGGGGAAGGTTGATACGGACTTTCTCATTGCCCAAGAAGCCGTCCTGTACGCCAAGAATGCCGATGGCCGCCAGCGCACCTTTTTCCAGGGCTGTCTTCAGGCCCTTGGACGCATCGGCATCGGTGAAGGCGGACAGATCGAGGGCGTGGGCAAGTTGCAGGGTGTTTGCCCCCAGCAGTGTGACCAGTGCCGCTGCGCCTGTGGCGTTGAATTGGCGTCGTTGCATGGTGTGGTGCTCCTTGAATGCTGGCTATTCCTTGCGGAAAGCATCGTGGCAGGACTTGCAGGTGTTGCCAACCGGACCAATGGTGGGCTTGATGGTGTCCAGGTTTCCAGTTTTGGCGGCTGCGCTGAATTTGGCCAATTCGGCTTGTAGTTTGTCGGCGTATTCGTTAAATTTGGCCCTGTCCGACCAGATCTCTGCTTTGGCGCGGTTTTCGCGGCCCTTGTCAGTGCCGTCGATGAAGCCGGCCCAGGGAAGTTTGGCCACATACTCTGCCACTGCGGCACTTTCGGCCGCCACCTTGGCGTCAAATGGAATCTTGCCGGAGGCCATGGCAGCAACGCGGCTGAAGTTTTGTTGCATCACGTACAAGGCGCTTTGCCGGTATTTGATGGCATCGTCGGGTTTGGAGAATTGCGCGGACGCCGGCACAACCGCGAACGTCGCGGCAGCAGCGAAGACCAGGGCAGCAGGTTTTGTCATACAGGGTTGTATAAAAATAGGATTGAAACGCGAGGGCCGCAGGTGCACCACAGCCATGGCTTAGAGTCTAAGCTGTGACGGCTTTTGGTGTCGTTGGACGTAGTCTAGGTGAAATACCTGGCAGTGGGAGACTTATGGTTTATACGGTCCGGGTCTGGGACCTGCCGACACGCTTGTTTCACTGGAGCCTGGCTGCGTGCCTGGTGGGGTCGGTTGCCAGCGGCTTGCTGGGTGACTGGGCCCTGGTTTGGCATTTCCGCCTGGGCTACACCGTGCTGAGCCTGTTGCTGTTTCGGCTGGTTTGGGGCTTTGTCGGCGGGCATTGGTCGCGCTTTGCGTCTTTTGTCGTGGGGCCACGCACGGTCTGGCGCTACCTGAAGCAGCACGGCAACAACGGCCAAAGCGTGGGCCACAACCCCCTCGGATCGATGTCGGTTCTGGCCATGTTGGGATTCACCTTCTTGCAGGTTGCTACCGGCCTGTGCAGCGACGACGACATTGCCAGTGCCGGGCCTATGGTACGTTGGGTGTCCGAGCTATGGGTGCACCGTGCGACGTATTACCACGCCCATGTGGGCAAATTGATACTGATTGGCCTTGTAGTTTTGCATCTGGCCGCCCTGGCGTTCTACCGGATCCGGCGTAAACAACACTTGGTAAGGGCCATGGTCCACGGGAACAAGCAGCTGTCCCGCGACAGCATGGGGTCGCGGGACGATGCCAGGTCTCGCCTGTTGGCGTTGGTCATTTACCTGGCATGCGCGGGCAGTGTTGCCGCGTGCCTCCAATGGCTAGCTTGACGGGTATGCCGGCCGCGCAGGCCGGGAGCGGCATCAGCCCTTGGCCTGGGCCAGCAGTGTGGCAGCGTCGCTGACTTCGAACTTGCCGGGGCCCTCGATGTTCAACGCGGCAACCTTGCCGTCCTTGACCAGCATGGAGTAGCGATTGCTGCGCAGGCCCAGGCCTTGGCCGGTCAGGTCCAATGTCAGGCCTGTGGCCTGGGCAAAGGCGGCGCTGCCATCGGCCAGCATGCGAACTTTTCCGTCCGTTTTTTGGTCCCTGGCCCAGGCGCCCATGACAAAGGCATCGTTGACGCTGACGCACCAGATTTCATCCACTCCGGCGGCCTTGAATGCAGCCGCGTTTTCCACGTAGCCGGGCACATGCTTGGCAGAACAGGTCGGTGTGAAGGCGCCTGGCAGCGCAAACAGCGCAATGGTCTTGCCGGCCGTCGCCTTGGTCACGTCAACGGGGTTGGGCCCGATACTGCAGCCATTGCCTTCGACCTCGGAATATTCCATCAGCGTGGCCGCGGGAAGGGTGTCACCAACTTTGATCATGTTTGCTCCTGAGTGTTTTGATTGCACAAATGTTGCCCCCACGCTAGTCGCTTCGCGTACTGCGCTGCCCCCCATGGGGGCCGTTGTCGCCTCGGGTCGGCCCAGCGCCGACAAAATGAAAACGGCCCACAATTGTGAGCCGTCTTAACTGAGCCTGTGAGGCTAAAGGGCCAGCCCTTTAAACTTCAATGGCCTTTTGCACCAAGCGGGTAGCAACCCAGTTCTTGGTCTTGGAAATCGGCCGGCTTTCGGTGATTTCGATGGTGTCGCCCATCTTGTACTCGCCCTTTTCATCGTGGGCGTGGTACTTGCTGGACTTGCCCACGATCTTGCCGTAGAGCTCGTGCTTCACACGGCGCTCGATCAGCACGGTCACGGTCTTGGCTCGCTTGTCGCTGACCACCTTGCCAATCAAGGTGCGCTTGAGGGATTTTTTAGCTTCCGTCATTTATCGCTCCTTATTTGGCGGACTTTTCAGCGTTTTGCTTTTCGACAAGAATGGTCTTGGCGCGAGCAATATCGCGGCGCGCAGTGCGCAGCGTAGCTGTGTTGGTGAGTTGTTGCGTGGCTTTTTGCATACGCAGGCCAAAGTGAGCCTTTTGCAGGGCTTTGACTTCGGTCTTCAGGCCATCGACGTCTTTTTTGCGCAGTTCAGTAGTTTTCATATCAATTGCTCCTGATTACTGGCCAATCATGCGGGCGACAAAGGTGGTACGCAAAGGCAGCTTGGCAGCAGCCAAGCGGAACGCTTCACGTGCCAGCTCTTCAGGCACACCGACGATTTCAAACACGATCTTGCCAGGCTGGATTTCAGCCACGTAGTACTCGGGGTTACCTTTACCGTTACCCATACGCACTTCAGCAGGCTTTTGGGAGATTGGCTTGTCAGGGAACACGCGAATCCAGATACGGCCGCCACGCTTCACGTGACGCGAAATCGCACGACGTGCGGCTTCGATTTGACGGGCTGTCAAACGGCCGCGGTCCGTACATTTCAGACCGAAGTCACCGAAAGCGACCGGGCTACCCCGTGTCGCGATGCCAGTGTTACGGCCCTTTTGCTCTTTGCGGTATTTCCGGCGAGCGGGTTGCAACATAGTTATTCTCCTTTACCGTCAGCTGCTGCAGCTGGCGCGGCTTTGCGAACGCGCTTAACGGTGGGTTTATCGGCGTCGGCACCGGAAGCCTCTACAGGCTGGTCGCTACCATCGGCGGGGGCTGCATTGCTGCCAGCGGGACGGCGGCCGCCGCGTGGTGCCGGACGGTCCGACGCGGGGCGGGCGCCGCCACGGTCATCACGGCGTGGGCCACGTGGACGACGCTCTTCTTCGACGCGGGGTTCAACAGCGACGGGCAGGTCGTTACGACCCAGTGTGTCA
>JACXTT010009200.1_pt1 | contig 13523 bp, 10 predicted proteins | sample 9270951 | NCBI WGS metagenome assembly JACXTT01 (sample SAMN15532306, study PRJNA645909) | rock metagenome | isolation source: weathered quartz diorite | place: Puerto Rico | collected 2017-06-21
GGCGGAGCAAATGTTCGCACTGAGCTTCTTATCCCGACCAACGACGGAGGAACTTACTTTGTGTACCTGTGCGGCGACACACTATTCAAGTTCGACAGCGTTGGCAATTACCGGCAACTCGCGCTAAATGGCATCGGTGGCATCGCACGATACGTCTTCTGGGATGGAGGAGACGGAATCATCGCGGTAAATGATAGCCTCCAGGCCCAAAGGTGGGATGGCAATGGTGTGCCGCTCTGGGGTTCATATTTCCACCTTCTAGAGGATCCGGGGAACGCCTACTTTAAAGTCTTCGGAGGCGATAATCGTGGTGGAGTGATGACAGCTTTTTGGACTGTTTCGGGGTGCATCAGGGTACAGCATTCAGGTCGCTTCGGGAAACTGGGGATTGTGACGGATGTGCCCCAAACACGAAGCGTGCCTATGGAATACACCCTGCTCCAGAATTACCCTAATCCTTTTAATCCTACCACGACGATTAGGTATTCGCTAGCACGCCGATCCAATGTAAAGCTTACTCTTTTTGATTTCCTGGGGAGAAAGTTGCGGAACCTGGTCGATATCGAACAGGAACCTGGTGAACATGAGGTGACATGGGACTGCACGGGCTTTTCGAGCGGAATTTACTATTATCGGCTACAGGCAGGTCCTTTCACACAGACCAGGGCTCTCATGGTAATAAAATGATGTTGAGCCCACAATCTGATGTGGCCCACTTCCCAACAAAATAACGCGGAGGATTTTCATGACAGTCAAAACTGGTTTGTCAATAACAGTGGGTCTAATGTTCGTGCTAAGCAAATCCGCCCACGCGCAAGGTGAAACTAATCAATGTGCGTTCGTGGACACAACTCACTATCCCATTTGTACGACAATGGTTGGCTCAAAGCCGCTTGTCCTTGTCTTTGTTGATTTCCCCGACGGGAGAAAACAGGATGGTAGCATCGTCACTGCGGACGCCGATACAACTCTTTTTGATAGCATCAGTATTGACGCTGTAGGTTCTATGGGCTGGATTAAGGATAATCTCGGTCGATTCCGGAAAAAGATCCGCAAGTATACCTACGAGGATTATTGGAACTGGATATTTAGCTCTGGTGAATATGTCGGTACAGTCCATCCTGACTGGAGCAGCCATCAGGGCTACGACCCCGACGGGCCGCTACCCAAAGAAAGACCTTTTGACCTCACTGTATATGGCAGCATGAGGGACTACTATGCTGAAGTAAGTTACGGACACCTCCTTATACAAGCGTACCGTACCCGAGGGTCTGGAAATGGAAAACTCGAGACAGGTATCGTAAACCGAATCGACTCTTCTGGTGGTACTCATTTTGTTCACTGGATCAAGATGGATTCTGTAAAGAGCTACTACGCAGGCAACGAAGATCTGCTCCGATCCGAGGCACTCAGAAAGATCGACACTCTCCACTATAACCGTACCTCCGTGGATCCTGAGTACCTCGAATTCGAGTTGCGTACATATCCGACAAATGGAAAAATTGGGATAATCGCGGCGGGTGGGAGCAACCGCGTTAAGCCAAAGACAAAGTATAAAGACCAAGCCTACCTTGCTGTTGAGAAGACTCACGATTTTTACAATTCTAGCCCGGCCGCAGTCCTAAATGGTATCCTAGAGAATGTTCATGAATTTGGACACACTCTCGGCTTGCTTCACTCGTTTGTTGGATCGTACGATCCCATGGAGTGGGGCGGTATTTCTGATAGACGCCATTATTGGTGCCCTCCCCACTTTTCTCCTTGGACGAAACTCATGCTTGGGTGGATTCCACCTGATAGCGTGATAAAAGTGAATTCGAACGTGCCGATATCGCTGCGGCCCATCAATAGTTCTCCGACCGTAGCTCTGATTACCATTTACGGTGATGCGGGGAGGGATGCTCTCTACGACCACAGCGAGTACATGCTGGTAGAATACAGGAAGCGAGAAGGCTTTAATAGATTCGCCGGAGGAGTGGATCAGACGGATTCGTCATTTCACGGAGGAGCTCTGGTGTGGGTGTACTCAAGCTACGCCTTATTCCCAATCCCCTACGGGCCCGAATTCGATCACCACCTCGGCATTAAGGTTATCGGGTATGACGCGTCTTTCAAGAGAAATTCTGGTAGTCCAGACCATTTTTATCCGTATCACGGCACCACGCTCGACTCGGCGTCGAATCCTGATTCAAAATCTGTGGAGGGTTTAACAACCGGAATTCGACTTGCCAATTTCAGCATCAACTCGTCGGGTGTCGGATCATTGGCTTTCAATGTTGTGTATTCGCTCGGATCACCTCCGACATATTCAACTTTTGTCTACAAATTTCAGGCTGCCGGTGATAGTGGGCACTGGACTGGCAATGTGTTCATCACTCAACGTCCGTCGGCTGGCGGACTGCCCCTCCCCCCTCCCCCATTTGCCTTTAATAATATAACTATCGCTCCGGGCACGGCAATCGACTTCCTCGCGGGGACCATTTCGTGCAAATCTATGGTCGCAAATGGGATAGACACTTTGCCGATAAGATTTCAAGGGCCGGGGTATTCTAGCTATCGGACAATAACGTCTCAATATGGGATCTGGGTGAAACCTGCATCGAGCTCACAGCGCAGCTTTATGACGAATTGCATTTTCGATGGGTATGCCAATAGCGCATACGTCCTATTTGTTGATTTGAGAGACGCGCCCGGAGCTGCAATTCCATATGTTCACAAGAACCAATTAAGGGGAACTGGCTCTTATGATCTCGCGATATACACTTCGACGCTTCCAGCAACCCCGATGTTCGACCTGAGCGGATACGATGATAACAGCTTCAATAACTTTCAGCTTCAAGGACGCTTTAAACTCGATTCCGCAATTTCGTTCGTCTTTCCTGCCGGTTCAACGACCAGATTTACAACTCTTTCCGAATCCGATACTACGTCGATCACCATTTATCCCAATCATATGCTGAAGATAAATGGCTTGGTGGATTTGGGACTTTCCGCAATCAATCGAGGAATTCATTTTGAGGAGGGATCACTACTCCAAGTCCAGTCTGGTGGGACTCTGAAACTGAGTCCGACGGCATATCTTTGGGGGTCCGGGACGGTAAAGATTGGTAATGGAGGGACTATTTCATTGCGAGGGGCGAACACGATTCCCTATGGGGTCAAGATGGAGTTCGAAAGCGGGAATTCCATTGGCTGGATCACAAATAGTTCGCTTTCCGTGAATGATTCAGTTCGAGTTAAGGATGGAGCAACACTGAGCGTGGGAACCACTGGGACGCTTTTAGTGAATCCACCCGCAAAACTTACATTCGGGGGCGGAGCTGCACTGAACGTAAGTGGAGTTCTCTCGGCTGTCGGGACATCATCTCAAAGAATTCCCTTCACTTCAAGTCTGGCATCTCCTTCGCCGAATAGCTGGCAAGGAATCGTTTGCGCTGGCGGCGGGCCGAATACGCTATCATATTGCGATATTAGGTATGCAGGGACCGGAATCTCCTTTACGAACACAGCACCCAACAGCATCATGTCGAACGATACCATTTCATATTGCGATACGTATGGATATGGAGTAAGCGTCTATAATACTCAAACATCAAGCCGCACTCTAACCTTGAGCAATTCAGGCATAAAGAATAATAACGGCTGGGGGATGACCGTCAATAATTCCAACGTCGGGATTTCATATTCAAGCATCAAGAACAATTCTCTCCAATGGTTTACGGGAGGCCTCCGCGTTCAAAATGGCGCCAAGGTTTATCTGGATTATTCACGCGTTGAAAATAATATCTTTGCAGGAATCAATGTCTCAGGACTGAACTCCAGAGTGTCGCTCAGTCCAGATGAGCTGGCCCAGGGCTATAATACCGTCGATGGTCACGGCACTAATGAAATCATAGTCTCCAACTCAGGGACGGCTTTCCTGGGTCGAACAATCACCGTTCAATACTGCGACTGCGGAGAGACGCGACCCAATCCAGTCCATCCGATCATATCCCAGATCGCCCCATGCGGTGATGGGTGCACACTGGTCTCAGACGACGAGTCAAGGGGAGGATGGAACAACGTGTACGATACTTTTAACAATCCAACTCCTGGCGCGCTCATCTCTAACGATCCGGGCAACCAAATTGTCTACGCGCGATATACTTATTGGGGCACTCATCAATCGAACGAGTTCTCAGGGCCTGTGGACACGCTCTACCCGCTTGGCAGTTCAGTTTTTACGCCATCGATAGCAGCTCCCATTTTCACGGGCGCCGAGATCTCTGGGAGTCGGCGTGTCTCCGAACACCAGAAAATGGTGAACTGGCTAAGGCAGTTGCGGTCAAACATCGAGGATGATAAACAGGATGCCATCGATGATCTTCATGTACTCGGTCTTTACCTCGGCCCCGGAGGGACGAAGTATAAAGATGTAATGGATATGTCGTGGGAACAATTCGTTGCATCTGTAGAAAATAGATCGCGAGTGGTGAGCGTCAGAACGATTGCGTCAGCTATGCGGATTCAGGCTAGGCTGGATCGAGGAGACTTTACCTCGGTTCTGGCGATGAGCGATGCATTGCTTGACCGGGGCATCGATGGTCCTCTATGGCTGTTTTGTGAGACTCGCAAAATATTCGCTGCCTCGGCAATGGGAGATATGAATAGCGCAAATGCAATTTTGAGTTCCATTCGAGATCACGCCATGACCATCGATAGCTCAGCGGTGACTTCAATGACCGAATACCTTGCTCATGCTGTTCCGGTAGTGAGTAGCGCAGCCGCTGGACATGATGGGGAGGCAGGGAATGGTGAGAACTCAAATTCTACAATTCCCAAATCGTCCGAACTGAATCAGAACTTTCCGAATCCATTCAATCCGGTTACATCGATATCCTATTATCTCTCCGCATCTACCCACGTATCCCTGAAGGTGTTTAATACTCTAGGGCAGGTTGTAGCTACACCAGTAGATAGAGTGGAAAATGTGGGAAATCACGTGGTACGGTTTGACGCGTCTCGCCTTGCATCAGGCCTATATTTTTATCGATTGCAGACTGGACTCTACACGGCAGTCAAGAAGATGATGCTGATCAAGTAAATCGTCGGCACCATTTCGAAAAAGGCATCCCGAGAAATCGGGGTGCCTTTTTTTTGGGCTTCGCGAGGATTTGCCCCGCGGGACGCGTTTACGTTGTTTGCATTTAAACGCCGTTTTTCATACATTTTTGTAGTATTTTCAAGTGTTTTTCTGCTTCCATGCTCGAAGAGTACGTCCCCATCGGGATCATGATCACGGCCGCGGTTGCCCTCGGCATCGTGATGTCCAAGTCAAGCGAATGGCTTGGGCCAAAGAATCCCACTGAAGCAAAACTTTCTACGTACGAAAGCGGAATGGAACCTGTGCGCAGTGCCCGCGAACGGGTGTCAGTGAAATATTATATGGTGGCAATGCTCTTTATCGTTTTCGATATCGAAGTGGTGTTTCTCTACCCCTGGGCGGTCAATTTCCGCTTCCTCGGCCTCCCGGGCCTCATTGAAATGGTCGTCTTCATCGGCATCCTGATGCTCGGCTATCTTTATCTATGGAAAAAAGGGGCGCTTGAATGGGAGTGACCCGCACGGAGGAAGGGTTTCTCACGACCCGCCTCGATGATATCATCGGGTGGGCGCGCAAGAATTCTCTGTGGCCTATGCCGATGGGGATCTCCTGCTGTGCCATCGAAATGATGGCCCTCGCCGGCCCCCGGTTCGATATTTCACGGTTCGGCTCCGAAGCAATGCGATTCTCCCCCCGCCAGAGCGATCTTATGATCGTCGCCGGCACGGTGACCTACAAGATGAGCCATGTGGTCCGTAAAATCTACGACCAGATGCCTGACCCGAAGTGGGTGATCGCCATGGGCGCCTGCACCTCGACCGGAGGGATGTATCGATCCTACTCCGTCGTGCAGGGCATCGACCTGTTTCTCCCCGTCGATGTGTACGTCGCCGGCTGCCCTCCCCGCCCTGATAATCTTCTTAAGGGACTGATGGACGTTCAGAAGAAGATCGCACGCGGGGAAAAACCCGGCCAGTCCGAAAAAGTTTACGTTCAGGAATCCTCGCCGGGCTGATGAAAGACGACATTCTGTCAAAGGTCAGCGCCCGGCTCCCCTCATCGATCGAGCTGGTGAACGAGTACCGCGGAGAACTCACCCTCGTCATCCGGAAGCATGATCTGGTCGCGGTCTGCACCCTCCTTAAGGAAGAACCCGATCTTTCATTCGATTCGCTCAGGGATGTCTGCGCCGCCGATTACTACCGACCGGATGACCGCTTCGAGGTTGTCTACAATCTCTATTCCCTGAAGAAGAACTTCCGGCTTAGGCTGAAGGTGCGGGTCGATGAGCAGGATCTCCACGTCCCCTCGGTGACGGGCGTCTGGAAATCGGCGGGCTGGTACGAACGCGAATCCTTCGATATGTACGGCATAGTCTTCGATGGCAACCCCGACCTCCGGCGCATCTATATGCCCGAAGAGTTTGAGTATTTCCCCCTCCGGAAGGATTTCCCTCTGATGGGCATCCCCGGCTCGCTCCCGCTCCCCCGCAAATAGTCTCCCATGGACGTCAATCCCCGCGACCCGAAACAGAGGATCTTGCGCGCTCTCGAAACCCAGGATACGACCGTCACGTTCGACGATCCGCTCGAGCATGATATGGTGCTCAATATGGGTCCCCAGCACCCGGCAACCCACGGCGTGCTCCGCCTCCTTATCCGCCTCGACGGTGAAACGATCGTCTCCGCCGTTCCCGACCTCGGCTACCTCCATCGCGGCTACGAGAAAATCGCGGAGAACATGACCTACCATGAATTTATCCCGCATACCGACCGGCTTGATTATCTCTCCCCGCTGGCCAATAATGTGGCCTACGTTCTCGCCGTGGAAAAGCTCGCTGGTCTCGAGATCCCCCCGCGCGCGCAATACATCAGGGTCATCTGCTGCGAACTCGCCCGGCTCACCTCGCACCTCGTGTGGCTCGGGACAATGGCGATGGATGTCGGTGCCCTCACAGTCCTTCTCTGGGGATTCCGGGAAAGAGAGAAAATTCAGGATATCTGGGACGTCTTCACGGGGGTGAGGTTCACGACAAGTTTTACGCGCGTGGGCGGCCTCGCGCAGGATCTGCCGCCCGAGGCGATTTCCATGATGGGGGATTTTCTTCAAAATTTTCCGAGGAATCTCGATGAGTGCGAAAAAGTTCTGATCAAGAACCGGATTTTCATAGACCGCTGCGAGGGGATCGGCTTTCTCTCCAGGGAAGATACCATAAATCTCGGCGTCACAGGCCCGATACTCCGGGCGGCAGGCGTGGACCATGATCTGCGCCGCGATGCGCCTTATCTCGTCTACGATAAGCTGGAGTTCGACGTGCCCGTGTATGGTGACTGCGACGTGCTGTCACGATTCTACGTCCGGATGGCGGAGATGCTGGAAAGCGTTCGCATCCTCCGGCAAGCTATCGAAAAACTCCCCCCGGGGCCCGTCAATGCCCGCGATCCAAAGAAAGTTTTGCCGCAAAAAGAACGGACGTACGGGAAGATGGAGGAATTGATTCACGATTTCATGCTGGTGAATTTCGGCATAAATCCGCCGATCGGCGAGGTCTACAGCGCCATCGAATCTTCGAAGGGAGAGCTCGGCTTCTATATCGTCAGCCACGGGGAGGGATTCCCCTGGAGGCTGAAGATCCGCTCCCCCTCGTTCGCAAACCTGCAGGCCATCACTCCTATGCTCAAGGGGGGGATGATTTCCGACGTGGTCGCCGTCATCGGGAGCATCGATCCGGTCATGGGAGAGGCGGATAAATAATGCTCTCGCAGTCAAATCTTCAAAAACTCGACGCGCTTCGCACAAAGTTCCCTACGTCAAAATCCCTGACGCTTCCGCTTCTCTGGATGCTGCAGGAGGAACATGGCTGGATTTCCCCCGAGGCGATGAAATATGCCGCGGATCTTCTGAAACTTCCCCTGACGCATATCTACGGCGTTGTGACGTTTTATACGATGTTCAACATAAAGCCGGTGGGCAGGTATCACCTGCAGGTGTGTACCAATATCTCCTGCCAGCTTCTCGGGGCCGAGAAGATTTTTAACCATATCTGCATGAAGCTCAGCGTAAAGAGGGGCGAAACGACGGCGGATAAGCGATTCACCGTCGACGAGGTAGAATGCCTCGGCTCCTGCGGCACTGCCCCCATGATGCAGGTGAATGACTCTTACCGTGAAAACCTCACTCTGGCCAAGGTTGACTCTCTCCTTGATGAGATGAAGTAGCTGATGGAGTTTTCAGAAAAAATCATACTGCCGGAAATACCCGAACTTCACCTTATCGACGTTTATGTGAAAAACGGCGGATATGCGGCTCTCCGCAAGGCGATCGCCATGACGCCCGAGGCCGTGACCGATGAGGTCAAAAAATCGAACCTGAGAGGCAGAGGCGGGGCATGTTTTCCCACCGGGCTCAAGTGGACTTTTATGCCGAAGCAGTCCGTAAAGCCTAAGTATCTCTGTGCAAACGGCGATGAGTCAGAGCCGGGGACATTCAAAGACCGTCAGATTTTTGAGTTCAATCCGCATCTGTTTATTGAAGGTGCCGTGATAGCGGCCTATGCGATGGGAATTTCAACCATCTACGTCTACGTCCGCGGCGAGTACTCCAAGTGGCTAAATATGCTCCAGAAAGCCGTGGATGATGCATACTCCCGGAGTTTTATCGGAAATGTTCTGGGCTCAGGGTTTAAAACGGAGATGGTGATCTACAAAGGCGCAGGGGCATATATCTGCGGAGAAGAATCTGCGCTCATGAATTCGCTCGAGGGGGAGCGCGGCTACCCCAGGGTGAAACCTCCGTTCCCGGCCCAGTTCGGCCTCTGGGGCTGCCCCACGACGATCAATAACATTGAGACGCTTGCCAATGTCCCGATAATCATAAACAGGGGATGGGAATGGTTCTCCCGTATCGGCGCCCCCAAACAGCCTGGGACGCTTCTCTTCGGCATAAGCGGACATGTGAAAAAACCGGGAGTGTATGAGGCTCCCACAGGCACCCTGCTCACCGACCTTATCTATAAGGTCGCCGGAGGCGTCTCACGGGATAAAAAGATAAAAGCTGTCATTCCCGGCGGTTCGTCGACAAACTGGCTGCGCGGGGAGGAGATCGAGGGGGTCAGAATGGACGCCGATTCCCTGAAGGCGGCCGGGTCCGCCATCGGGACCGGGGGGATTATTGTGATGGATGAGGAGACTGATGTTTTGCGGGTGATCATGCGGATTGCGCATTTTTACCACCACGAGTCGTGCGGCCAGTGCACTCCCTGCAGGGAAGGGTGCGGGTGGCTGGAAAAAATCCTGGGAAGGTTTGTCAGCGGCGAAGCGGAGACGCAGGATATCGATCTATTGCTCGACGTCGCCAATAATATAGAGGGGAATACGATCTGCGCCCTCGGCGATGCCGCCGCCTGGCCCGTCCAGAGTTTTATTAAGAAATTTCGGGGGGAGCTGGAAAAAAGGGTGAAGACTTCTCCTCCCCCGAAAGCGTACGTGCCTCCCCCGCATCTCGTGACTCTTTAATTATCTCCCCGCGCTCCCTCCGCTACCCATTTTCTCATCCCCGTGATCTGGTTCTGAGTGAGCTGCGGCGCGTTGGCCGGGGGCATCGCGGGCGATACTTTCTTCTCGATGGTCTGATTGAGGAGGCTTCCGTCGGGATTTCCCCTCACAATGATCCCCACCCGGTGCGTCGCGTCGTTGTAGTTGTCGAGCGCATACTGGTGATCGGCAATTGTTTCGGGGCCGTGGCATGCGTTGTTCTGACCCCCGCACCCCCGGTCGAACAGCGGCTGAACCTGACCCCTGTAACTGATGTTGGAATCGGGAAAAACCACCTGGCCGAGATCGGGTCCGGTGACCTGATCCTTGCATGACCACGACATCCACAGAATCGCGCCGACGCCCCCCGCGAGGAAGAGCAGAGTCAAGAATCTCATGCCGCGGCAGGCGCCGCCCCGAATACTTCTTTCGCGATTTGCCCGAAGAGATGGTACCGCACAAGGAGCGAATAGAAGACGGTGAACACTACGCCGACGATGACGAGCAAAAGCCCGAGGAGTGAGAGGATCCCGACACCCATGCTGATGAGGATTGCCACGAGGACGTCCTGCCAGTGATCTTTGAAAATCCGGAAAACGCTGGGTATCTCGAGCCCCTCCCGTATGCGCTCATGCTCCGCGAACTTTATCGAAATGACGGGGACGAGGAGGGTAATGCAGAGCGACACCGGCATGACAAAAAAAAGGATGATGATCGAAAAAGCCGCACCCGAAAAATTTTCCGCGAAGTCGCTGTTGCTCACAGACGCGACGATCATGAAACCGATCAGGGGGATCATCACAAGAAAAAGAGGGAGGTAATAGATAAGAATCGTGACGATGTACTTGAATCCAACGACGAATTTTACCCCAACATCCTTCCACTCAGGCAACGGATACTGCTCTCCCCGCCGGACCCGCTGCTGCAGCTCGACGCAGTAACCGTAGAGGACAGGGACGCCGATCGCAATGACTGAAAGCAGGACGAATATCCCTCCGATGAGCATCTTGGCGAGCCAGTCGGGGTCCCTGAAGACGAAGGTGAATGCTTCTCCGATGTTCTTCATGCTTTTTTAATGTAGGTTTTTTTCACAGTTCGTTCAAACGGTTTCAGAAAAGATTTCTTGAGGTCGGAATTCGACGAGTCCCTTTCAGGCACCGGTCTAACTCGCACGCACGACGACGAGCGTCAGGTCGTCGTGCTGCTCGGCTCCGTCCGTGAAGTTTTTTACAGCCGCGATGATGGTCTCCTGCAATTCCCCTGCCGACCGACCCCTTGCAGCGGCATTCAGGATGTGGGAAATCTTCTCCTCGCCGAACTCCGCCTGGTCCCGGTTCATCGCTTCGGTCAGTCCGTCGCTGTAAAAGAGGAATAACGCCCCGGCGGCAAGCGGGTGCCGGATTTCCTGAAGCTCGCTTTCGAACAGGGGACCCCTCTCCAGGCCCAGGCCGATACCCTTCGCATCCAAGTATTTCAGCTCTCCGTTCATCCGGACCATCGCCTTGTGATGCCCTGCTCTGCAGATGCAGACCTCTCTCTTATCCATGTCGAAGAGCGCCAGGATCATGGTGATGAATGACTTGCGCTCCATGCCGTCGTAGAGGCGGCGGTTGACGTTGATGAGTATCTCCCGCGGCGTCTTGTACATCTGCGCCGCAAGCTGCACCATCCCCTGTACTTTCGACATATACAGGGAGGCAGACATTCCTTTGCCCGAAACATCGGCAACGACGACCAGTACCTGTTTCGGCCCGAGCATGATGTAATCGAAGTAATCCCCGCCGACGGTGAGCGCGGGGACCGATATCCCCGAAATGTCGAGCCCCTCGATCGCCGGGTTCGCCTTGGGGAGCAGGCCCACCTGAATCCTCCGCGCAAGGCTGAGCTCTTCCTCGATTTTCTGCTTCTCGATCTCGGATTTGTGGAGACGGGAGTTTTCGATGGCGATCGCCGCCTGCCCCGCCACCGTCGACAGGAGGTCGATGTCTTCCTGCGAGTAGATTTTTCCGGAAAGTTTCGGGCCGACGTTGATCATCCCGATCAGCCGGTCCTGGATAAACATCGGCACCACGAGGATGATCCCTGAGTCGAGGATTCTCGCCCTGTCTGCCTCATCAAGGACAACAGAGTCCGGCTCCTCCGCGAGAAGCGCAAAGGAATGGGCCGTCCTGGACGCCTTTAACAAGGGGATCAGGCCGTCAGCCGAATCGGCGAACTCCGAGTATTTTTCGGGGATGTTCTTGCTCACCGCAAGCCTGCTATCCCCGCACAGGACAACGGCGACTTTCTCGACGTGCATCGTCTCGGAAATGCGTGCCACCATTGAGGAAAGGATTTCATTGAAGTTCATCTGCCGCGGCAACTCCTGGCTGAACCCGAGCAGGGCCTTCTGATAGTCCCTCCGCTCGCGGTAAAAAACCCGGTCGATGTAATCCTGGACTCTCCTTTTCAACGGATCGAACATGAACGCGATGATGACGAATGCCGCGATGCTGAGGACCTTGCTGTCCGATTGGCCGATCAAAAGCCCCAGAAGACTTCCCATGCCGAAGACCGTAAGGATGTAGACCGCCGCAAGCGACGCCGTCACGACGCCGTAGATCAGGCTTCGCTTGACGATGAGATCGATATCCATCAGCCTGTACCGGAAGATCGCATACCCAAACGCAAGCGGTATGGAGACGAGCAGCAAGGCCGGCAGGACGAGCACAGGGTTGAGGAATATCGCGAACGGATTGATCGCCCCGAGTATGCCAAGGTATAGTGTGGCCGCCATGCCGATCATTACCGCGTAGAGGATCGGGCGCAACTCATCTTTGCGCTTCCCCTTGGCCTCTCGTGCATAGCTGCGCCAAAAGACCCCGAGGCCAGAACAGAAAAACCATATCGGCGTCGAAAGGAAAAGGAGGGCAAGCCATGTCGGCGACGTGGGCCGGAGGACCAGGAATATCGAAACAAGAATCAGAGTGTTGACGCCGTAGAGCGCGTAAGAGGGCCATCGCCGCTTGAGCACCCTCCTCCGCGTGGGGAAGTACCAGAAGAATTTGACGAACATTGGCGGCCCCAGCGCCCGAGCAAAAATAAAGATCGGGACTAGAAGCCTTGTCTTCCACTGTGGATCCAGAGCGACAGTCGGCGGGAACAAAGTAAAGACGAGCAGGGCGTAGATCCCGTATCGTCCGAACATGCGCTGGATCTGACCTTGCGGCTTTGTCATCACGACGACATAGCCCACGATGAAAAAGCCCAGACCCAGGAGGAATATCGAGAGGAAACGAACATCGAATACTTTCCCCATCTCCACCCGTGCCTCCACGAGCTTGTCCCCCCGCTTGAGTGTGTAGGTGGCGAAATCCCCCGCCTTCAGGGAATCGACGATTGCCTGCGCCTGACGCGTGCTGGTGAACGCTATGCCATTGATCTTGGTCAGGGTGTCGCCGTCCATTACTCCGGCACGGTCGGTGACGCCTCCCTTCGCGACCCCCGCGATGAGGGCCCCCTGCCGTCCACCGTCGAGCGTGAGCCAGGCGCACTGATCGTTCGACGTTACCCTGAATACCATTGCCTGCAAGAATCTCTCCCCGCAGACGATGAGGGTGACAAACGCGCAAATGCTGTAAATGATCCGAATGGACCGCGCCGACATTGTCTCGAGCGGGTTTCTCATGATTCCGGACATTTTTGAAGGATTCAAAAACATAACGAACCCTCGTGTGAAATGCAAAGTCCCGCTGCTTTCATGTTCCTGCCAGGAAGAGTCATTCGGGGGGGTCTGTGTGCTCTCCTGAGCCCGTTGCCTCATTGAAAAATCTTGATGAACTGTTGAAGGTGGACTCATGAGAAAATCTTGTTGAAAAGCTTTTTTCTTCGTTGTGCAATTGCAGTGTTTTTCTGCTGAGCTAAGTTAA
>JACXTT010009201.1_pt1 | contig 13523 bp, 11 predicted proteins | sample 9270951 | NCBI WGS metagenome assembly JACXTT01 (sample SAMN15532306, study PRJNA645909) | rock metagenome | isolation source: weathered quartz diorite | place: Puerto Rico | collected 2017-06-21
GGTGAAGAAGTGGGTGCCGACGGTGCGGTCCAGCGAGAGCATGGCCAGCACGGCGGTCAGGACCGGGAAGGCGCACACGATCAGCACGTTGGTGCACAGGGCGGTCCAGGTGAAGATCGGCATCTTCATCAGGGTCATGCCGGGGGCGCGCATCTTGACGATGGTGGCGACCAGGTTCACGCCGGACAACAGCGTTCCCACACCGGCAATCTGTAGTGACCAGATGTAGTAGTCGACCCCCACGTCCGGACTGGCGAGGATGCCCGACAGGGGCGGGTAGGCCAGCCAGCCCGTCTTGGCGAACTCACCGATGAACAGGGATGCCATGGTCAGCATGCCGCCGAAGGTGGTCATCCAGAACGAGAAATTGTTCAAGAAGGGGAAGGCGACGTCGCGGGCGCCGATCTGCAGGGGCACCATGTAGTTCATCAGGCCCGTGATGAAAGGCATGGCGACGAAGAAAATCATGATCACGCCGTGGGCCGTGAACACCTGGTCGAAGTGGTGGGGCGGCAAGAAGCCCGCGTTGTCGCCGAAGGACAGCACTTGCTGGGCGCGCATCATGAGGGCGTCGGCAAAGCCGCGCAGCAGCATGATGAAGCCGAGCACCATGTACATGATGCCGATTTTCTTGTGGTCGATACTGGTCACCCAGTTGGTCCAGAACGGACCCCACAGGCGGAATTTGGTCATGGCGGCGAGGAACGCGAGACCGCCCAGGGCGACCATGGCGAAGGTACCAATGAGGATCGGCTCGTGGAAGGGAATGGCTTCCCAGGACAGCCGGCCCAGCAGGAGATTGTGAGGTTGTTGCATCAGTTGCTCTTCACAGGGTTAGTTGGCGTGGTGCAGATTTCTGCCTTGCTGGCGACGGCCAGCTGGTGGGCGGCCGAGGCCTGGGGGGAGGCGCCGGCGTGACGGTGGCCGTCGGCGTGCATCTGCTGGGACATGCAGACGCTGCCTGGCTCGACGCAGCGGTTGACGACGGCGTCGAACAGGTCCGGCTCCACCGTCTTGTAATAACGCACGGCGTCCTTGATGGTGGGCTTTTCCAGGCCCAGGTAGGCGGTGCGGTCCAGGCCCGATTCACCCGCCTTGACCTTGGCCACCCAGGCGTCGAAACCGGCCTGGTCCAGCGCGTGGAACTTGAAGCGCATGTTCGAAAAGCCCGCGCCGCTGTAGTTGGCGGAGAAGCCGTCGTACACGCCCGGCTGGTTGATCACGCCGTGCAAGGTGGTCTGCATCGACGGCATGGCGTAGATCTGGCCGGCCATGGCGGGGATGTAGAAGGAATTCATCACGGTCGAGGCGGTGATCTTGAAGCGCACCGGCACGTCGACCGGGGCGGCCAGCTCGTTCACGGTGGCGATGCCCAGCTCGGGATAGATGAACAGCCACTTCCAGTCCAGCGCCACCACTTCCACTTCCAGCACCTTGGTGGTGGCGGCAATGGGGCGGTTGGCGTCCAGGCGGCGCAGGGGACGGTAGGGATCGAGCAGGTGGGTGCTGATCCAGGTGATCAGGCCCAGCGCGATGATGATCAGGAGGGGCGCGCCCCAGATGACCAGTTCCAGGCGGGTCGAGTGGTCCCACTCCGGCTTGTAGGTCGCGTTGACATTGTTCTTGCGATAACGCCAGGCAAACACGATGATCAGAACGATGACCGGGATGATGATCAACAGCATCAATACGGTCGAGACGACGATCAGGTCGGCCTGCTGTTTGGCGATGTCACCGGACGGGTTCATGACCACGGTGTTGCAGGCCGACAGCAGCAACATGGGCAAGAGCAGCAGTCCACGACGGGCGCGCTGGGAGATGTTTCTTGGGATCGAACTTGGCGTCATGCTGGGAGTCATGCTGTGATTCATGCGATAGAAGGCAAAAGGGAGTGTCCGTAGGTTGACACTTTACTCCCTTCGCATGAAGCTTGCGATAGGACAAATTGTCCTATGCTTGGCGCTGGGAGAGACCGCGCGGCCCCTGTTGGTGCCACGCCGCTAGGAGACTGAAGCGGTTTTCACGGCCAGGCGTGGTCAAAACGCGGCGGAATAGGCTATGCTGTGCTCAAGTAGCCTGATTAGTAATAAATGAAGTGTAAGTACAGTACGCAACCACCAGCAGGAGAATTTGATGTCCACCTTGAATACCCCCCAGGGCGCCGTCACCGCCCTCAATCCTGCCCCGCACCAGATTGAACGCAACGACCACGACGACCACTCCTTCATTTCCCCGGGCGAGATCGCGGTCGGCGTGGTGATCGGCCGTGCCTCCGAATATTTCGACTTCTTCGTCTACGCGATTGCTTCCGTGCTGGTGTTTCCGGCCGTGTTCTTCCCCTTTGTCGACCCCTTGCAGGGCACCCTGTACGCCTTTGCCGTGTTCGCGCTGGCCTTCATCGCCCGTCCCATCGGCACCGCCATTTCGATGGAAATCCAGCGCCGCATGGGCCGTGAAGCCAAGCTGACGATTGCCCTGCTGCTGCTGGGCGTGTCCACCTGCGGCATCGCCCTGCTGCCGACTTACGCGCAGATGGGCAAGAACGCCATCATCCTGCTGGCCCTGCTGCGGGTGGGGCAGGGGCTGGCGCTGGGCGGCTCCTGGGACGGCCTGCCGTCGCTGCTGGCCCTGAACGCCCCCGCCAACCGCCGCGGCTGGTACGCGATGCTGGGCCAGCTGGGCGCGCCCACCGGCTTCATCATTGCTGCCAGCGTGTTCTGGTACCTCCTTTCCACCGTCGGCACGAACGACTTCCTCGACTGGGGCTGGCGCTATCCCTTCTATGTCGCCTTCGCCATCAACGTGGTGGCCCTGTTTGCCCGCCTGCGCCTGGTGGCCACCAATGAATATTCCCACCTGCTGGAAGACCGCGAGCTGCAGCCCACCGAGTTCGGCGAATTGTCACGCTCGCAAGGCCGCAACGTCGTCATTGGCGCGCTGGCCGCCCTGGCCAGCTACGCCCTGTTCCACGTGGTGACCGTGTTCCCGCTGTCGTGGATCCGCCTGTTCTCGCCCCGTTCCATCACCGACTTCCTGCAACTGCAGATGTTCGGCGCCGTGCTGGCCGCCATCGGCATCGTCGCCTCCGGCATCATCGCCGACAGATTCGGCCGCCGCACCACACTCGGCACCCTGGCCGCGCTGATCGCCGTGTTCAGCTTTTTCGTGCCGACCATGATGGGCGGTGGCGAATCGGGCGAAAACAGTTTTGTCCTGATCGGCTTCTTGCTGCTGGGCTTGTCGTATGGCCAGGCCGCGGGCGCCGTGACCTCGAATTTCCCGACCCGCTTCCGCTATTCGGGGGCGGCTTACACCTCCGATTTGTCGTGGCTGGTGGGGGCGGGTTTTGCGCCGCTGGTGGCGCTGGGGCTGGCGGCGCACTTTGGGCTGGTGTATGTGGGCTTGTACCTTTTGTCCGGCGCAGCTTGCTCGCTGGGCGCGCTCAGTTTGAATCGCGCTTTGGATATTCGAGATTGAACTAAGGCGGGGACAGGCAGCAAGTGCCAGTCCCCTTGGCAGCATCGGGGACTGGCACTTGCTGCCTGTCCCCGTTTTCACGATGCTACAAGCTATTCGACGACTCATATAGCAGGGGGGACTGGCGCCGGAGGTGCCATTCGTGGCCCGGCCTGTCCCGTTTTTTGTATTGCCTACAACGCTTCCAACAAAGTCGCAATGCCCTGCCCACCGCCGATGCACTGGGTCGCCAGCGCATAGCGGCCTTTTTCACGCTGCAGCAGGCTGGCCGCCTTGCCCGTGATGCGCGCGCCGGTGGCCCCCAGCGGGTGGCCGATGGCCAGGCCGCCGCCGTCGAGGTTGATGGTGGCAGGATCGATGCCCAGTTCGCCGATGCAGGCCAGGGCCTGGGCGGCGAAGGCCTCGTTGATTTCCACCACATCCAGGTCCGCCACCGTCAGGCCGGCCCGCTGCAAGACCAGTTGCGTGGCGGGCACGGGACCGATGCCCATCAGTGCCGGATCGCAGCCGATGGTGGCGACGGCGCGGATGCGGGCCAGCGGCGCCAGGCCGTGGCGCTGGGCAAACGCTTCGCTGGTGACGAGCACGGCGCTGGCGCCGTCGGTCAGCGGCGAGGACGTGCCGGCGGTGACGACGCCGTTTTCCAGGAAGGCGGGTTTGAGGCCTGCCAGCGCTTCCAGGTTGGTGCCGGGGCGAATGCAGCCGTCGATGGTGACGAAATGGCCGTCGCCCGTGTCGATCGGCACGATCTCGGCGTCGAGCCGGCCCCATTCGCGGGCATTGGCCGCCTTGCGGTGCGATGCGACGGCCAGGGCTTCCTGGTCGCGCCGGCTGACGTGATTGCGCTGCGCCACGTTTTCCGCCGTCATGCCCATGCCGATATAGGTGTCCGTCTCGGCCAGCAGGACGGGGTTGGGCGAGAAGTTAAAACCGCCCTGGGGCACCATGCTCATCGATTCGACCCCGACGCACAAATACGCGTCGCCGATGCCTGCCTCGATCTGGGCAGCGGCAATCTGGATGGCTGACATGGACGAGCCGCAGAAGCGGTTGATGGTCATCCCGCCCAGTGTTTGCGGCAGGCCGGCCAACAGGCCGACGATGCGGGCCAGGTTGTTGCCCTGCGCCGCTTCCGGGTAGGCGACTCCGAGTATCACGTCGTCCAGCAGCGCAGGGTCCAGCCCGGTGCGGGCCAGCAGGCCCTGCACCACCTGGGCCGCCAGGGTATCGGGCCGCACGGCGGCCAGCGCGCCCTTGCGGGCAAAGTGGAAAGGAGAGCGGGCGTAAGCAGAGATCAGGGCTTGCATGGCATCATCGCTGGTAAGTGGTCGGTTTTTTATTATATGACGAACGTAATGTAAGTGCTGGCGACGCTGGATTTCCCCGTACGGCGAAAAACGCCGCCCTCTGCTACATTGATGCTCCCGAATTTTTGACTATGCTGATGGCATCGATCCTGCTGCTTATTTTTATCGTTACAGCCCCGTGGCGGAGTTCCCATGCCCTTTGATCCCGGCCACGACGCCCTGTTGAGCGAGCTGCTGGAGCAATCCTTCGGTTACTTCCTGGCCGAAGCCAATCCTGCCAACGGCCTGGTACGAGACAAGTCGGCGCCCGGCTGGCCGGCCAGTATTGCGGCCGTCGGCCTGGCCTTGACCGTCTATCCCATCGGCGCCGAGCGCGGGCTGATGACGCGGCTTGATGCGCGCGCCCGCACCCTGACCACCCTGCGCTTTTTCGCCAACAGCCAGCAGGGCAAGGGTCCCCACGCCAGCGGCTACAAGGGCTTCTATTACCACTTCCTCGACATGGAGACGGGCGCGCGGGCCGAACAGAGCGAACTGTCGAGCGTCGACACGGCCCTGCTGATGGCGGGCGTGCTGACCGCCGCCGCCTATTTTTCAGGCGCCCACGCCGATGAAGTGGAGATCCGCAACCTGGCCGACGAGCTGTACCGCCGCGTCGAATGGCGCTGGATGCTGGCCGGCTCGCCCCTGCTGTGCCACGGCTGGAAACCAAGGTCGGGATTCCTGCCCTACCACTGGAAGGGCTACGACGAGGCGCTGATCCTCTATATCCTCGCGCTCGGTTCGCCCACCCATGGCGTCGACGCCTCCAGCTACCAGGCCTGGCTGTCCGGCTACCAGTGGAAACGCATCTACGACATCGAGCTGGTGTACGCCGGCCCCCTGTTCATCCACCAGCTGTCCCACGTGTGGATCGACTTCCGGGGCATCCAGGACAGTTATATGGCGGAGCGGGGCATCGACTACTTTGAAAACAGCCGCCGCGCCGCCTACGTGCAGCAGCGCTACGCCATCCACAACCCGTATCGCTTTGCCCACTACGGCGAGTTCGCCTGGGGCATCACGGCCAGCGACGGGCCGGGTCCCGTCAGGAAAAAAGTCAACGGGACCGCGCGGGTGTTTTTCGATTACATCGCCCGCGGCGTGCCTTACGGTCCCGACGACGGCACCCTGGCGCCGTGGGCCGTGATCGCTTCGCTGCCATTCGCGCCGGAGATCGTCATCCCGACTGTGCAGGCCTACCGCCAGCTGGATTTGCCGATGGCCGATCCGCACGGTTTCCAGGCGTCCTACAATCCCAGTTTCAAAGACGGCGGCGCGCCTGGTCACGGTTGGGTGTCGGCCTATCACTTCGGCATCAATGAGGGGCCGGCCGTCGTCATGATCGACAACTACCGTCAGGATTTCGTGTGGGGTTTGATGCGCCACTGCTGCTATGTGAAAGCGGGCCTGCGCAAGGCGGGCTTCCGGGGCGGCTGGCTGGGCGGGGGTGTGGCGGCCGCCACCGCGCCGCCCCTCGCTGCCGAGCCGCCCGAGCTGCGCTAGCGCATCGACAGGGCGGGAGCGTCGATGCGGCCGCTGGGCCGGTCGGCCAGGCCCTCGCCGATGCGGTATTTGCGGCGCCGGTCGCCCATCAGCTGGCGCAGGTCGCCGATCCCCAGGCCCGTCACTTCGTGCACGCGTATCAGCAGGGGCGCCCCGATCGGCAGGCGCTTGTGGCGGATCTTGCTGACCAGGGGCGGTTCCACGCCCAGCATGCGGCACAGCGCGGCATCGTTCTTTGCCCGCAGCCGCACCGCCAGCTGGTCGATGAAGTGGTTGGGATCGTACTCGCCCGGAATCCGGATGTCGGCCGCCATGCTCATGATGTCCTCCGTTGAAAATTTGACCTTACTCCCGAGATCGTCCCGGCACAACCGCTCCCGCCCCGTCGAGGAACGAATTACTCCATTGCGCCCTGCGTGCATTGTTTTAAGGACAAACTTGTGTATGGACAGGCGGGCGCCCCCAATGACGATCGTCATATATAATGCCCGCATCACTTCAGCAGGAGCAAGATCATGCGGGTCAGCAGGGAACAGGCGGCCAAAAACCGCGCACACGTCGTCGACACGGCCGCCCGGCTGTTTCGCGAGCGGGGCTACGACGGCATCGGCGTGGCCGACCTGATGAAGGAAGCGGGCCTCACCCACGGCGGCTTCTACGGCAATTTCGCGTCCAAAGAACACCTGATGGCGGAAGCCTGCCAGAAGGCCTTCGCAAGCGCCGCCGATCGTTGGGCCGCCCTGATCGCGCAAGACGCCAGCACCGCCCGCGATGCCATCACCAGCCGCTACCTGTCGCGCCGCCACGTCGAGCATCCCGGCTTCGGCTGCGCGGTCGCCACCCTGGGCGCCGACGCCGCCCGCCTGTCCGCCCCCGTGCGCGCCGCCATGACAGAAGGCATCAGGGGCCAGATCGCCACCCTGGCCTCGACCGAAGCGGGTGACGCCGCTGGCGCGCGCGCCGCAGCCATCAGCCATTACGCCGGCATGATCGGCGCCCTGGTGCTGGCCCGCGCGGTCGACGATCCGGCGCTGGCCGACGAGATTCTCGCCACTGTGCGCCAGCACACGAACAGCCAATAGCGCGCGCGCTAAGCTGGGCGCTCGTTCAAGTGAAGGAGAGCATCATGCCAACCGGAGCCAGCCCCAAGCGCGAGCACGAGTACAAGGAAATCGAAAGGAAATTCGAGAAGGAAGGGAGATATCCGGGCCGCGAGAAGGAGGTTGCGGCCAGGATTGTGAACAAGCAGCGGTCGGAGCAGGAGGAGACGAAAGCCGCTAAAAAGCATTAGTGCCCGGGGACTGGCCCTGCGGGCCTGTCCCCATTTTAGCTTTGCCACTGATCTTAGAATGGGGACAGGCCCGCAGGGCCAGTCCCCGGTGGATCAAATGTGCAGCGCATGCCCCAGCGCCCTGAGCGCCGCTTCCTGCACCGCCTCACCCAGGGTCGGATGCGCGTGAATGGTCCCCGCCACATCCTCCAGCAGCGCGCCCATCTCGATCGATTGCGAGAACGCCGTCGACAGCTCCGACACGCCCCGGCCCACCGCCTGCCAGCCCACGATCAGGTGGTTGTCCTTGCGGGCGACCACGCGCACGAAACCGTCGGTGCTTTCGATCGTCATGGCGCGGCCGTTGGCGGAGAAGGGGAAGTTGGCGACGATGCAGTCCAGGCCCGCCGCCTGCGCGTCCGGCGGCGTCAAGCCGACGACGACCACTTCCGGATCCGTGAAGCACACGGCCGGCATGGCCGCTGGCGCGAAGTGGCGCTTCTTGCCGCCGATGATGTCGGCCACCATCTCGCCCTGCGCCATGGCGCGGTGGGCCAGCATGGGCTCTCCGGTCAGGTCGCCGATGGCCCAGACGTTGCGCATCGAGGTGCGGCACTGGTCGTCCACCTTGATCGAACGGCCGTTCATGTCGAGCAGCAGGGACTCGAGGCCCCAGCCCGTGGTGGCGGGCTTGCGGCCCACCGCGACCAGGACCCGGTCCGCTTCGATGGCCGACTCTTCGCCGGCTGCATCGCGCACCCGCACCGCCTGGCCGTCATGTGACAGACCCAGCACGCTGGTGTTCAGGCGCACCTGCACGCCCAGGTGCTCGAGGGCCTTGGCGACGGGGCGCACCAGCTCGGCGTCGTACGCCGGCAGCACGCGGTCCATCGCTTCCACCACCGTCACTTCCACGCCCAGCTTGCGGTAGGCCGTGCCCAGCTCCAGGCCGATGTAGCCGGCGCCGACCACCACCATGCGCTTCGGTAAACTGGCGGGAGACAGCGCTTCGGTGGCCGAAACGACATTGCCGCTGAAAGGCATGAAGGGCAGCTCGACCGCCGTCGAACCCGTCGCCAGCAGCAAATGCTCGCAGCTGATGCGCAGCGGTTCGTCGTCGCCTTCTTCCATCACTTCGATGGTCTTGCCGTCGATGACCTTGGCCCAGCCCTTGATGACCTGGACCCCGTTCTTTTTCAGCAGTGCGCCCACGCCCCCCGTCAAACGCTTGACGATGCCGTCCTTCCACTGCACCGTGCGGGCAATGTCGATCGCGGGGGTGGCGGCTGAAATGCCCAGCGCGGAGCCGCCCGCGTACTGGCGCACCTTCTCGAATTCCTCGGCGGCGTGGATCAGGGCCTTGGAGGGAATGCAGCCGACATTGAGACAGGTGCCGCCCAGGCGTTCGCCTTCGACCACGATGGTGGGGATACCCAATTGACCGGCGCGGATGCCGGCCACGTAGCCGCCAGGTCCGCCGCCGATGATCAAAAGAGTGGTTGATAGATTACGCATTGTTTACTCCACGAACAGGGTGGCGGGACATTCCAGGTAGCCCCGGATCGCCTGGATGAACTGGGCCGCCACCATGCCGTCGACGACGCGGTGGTCGAACGACGACGACAGGTTCATCATCTTGCGGATCACCACCTGGCCGTCGCGCACCATGGGGCGCTCGACCATCTTGTTGACGCCGACGATGCCCACTTCCGGCGCATTGATGACGGGGGTGGTGACGATGCCGCCCAGGGCGCCCAGGCTGGTGATGGTGATGGTCGAGCCGGACAACTCGTCGCGCAAGGCCTTGCCGTTGCGGGCGGCGTCGGCCAGGCGGGCTACTTCGGCAGCGCTCGACCAGGGATCGCGTGCTTCCGCGTTCTTCACTACCGCGACCATCAGGCCGGGTTCCGTCTGCGTGGCGATGCCGATGTGGACGGCGTCGTAACGGGTCACGATGCCGGCTTCGTCATCGTAGCGGGCGTTCACGCTGGGGTACTGGCGCGCGGCCAGCACGACGGCACGCATGATCATCGGCAGCAGGGTCAGTTTGCCGCGCTCCTTGCCATACTTCGCATTCAGCTGGGCGCGCAGGGCTTCCACTTCCGTCACGTCGATTTCTTCGACGTAGGAGAAGTGGGGGATGCGCCGTTTGGCGTCCTGCATCTTCTCGGCGATCTTGCGGCGCAGGCCGATCACGGGCACCTGGTGTTCGGCGGTGCGCTGGGCATAGCGGTTGTCGTTGCTGGCCGCGCCATTGCCGCGGCGCGAGGCATAGGCATCCAGGTCGGCGTGGGTGATGCGGCCGGCGGGACCGCTGCCATGCACGTATTGCAGCTCGATGCCCATATCCCAGGCGCGCTGGCGCACGGCCGGCGGCGCCAGCGGCTTTTCACCGTGGGGGCGCAGCGGCGCATGGCCGTTTGAAGTTGGCGCTACGGCCTTCGGTGCTTCCACCTTGGGCGCGGCCGCTTTTTCTTCCACCGGCTTGGGCGCTTCGGCTTTTGGCGCGGGCGCGGCGGCTGGCCCGCGTGCCGGCGCCTTGGCCGACAAATGCTCATTGCCTTCGCCTTCCACTTCCAGGCGTATCAGTTCGGCGCCCACGGCCAGGGCCTGGCCCAATTCTCCGCCCAGCGCCGTGACGACACCGTGCACGGGGGAGGGAATCTCCACCGTCGCCTTGTCGGTCATGACGTCTGCCAGTACCTGGTCTTCGCTGATCCTGTCGCCCACCTTGACGCGCCAGGCCACCACTTCCACTTCCGCGATGCCTTCGCCCAGGTCGGGCATCTTAATGATATGCACACCCATTATTTGGCTCCCATCGCGCGTTTAAAAGCTGCCCCGACCCGGTCGGGTCCAGGGAAGTATGCCCATTCCTGGGCGTGCGGATAGGGCGTGTCCCAGCCGGCGACACGCTCGATGGGGGCTTCCAGCTCGTAGAAGCAGTGTTCCTGCACCAGCGCCGTCAGTTCGGCGCCGAAGCCGGAGGTCTTGGTCGCTTCGTGGATCACCACGCAGCGACCCGTCTTCTTGACGGAGGCGACGATGGTGTCCAGGTCCAGCGGCCAGATCGAGCGCAGGTCGATGATCTCGGCGTCGATACCGGTTTCATTGGCCGCCGCTTCCGCCACGAACACCATGGTGCCGTAGGTGATGACGGTCAGCGCGGCACCTTCGCGAAACACCGAGGCTTTATCCAGCGGCACCGTGTAATAGCCCTCGGGAACCTCGCCCATCGGGTGCTTCGACCAGGGCACGACCGGCTGGTCGTGGTGGCCGTCGAAGGGACCGTTGTAGAGTCGCTTGGGCTCCAGAAAAATAACGGGGTCGTCATTCTCGATCGAGGAAATCAAGAGGCCCTTGGCGTCGTAAGGATTCGATGGCATCACCGTGCGCAGGCCGCAGACGTGGGTGAACATCGCTTCTGGCGACTGGCTGTGGGTCTGGCCGCCGTAGATGCCGCCGCCGCAAGGCATGCGGATCACCATCGAGGCGGTGAATTCGCCGGCCGAGCGGTAGCGCAGGCGCGCCGCTTCCGACACGATCTGGTCGGACGCCGGATAAAAATAATCGGCGAACTGGATCTCGACGACGGGGCGCAGGCCATAGGCCGCCATGCCGACGGCGGTGCCGACGATGCCGCCTTCGGAAATCGGCGCATCGAAGACGCGCGATTTACCGTACTTGGCCTGCAAGCCATCGGTGCAGCGGAACACGCCGCCGAAGTAGCCCACGTCCTGGCCGTAAATGACCACGTTCGGGTCGCGTTCCAACATGACGTCCATGGCCGAACGCAGGGCCTGGATCATCGTCATGGGAACAGTTTTGATAGCGGTATCTCGTTTCACGCTTTAGACTCCCAGTTCCTGGCGTTGACGGCGCAGGTGCTCGGGCATCTCTTTATAGACGTCTTCGAACATCGATGCGGCGCTCGGGACCCGGCCGTTGGCCAGGGTGCCGAATGATTCAGCTTCTTTTTGGGCGGCGATGATTTCCGCTTCCAGCGCGGATTCAGTGGCCGCGTGCTCTTCGTCCGACCACAGACCACGGCGGGTCAAATGGCGGCGCAGGCGCACGATCGGGTCGCCCAAAGGGAAGTGGCTCCAGTCGTCGGCGGGACGGTACTTCGAGGGATCGTCCGAGGTGGAGTGGGGGCCGGCGCGGTAGGTCACCCATTCGATCAGGGTGGGGCCCAGATTGCTGCGGGCGCGTTCCGCGGCCCACTTGGAAGCCGCGTACACGGCCAGGAAGTCATTGCCATCCACGCGCAGGGAAGCGATGCCGCTGCCCACGCCGCGGGCGGCAAAGGTGACGCTCTCGCCGCCGGCGATGGCCTGGAAGCTGGAGATGGCCCACTGGTTGTTGACCACGTTGAGGATCACCGGCGCCTTGTACACGTGGGCGAAGGTGAGAGCGGTGTTGAAATCCGATTCGGCGGTGGCGCCGTCACCGATCCAGGCCGAGGCGATTTTTGTGTCGCCCTTGATGGCCGAGGCCATGCCCCAGCCCACCGCTTGCACGAATTGGGTGGCGAGGTTGCCGGAAATGGTAAAGAAGCCGGCCTGGCGCACCGAATACATCACGGGCAGCTGGCGGCCTTTCATGGGATCGCGCTCGTTCGACAGCAGCTGGCAGATCATGTCGACCATCGACACTTCGTTGGCCATCAACAGGCTTTGCTGGCGGTAGGTGGGGAAGTTCATGTCGCCCGGCTGCAGCGCCAGCGCATGCGCCGTGCCGATGGCTTCTTCGCCCAGCGAGGTCATATAGAAGGACATTTTCTTCTGACGCTGGGCGATCACCATGCGCGCGTCGAAAATGCGGGTCTTCATCATCGTGCGCAGACCGAAGCGGAGCATGTCGTCCGTGATCTCCGGCACCCACGGGCCGACGGCATTGCCATCGTCGTCGAGGACGCGAATGAGGGTGTTGGCCAGGTCGGTGGTGTCGGCAAATGCGACGTCGACTGGCGGCTTGCGTGCGGATCCGGCAGGGTTCACGCGCAGGTACGAAAAATCAGTTTGACAACCGGGTCGGCCGGTAGGCTCCGGTACGTGCAGTGTCAGAGGATTGCTCTGGCTCATAGTTACTTCCCCTTGGTAAGGTGATGTGCGCCCGAAGGATAGCAAAGTCTGAGCAAAACCGCAGTGCCGATTACACAACTTATCCTGAATAAAGTTAAATTAATTAGCACCGGGGACTGGCACTTGCTGCCTGTCCCCGCCGTTGGATGCAAGCGCCTGCGAAAACGGTGACAGGCGGCGAGCGCCAGTCCCCGTTCTAACGATCATCCGTCACCGCACCCGCCAGCCTTCCCTGATCATCCAGCCAGATCCCCCACCGCACGGTCCGCCCCGCATAGCGCACCGCATACTGGTCCCACCCCCACCGGTTCACGCCCGTAAAGCGCACTTCCTGCACCGCCCCATACTGCGCCACCCGTTGCACGTGCCGCGCCATCAGCGGCTCGGCCATCCGCAAAAACTCCGGCGTGAAATCGCCCTGGCGCAGTTCCCCAAAACTGGCCGCCTGCAGATTGCGTTCGAGGATGCCGGCGCCGGCGGGCAGGGCGCTCTGGCTGGCGACCCGGGCGGCCACCCAGGCGTCGGCCGCTTCCACCGCCGCGCCCTCGACCCGCCGCGCCGGATCGCCCTCGACGCCGTTCGAGCGCAGCACCAGCATGTCGGCGTGCCGGTCGAACTGCAGCGCGACGTCGCTGCCCGGTACAAAATACAGGTCGGCCGCGCCGGCCGCCGGCAGCAGGGTGAGCTGGCGCTCCACATTGATTTTCATGGTCAGACCGTCCCCGCTGGCGCTGACGACTGCCACCCGGTGCGGTCCCACCTGGTAGTAGCCGGCCAGCGCCGCACGGTCGGCCGCAGGCGCCGTGGCGGTCAAGGGCGCCGGCGGAGCGCTGACCCGCG
>JACXTT010009202.1_pt1 | contig 13521 bp, 13 predicted proteins | sample 9270951 | NCBI WGS metagenome assembly JACXTT01 (sample SAMN15532306, study PRJNA645909) | rock metagenome | isolation source: weathered quartz diorite | place: Puerto Rico | collected 2017-06-21
CCCGCCGAAACCGCCCGCCTGAAAGCACTGCCCAAAGCCGAAGTGCACCTGCACCTGGAAGGCTGCTTTGAGCCCGCGCTGATTGAGCAATGGGCCCAACTGGAAGGCGTGGCCCTGCCGCGCCCGCGCGAGGACCTGCTGAAGTTCTCGGGCCTGGCGGATTTTCTGGAGTTCCTGGACCTGGCCTGCGGCTTGGCCTCCACCCCCGCACGCCTGGCCGAGCTGAGCTACGGCCTCAGCCAACGGCTGGCCGACAGCGGCACCGGCTACGCGGACGTGATCTTCAACCCCACGCACTGGCATGCCTGGCATGGCCGCCTGGGGCCCATGCTGGACGCCATTGACGCCGGCCTGAAAGAAGCCGAGCAGGACGGCCTGCCTACGGTCGGCCTGTGCGTGAGCCTGCTGCGCACGCAGACCGCCGAGGCTGCGGTGGAGCTGGTCGAAACCTTGACGGCCCTGCGCCACCCACGCGTGGTGGCGCTGTCGGTAGACGGCAACGAGGCGGCTGCGGGCCGCACTGGGCCGCGCTTTGCCGAGGCCTTCCGCCGCGCGGGCGGGGCCGGCCTGCGCCGCACCGTGCACGCCGGTGAATCCAGCGGCCCCGAAGGCGTGTGGGACGCGGTGCAACTGCTGGGTGCCGACCGCATAGACCACGGCGTGCGCGCCATCGAAGACGCGGCGCTGGTCGCGCTGCTGGCCGAGCGGCAGATCCCGCTGGGCATCTGCCCCACCTCCAACCTGGTGCTGCGCGTCTACCCGTCCATCGCCGAGCACCCCATCGAGCGACTGCGCACCGCCGGCGTGCCTGTCTCCGTCAACACCGACGACCCGGCGCTGCTGGAAGCCAGCCTGGTCGGCGAATACGCGCTGTGCCGACAAGCGTTTGGTTGGTCGGATGAGGTTACGCGCGCGGTGGCGCGGACGTCGATTGAGGCCAGCTTTGCGGGCCCGGATGTCAAGGCGGGGTTATTGAAGGCGTTGGCGGCTTGGTAAGCTGACCCGGGTGCACTGTTGCACGTTACGCGGAGGTGGAGGGCTTATTCCTGAGGCTCTCAAAGCGCTCCCCAAATTCCTGGCGCAACTCCTTACGGACCACCGCCGCTGCATAGCGCCGCTTCTGCTCAGGTGAGAGTAGCAGCAAGGGCGGCACGGCGACGGGTTTGCGGTCGTCATCCACCGCCACCATGGTGAAGAAGCAACTGTTGGCGTGGCGCGATGCCTGAGTACGGATGTTCTCGGCGATGACCTTGATGCCGACCTCCATGGAAGAAGTCCCCGTGTGATTGACCGACGCAAGAAAAGTGACCAGTTCGCCGACATGAATGGGTTGCCTGAACATCACCTGGTCCACAGAAAGCGTTACCACGTAGCGACCGGCATAGCGGCTCGCGCAAGCGTAAGCAACCTGGTCCAGAAATTTCAGTACCGTGCCCCCGTGAACATTGCCGGAAAAATTGGCCATGTCGGGTGTCATCAGCACGGTCATTGTCAGTTCATGTGCGGGCAGCTTCAATCTGGATCCTGGTAAGTGGTTGAAAAGCACTCCAGTCTGGCACAAGCCCCGCCAGGCTGCATCGCGCCTGGGTCAAGGGCTTTAGCCGCTTCATGGGGGTCAATTCGCAGCGTAAGCCGCAGGCTGGGCGGCTGAGATCCGTGGGCGCCGGTACAGCATAAAGACCGATGCCAGACCGCATGCGGCAGCAAAGGTCATCCAGTAGCCGGGCGCCGCCTTGTCTCCGGTAACTTCAATCAACCAGGTCGACAACATGGGGGTGAATCCACCAAATATCGCCGTCGCCAGGCTGTAGGCCAAAGAGAAGCCGACCGTACGCACATGGACCGGCATCACTTCCGTCAGCGCAACCACCGCAGCGCCGTTGTAGCTGGCGTACAGGAAAGACAGCCACAGCTCAGTGGCCAGCAGGTTCTCAAAGCTGATGTTGGCCACCAGCCAGGACATGATGGGATAGGCCGTCAGTATGGGCAGCACGGTGAATATCACCAGAATCTTCTTGCGCCCCACCTTGTCGGAGAGCGCACCCATGACGGGCAACCAGAAGAAGTTCGACATGCCAACACAGAAGGTCGTCAACAGACTGTCGGCAGAGCTCAGCTTCAGCACACTTTTGCCAAAGGTGGGAGTGTAGACAGTGATCAGGTAGAACGACACGGTTGTCATGACCACCATCATCATGCCGGCCAGCACGATGCGCCAATTGGAGCCTATCGACTGCATGACTTCTTTGAAACTGGGGTGGTGCTTGCGGGCCAGGAATTCATCGGTCTCCTGCAGCGATCGGCGGATCACAAAAATCACCGGAACAATCATGCAGCCTATGAAGAATGGCACGCGCCATCCCCAGGCGCCGATTTGTGCGGGCGTCAGCCACTGGCTGAGGAGGTAGCCAATGATCGCCGAAGCCATGATGGCAACCTGCTGGCTTGCGGACTGCCAGCTGACATAAAAGCCCTTGTTGCCGGGCGTGGCCATTTCGGACAGGTACACCGATACGCCCCCCAATTCCACGCCGGCAGAGAAGCCCTGCAGCAAGCGGCCTACCAGGACCAGGATGGGTGCTGCAATGCCAATGGTGGCGTAGCCAGGCACGAAGGCAATCAGGATAGTGCCCAGGGCCATGATGCCCAGCGTGACGATCAGCCCTTTGCGGCGCCCAATCCGGTCGATATAGCTGCCCAGGATGACAGCCCCCAAGGGACGCATCAGGAAGCCGGCGCCAAAGGTGGCAAACGTCAGGATTAGCGAAGCGTATTCGTCGTTGCTGGGAAAAAAGGTTTTCGATATGTAGGTGGCATAAAAGCCGTACAGGAAGAAATCGAACATCTCCAGAAAATTGCCGCTGGTCACCCGCAGGACGGTTGACAGCCTGGACTGTGTTGGCGTTTTGGTATCGGTCATTTGCTTTCCTTCAATGGGCGGTGGTCGGAGCGGGCGTGAGACCAGTCTTCCGGATAAGGGGCAGGGCCTCATCGGACGTCAGGTAGTCGATCAGGGCTTGGGCGGCCGCATGCTGCCTGGAGCTCGCCACGATGCCCGCGGAGAAGGGGGTAAGTTGTTGGGTTTCCTCAGGAATTTCACCGATGAAATCAATGCCCTGAATGGGCAGCAGCTCGCTGACCTGCTGGAAGCCCAAATCTGCCTCGCCGCGTGCCACCACTTGCGCCACGGGTTCCGCCGGAATCATGCGGCTTTTGCCTTTGATTTGTTCGGCTATTCCAAGGCGCGGGAACAAAACCTTCGACAGATACTCGCCACTGGCGCTGTCCGAGTACGCGATTGCGCGGGCATTCAGCAGTGCCTGCTTCAGGCCACCCACCGTGCTCACATCGGGCCTGACTGCCCCTGCTGGCACGGCGACGCCAATCTTCGAGTTGGCCAGCAGGCGATGGCCTGCTTCGTCTACGCGTCTCTGCTGGATAAGCTTGTCCAACGCATCGCCCACCATGATCACCACATCAATCGGCTCTCCACGCTCCAGTCGCTTGGGGATCGCCCCGCTGGTCTCCCCCATTGAGGGTCCCCATACGGTGACCAACGTGTGACCCGTGCGCATTTCAAAACCAGGGACCAAGGCACGGTACGCGGCGGCAAAGCCGCCAGAACTTGCCACATGGATTTCGTCGGCGAGGGCCATAGCCCCCATCACCGGCGCCATTGCCAAGATTAGAAGACGCGCGATGCGTCCACAGTCGAGCCCAAGTTTCATGTCATCTCCTTTTGTCCTTGTGGGTGGCCTTGGAGGCGGATGATGCGTGCCCATGATTGAAAGCACAATTGCATTGATTTGATATATTTATGCGCCATGCGCATCAATACAGAAATCGGTGAACTCCAGGCATTTATTGCGGTCACCGAGAAGTCCAGCTTCAGGGCCGCGGCAGAAAGTTTGTTTATTTCCCAGCCTGCCTTGAGTCGGCGCATTGACAAGTTGGAGCGGGACTTGAAATGCCAGTTGCTCGAACGAACAACCCGCAGGGTGTCCCTGACCGCGGCTGGGCGTCAGTTTCTGTCCCATGCGCAGGCCGTCATGGATGAACTGGGGCTCGCCTACCAGGGCCTGGAGGCCAGAGCCGCAGCGCGCAGCGGGAAAGTCTCCATTGCCTGCGTTCCTTCGGTGGCCAACCATTTGCTTCCATCCGTTTTAAAGGACTTCGCCAAGACTTATCCTACGGTGCGGGTCAGTGTGATCGATGAAAGCGCGCAGACCGTGCTCGACAGCGTCAGGGAAGGTCATGCAGACTTTGGCCTGAGCTTTCTTGGCAGTCAGGAAGCTGAACTGGACTTCACTGCCATCCGGGGTGAGCGCTATGTTGTCGTGGTCCCCAAAGAGCATCCATTGGCGCGGCGCAAAACGGTTGCCTGGCGCCAACTTGAAAAAGAGCCATTGGTCTCTGTGTCCAGCAGCAGTGGCAATCGCCTGCTCATTGACAGCGCCTTTGCGAAAACAAGCAAGCGACCGACCATCCAATACGAAATCAACCATGTCACGGGAGCCATCAACTTGGTGGCTGCCGGACTGGGTATTGCCATCGTCCCCGGCCTGGCCCTGGATGGACAGTTGCATCCCGGACTCACGGGAGTGCCACTGGTGGACCCAGCCATCACGCGAACCTTGGGACTGATCGTGCGCAAGGGTGACAAACTCCATGGGGTTGCGCAGGTATTGGCCAACACACTGTCAGCCGCGATTCGGGATTCTTAGCATCCGTCGGGGCTGGACTGGAATGACACACGCGCTGCCATCATTTGTTTGAACGTCGACTCTGACACCAACGGGCCCAGAGCGCAGGCCGCCTTTTGCGAACCGGGTCACCCTGCAGAAGTACAGTCCATGCGCACAGACGGATTTCTCAAAACAAATGAACGCCTGGGTGTGCCAGGATGGGTGTGCGAGGACCACTTTGGGTGACCGTAGCGCTGATTTGGGCCCCAAAGCGATGTCCGAGCTCCCGGCGGCCCACAGCCACCATTCACCCACCTACAGATGTTTAAGTAATTAAGAACTGAAAACTAAGTAGTTCCAGTTTTAACTCCCCCCTTCCAGAATCCAACCCATCGCACTGTTGCGTTGCATTTTTTCTGGAGTTGGAACCATGGCCCACCGCCGCCCCTTTTTGAAGTTCGCCTTGGCCACCGCGCTGGCCAGCACCGTTTTGGTGGCCGGCGCGCAGCAGGCCGTCACCCTGCTGAACGTGTCCTACGACCCGACGCGTGAGCTGTATGTGGAGTTCAACGCGGCCTTCGCCAAGTACTGGAAAGCCAAGTCCGGCCAGGACGTGACCATCAAGCAAAGCCATGGCGGCTCGGGCAAGCAGGCGCGTTCCATCATCGACGGGCTGGACGCCGATGTGGCCACGCTGGCGCTGGCCGGTGACACCGACGCCATCGTCAAGAACGGTGGCTGGATCGCCAAGGACTGGCAGAAGCGCCTGCCGCACAACGCCTCGCCCTACACCTCGACCATCGTGCTGGCCGTGCGTGAAGGCAACCCGAAGAACATCAAGGACTGGGACGACCTGATCCGCCCCGACGTGAAGGTGATCACGCCCAATCCCAAGACCAGCGGCGGTGCGCGCTGGAACTACCTGGCGGCCTGGGAATTTGCCAAGCGCAAATACGGCTCGGACGCCAAGGCCAAGGAGTTTGTGGCCAAGCTGTTTGCCAACGTGCCCGTGCTGGACACCGGCGCGCGCGGCTCCACCATCACCTTTGCGCAGCGCGCCCAGGGCGATGTGCTGATTGCCTGGGAAAACGAGGCCTATTTGCTGGAAAAGGAATTCGGCGCCAAGTTTGATGTGGTCGCACCGTCCCTCTCCATCCTGGCCGAACCGGCCGTGGCCGTGGTCGACAAGAACGTGGACAAGAAGGGCACGCGCGCCGTGGCCACCGCCTACCTGGAGTACCTGTACAGCGAAGAAGGCCAGGACATCGCCGGCAAGAACTTCTACCGCCCCGCCGTGTCTGCCAAGGCCCAGGCCAAGTACGCCAAGCAGTTCGCCAAGCTCAAGCTGTTCACCATCGACGAAGCCTTTGGCGGCTGGGACAAGGCCGACGCGGCGCACTTTGCCGACGGCGGCAGCTTCGACCAGATTTACGCCAAGAAGTAAAAACACCTCCGTTCGCGTTGAGCTTGGCCTGTCCTGAGCTTGTCGAAGGGGCGAAACGCTGCACCTGCAAGCCAAGACGTGTTGAAGGCTTCGACAGGCTCAGCCCGAACGGTGTGTCAGCAAGTTTTAAGCAAAAACAGCCTCCAGCCCCCACAAGATCTGCGCAAGCAGCTCCCAAAACCATAGCAAACGAAAGCCCCTGATGTCCGTACTCCTGATTGCCGGCAGCCCCTCTGAGCGCTCGCGCACCGCCGCGCTGCTCGAAGCCGCAGGCCAGCGCCTGGAAACCCGGGGCGCGCTGGTGGAGCGGCTGCGTGTGCGCGACCTGTCTCCACAGGCCCTGTTGCTGGCCGACTTCGGCCACCGCTCGATCAGCCAGGCGGTTGGCCAGGTGGCGCAGGCCCAGGTCATCGTGGTGGCCACGCCGGTCTACAAGGCCGCCTACAGCGGTGTGCTCAAGGTGTTTCTGGACGTTCTGCCGCAGGACGCCTTCAAGGGCAAGACCGTGCTGCCCCTGGCCACGGGTGGCAGCCCGCACCACATGCTGGCGCTGGACTATGCGCTGCGCCCGGTGCTGCAGGCGCTGGGCGCCAAGCACATCCTGCCCGGCATCTATGCCACGGACGCGCAGGTGACGCTGTCGCCCGAAAGCAGCTACCAGGTGGACGCCGCCATTGGCGCGCGCCTGGACGAGGCGGTGCTGGGCATCGTGACCGAAACCCTGCGCCCCGCGCTGGCCCATGCCGGGCGCTTTGCGCCGGTACCGTTTTCGCAAGTGCGATGTAGCGTCTAAACCGCCTTCGCCCCGGTGCCGCCAGGCGGCGCCGACCCCTTTTTCCCCGTTCCCGATTTTTGAACCCGCGCATGCGGCAAGGGCCAAGCCTTGCCTGCGCACCCCTGAAAGACCTCGCCATGACCTTGAACACGTCCCTGAACCGCCGCCAACTGTTGGCCACCGCCGCCTCCACTGCCCTGCTGGGTGCGGGCAGCACCTTCGCCCAAAGCGCGCAGCGCACGCTGCGCATAGGCCACCAGAAAGGCTGGCTGTCCATCCTCAAGAGCCGCGGCACGCTGGAAAAACGCCTGGCACCGCTGGGCGTGGCCGTGACCTGGACCGAGTTCAACGCCGGCCCGGTGCAACTGGAAGCGCTCAACGTCGGCTCCATCGACTTCGGCGATGTCGGCGAAGCGCCCCCCATCTTTGCCCAGGCCGCCGGTGCCCCGCTGGTCTACGCCGGTGCCACCGTGCCGCGCCCCAAGCTCGAAGCCATCGTGGTGCCCAAGGGTTCGCCCATCCAGACCGTGGCCGACCTCAAAGGCAAGCGCGTGGCCTACAACAAGGGCTCCAACGTGCAGTACTTCCTGGTCAAGCTGCTGGAGAAGAACGGTTTGAAGTACGGCGACGTGCAGTCGGTCTTCCTGGCCCCGGCCGATGCGCGTGCCGCGTTCGAGAAGGGCGCCGTGGACGCCTGGATCATCTGGGACCCGTTCCTCGCCGCCGCGCAAAAGACGCTGGACGCGCGCCTGCTGGCCGATGCCTCGGGCATCGTCAACAACCGCGGTTACTACTTCACCTCGCGCGACTTCGCCACCAAGAACACCGACGTGTTGAAGATCGCGATTGCAGAGATCAACGCCATCGACCAGTGGGCCGCCAAAAACCAGGCCGCCGCCGCTGCCGAACTCGCCACCGTGCTGGGTCTGGACAAGAGCGTCACCGCGCTCTACCTGGGCCGCGCCGCCTACGGCACCGCCCCGGTCACACGCGAGATCCTGGGCGAGCAGCAGGTGATTGCCGACACCTTCTTCGACCTCAAGTTGATCCCGAAGAAGCTCAACCTGCTGCACGCCGCACCGGTGGACCTGGGCTGAGGACTGCGCCATGGCACGCCCCACCCCCCTCCTTCAACCCGGCCGCCGCGCGCTGCTGCAGGTGCTGGCCATCACCGCCGGCGCCTGGAGCCTGTCCGGCCCCATCACGGGCAACGCCTGGGCGCAAGGCGGCAGCGGCAAGGCGCCCGAACTGCTGCGCATCGGCTACCAGAAGTCGGCCGCCAACCTGGTCATCCTCAAACAACAGGGCGCGTTGGAAAAGCGCTTCCCCAATACCCGCGTGAGTTGGATCGAGTTTCCCGCCGGCCCGCAGCTGCTCGAAGCCCTGGCCGTGGGCGCGCTGGAGTTTGGCCTCACCGGGGACTCCCCGCCCGTATTTGCCCAGGCCGCCGACAAGGACCTGGTCTATGTGGGTGCCGAGCCGCCCAAGCCCGACAGTTCCGCCATCCTGGTGCGCAAGGATTCACCCCTGCGCACGCTGGCGGACCTGAAAGGCAAGAAGGTCGCGGTGCAAAAAGGATCGAGTGCGCACTACCTCGTGGTGCGCGCGCTCGAAAAGGCCGGCCTGCAGTGGAGCGACATCACGCCGATCTACCTGGCACCCGCCGATGCGCGCGCCGCGTTCGAGCGCAAGAGCGTGGACGCCTGGGGCATCTGGGACCCGTTCTACGCCGCCACCGAACTGGCCATCCAGCCGCGCGCGCTGACCACCGGGCGTGGGCTGTCGAGCAACAACTCGTTCTACCTGGCCTCCAAACCATTTGCCACGCAGCACCCCGAGGCCATCAACGCGCTGTTTGAAGAACTCACACGTGCCGACCGCTTTGCCCAGGAGCACCGGCCCGAGGCGATCAAGCTGATTGCGGATTTCAGCGGGCTGGACGCCGGCGTGGTGAGCCTGTTTTTGCAGCGCCGGCCGCGCTCGCCCGTGGGGTCGCTCACCGCCAGCACGGTTGCCGACCAGCAGCGTGTGGCCGATGCCTTCCACGGCCTGGGCCTGATCCCCAAACCCGTGCGCGTGGCGCAAATCGTCTGGCAGCCACCTGCCGTGCGCACGGCGGCCGTCGTCACCCCATCCCCAAAACCCTGAGTTCACATCCATGAAAATCTTCTGGTTCATCCCCACCCACGGCGACAGCCGGTACCTCGGCACCGCCGAAGGCGCGCGCACGCTCAACCACGACTACCTGAAACAGATCGCGCAAGCCGCCGACAGCCTGGGCTACGAGGGCGTGCTGATTCCCACCGGCCGCTCCTGCGAAGACCCGTGGGTGGTGGCCGCGAGCCTGCTGCCGGTAACGACGCGCCTGAAGTTCCTCGTCGCGGTGCGCCCCGGCCTGCACCAGCCCGCGCTGGCCGCGCGCATGGCCGCCACATTCGACCGCCTCTCGGGCGGGCGCCTGCTGGTGAACCTGGTGACGGGTGGCGACCAGGCCGAGCTGGAAGGCGACGGCGTGTTTCTGGACCACGCACAGCGCTACGAACAAAGTGCCGAGTTCATCCGCATCTGGCGCGAAATCCTCTCGCGCAGCCATGGCGGCGAGTCACTGGATTACGAAGGCAAGCACCTCTCCGTCAAGAGCGCCAAGTTGCTCTACCCACCACTACAGCATCCGCACCCGCCCGTGTACTTCGGTGGCTCGTCGGAGACCGCGCACGAACTCGCGGCCGAGCAGGTGGAAACCTACCTGACCTGGGGCGAGCCACCAGCCGAAGTGGCAAAGAAAGTGGCCGATGTGCGTGCCCGCGCCGCCAAGCACGGCCGCACGGTGAACTTCGGCATCCGCCTGCATGTGATCGTGCGCGAGACTGAAGAGAAAGCCTGGGCCACGGCCGACGACCTGATCAGCCGCCTGACCGACGACACCGTGGTGCGCGCGCAGACGGCCTTCGCCAAGATGGATTCCGAAGGCCAGCGCCGCATGGCCGCGCTGCACGGCAGCGGCAAGAAGCGCGACCGTGCTTCGCTGGAGATCAGCCCCAACCTGTGGGCCGGTGTGGGTCTGGTGCGCGGCGGTGCCGGCACCGCACTGGTCGGCTCGCCGCAGAGCGTGGCGGCGCGCATCGAAGAGTACGTGGCGCTGGGGCTGGACACCTTTGTGCTGTCGGGCTACCCGCACCTCGAAGAGGCCTACCGCTTTGCCGAACTGGTCTTTCCGCTGCTGTCGCTGGACGCGCGCGAAAAGCTAGCCGGCGGCAACGTGCTGGGCCCGTTTGGCGAAGTCGTGGCCAACGACTTCCTGCCCCAAGTCTCACAGAGCTAAGCCATGACCCAGACCCTTCGCGAACTGCAACTCACCCCCATGCCCGACGCCATCGACGCACCAGGCTACGGCGCCCTGCCCTTCTTCCCTGCGCTGCCGCTGCCACCGGCACAGATCGCGCGCTTTCTACGCAGCGTGGGGCAGCGCCTGCTGCCCTGGCTGGTGCCGCTGGCGCTGATCGCGCTGTGGCAGGTGTCGGCATCGCAGGGCTGGTTGTCCAGCCGCGTGCTGCCGGCGCCGCTGGACGTGGCCCGTGCCGCGTGGACACTGGCCGAGTCCGGCGAGCTGTGGAAGCATGTGAAGGTCAGCACCGGGCGCGCGTTGACCGGGCTGGCCATTGGCGGCGGCGCGGGCCTGCTGCTGGGGTTACTGACCGGCTCGGTGCGCGTGGCGGAAACGCTGCTGGACTCGACCATCCAGATGGTGCGCAACATCCCGGCGCTGGCGATGATTCCGCTGGTGATCCTGTGGTTTGGCATTGACGAATGGGCCAAGCTGTTCCTGATTGCGGTGTCGGTGTTCTTCCCGATCTACCTCAACACCTTCCACGGCATCCGCAATGTGGACCCGCAGCTCATCGAGATGGGGCGCACCTATGGCCTCTCGCGCTGGCAACTGTACCGCCAGGTGATCCTGCCGGGTGCGCTGTCCAGCATCCTGGTGGGGCTGCGCTTCTCGCTGGGGCTGATGTGGGTGATTCTGATCGTGGCGGAAACCATCTCGGCGCAGGCCGGCATTGGCTACCTGACGATGAACGCCCGCGAGTTCCTGCAGACCGACATCGTGCTGGTGGGCATCCTGCTCTACGCCATTCTGGGCAAGCTGGCCGACCTGTTTGCCCGCGGGCTGGAGCACTACTGGCTGCGCTGGCACCCCGGGTACCACAAGGCATGATCTTCCCGCAGCCCTCTCATTTGCTATCAAATTCATAGCTGTTTGCGCACACACCACAAGGACAGGAGCCACTTTTGACCACCCAACCCTCCCCAACCCAAGGTATCCGCCTGCAACTGCAGGGCCTGACCAAGCGCTACGGCGCGCGCACCGTGCTGCACAACGCGCAGTTGCACATCGAACCGGGCGAGTTTGTCGCCATCGTGGGGCGCAGCGGCTGCGGCAAGAGCACGCTGTTGCGCCTGGTAGCCGGGCTGGAAACCGCCACGGCCGGCAGCGTGCAGATTGACGGCCAGGCGCTGGACGGCCTGCGCGGTGACACCCGCATCATGTTCCAGGAGGCGCGCCTGCTGCCCTGGAAGCGTGTGGTCGACAACGTGGCGCTGGGTCTGCCCGAGAACGCGCGCACTGCGGCCACCAAAGTACTGGGCCAGGTGGGCCTGGGTGAGCGCCTGGGCGAGTGGCCTGCCCGCCTCTCGGGCGGCCAGCGTCAGCGCGTAGCCCTGGCGCGCGCGCTGGTGCACAACCCGCATTTGCTGCTGCTGGACGAACCGCTGGGCGCGCTGGACGCGCTGACCCGCATCGAGATGCACGCTCTCATTGAAGACCTGTGGTTGCACAAAGGCTTCACGGCCCTGCTGGTGACGCACGACGTGCAGGAAGCCGTGGCGCTGGCCGACCGCGTGGTGCTGATCGAGGACGGCCAGATTGCGCTGGACGAGCGCATCTGCCAGCCGCGCCCACGGGCGCGCGGCGACGCTGCCTTTGCCGCCATCGAGAAACGCATCCTGGACCGCGTGCTGCAACGCCCTGCCACGGAAGAACCGGCCAATGACCCAGGTTGGCCTGCAGTTGCCGGCCACGCCTTGCGCTGGGCGATCTGAAGCCATGCGCATGCCGGCAACCACCCCTCTTTTTCAACGGACTTTCAAAGGAGAAATCATGTCCATCCAAGCCATCAACGTACGCAACCAGTTCAAGGGCAAGGTGCGCGAAATCATCCGCGGCGATGTCGTCTCGGAAGTCGATGTGGAGACGCCCTGGGGCATCGTCACCTCGGTCATCACCACGCGCTCTGTCGATCAGCTCGAACTGAAGATCGGCAGCGATGTGGTCGCGCTGGTCAAATCGACCGAAGTATCGATTGCCAAGCTGTAGCCCCGCCCCACCACGGCACGCAGCAACCCTGCGGACTTGAAGGGTTCACGAATTCAGGTTACCGTGCACCCGGGCCTGCGCGTCGCGCGCGGGTCCGGGTTGGCCACTTCATCCGCTTTATCCGCCTTCAAGGAATCCGCATGACCTACTTTCGCACGCGTCGCACCCTCACCCTGGCCGCCCTGGCGCTGGCTGCACTGGCCCCCGCCACCTGGGCGCAAAACGCGCCGGTGCGCGTGGCCTCCAAGATCGACACCGAGGGCGCACTTCTGGGCAACCTGATCGTGCAGGTGCTCGAAGCCAATGGCATCAAGACCGAGAACAAGGTGCGCCTGGGCAACACCAAGATCGTGCGCAGCGCCATCGTGGCCGGCGAGATCGACATCTACCCCGAGTACACCGGCAACGGCGCCTTCTTCTTTTCCGACGAGAAGAACCCGGCCTGGAAAAGCGCCAAGGGCGGCTTCGATCTGGTGAAGCAGCTCGACAGCAAGAACAAGATCACCTGGCTCGAAGCGGCCCCGGCCAACAACACCTGGGCCATCGCCGTGCGCAAGGACGTGGCCACGGCCAACAAGCTCAAGACGCTGGACGATCTGGGCCGCTGGGTCAGCGGCGGTGGCAAGTTCAAGCTGGCGGCCTCGGCCGAGTTCATTGAGCGCTCCGACGCGCTGCCGGCCTTCCAGGCCGCCTACGGCTTCAAGCTGGGCCAGGACCAGCTGCTGGCGCTGGCCGGTGGCGACACCTCGGTCACCATCAAGGCTGCGGCAGAAAACACCTCGGGCGTGAACGGCGCCATGGCCTATGGCACGGACGGCCCGGTAGCCGCGCTGGGCCTGGTGATTCTGGACGACCCCAAGGGCATCCAGCCGGTGTACGCGCCGGCGCCCATCATCCGTGACGAAGTGCTGGCCAAGAACCCCAAGATCGCCGCGCTGCTGGCGCCGGTGTTCCGCACGCTGGACGGCGTGACACTGCAGACGCTCAACGCGCAGATTGCGCTGGAAGGCAAGGATGCCAAGAAGGTTGCTGCGGACTACCTCAAGAGCAAGGGCCTGATCAAAGGCTGACCGCAAAGGCCAATCAATTTGTCCCTGCGTCCACCCCAGACGCTGACGCTGCCCGCGCTGCTGGTGCTGGGCGTTGGCGTGCTGCTGTGGCTTCCGTTTCTCAACGATGCCCCCAACCGGCTGCTCAGCGGCCAGGGCGTGGCGTTGGCTGCCCTGTGGGCAGAGGCCACCGG
>JACXTT010009203.1_pt1 | contig 13520 bp, 9 predicted proteins | sample 9270951 | NCBI WGS metagenome assembly JACXTT01 (sample SAMN15532306, study PRJNA645909) | rock metagenome | isolation source: weathered quartz diorite | place: Puerto Rico | collected 2017-06-21
GCGGTCGCGGTAGGCGTCCACCACCTGGGCGCGCTCGGCCTCGCGCACCTTCTGCACGATCACCTGCTTGGCCTGCTGTGCGGCGATGCGCCCGAAGGCGACGGACTCGATCGGCTGCTCGACGTGGCCGCCCACCTGGGCCTTGGGGTCGAGCTCGAGCGCGTCCTCGAGGCGCAGCTCGCGCTCGGGCACCTCGAGCTCCTTGGAGTCGTCGGCAAACACCTTCCAGCGCCGGAAGGTCTCGTAGTCGCCGCTCTTGCGGTCGATCGCGACGCGCACGTCCCACTCCTCGCCATGCTTCTTGCGGGTCGCGGACGCGAGCGCGGCTTCGAGCGCCTCGAAGATCACTTCCTTGTCGACGCCTTTCTCGTTGGAGACGGCGTCGACCACCATCAGGATTTCCTTGTTCACTGTGCCGCGTACCTCTCTAGCCAGCAGGCCCCGTCGTCAGGACGCGAGCCTGGCCTTGCCAATCTCCGCAAACGTCATCGCCACGCGCTCGCGGTCGACCTCGAGCGCAATGCCGCCCTCGTCGACCGTGAGCAGCGTCCCGGTGTAGCGCCGGCGCCCGGCGCGCGGCTCCTTGAGCTCGACGAACACGCGCGAGCCGAGGAAGCGCCCGAAGTGCGAGGGCTTCCGCAGCAGCCGGTCGAAGCCGGGCGAGGACACCTCGAGCGTGTAGGCAGAGGGGATCGGATCCTCGATGTCCAGCAGCGCCGACACCTCGCGGCTCACGCGCTCGCAGTCATCGAGCCCCACGCCTCCTTCCCGATCTATATAGAGTCGCAGCAGGGCGCGCGCGTGGCCGGGGGCGTACTCGAGCTCGACCAGCTCATAGCCGAGCCGCCCGAGCAGCGGCTCGAGCAGCGCGCACAGTCGCTCCCGCAGACCCACGGTCACCGTTTTCATCACCTCAAGTCCGCCGGCGGCCCAAGCCCCGCCGCAAACAAAAATGGGCCTTAAGGCCCACCGAAAAAACAAAAGCCCCGCGGGGGGCTTTCGGTCATACCTCTATCGGGGGCGCCGCGTCAGCTCCGGCCGCGCGACACCAGCCGCCCGTCCCCGCGCGGCCGCAGCCCACGGGGGGCGCGCATTTTACCGGAAGCAGGGCGCGCAGGAAACAGCGCGGGCGCCGCCCGCGCGCGGGCACCTGAGGCGCGGCCCGGGCCTCCACCCTGGACCTGTATAGACAACCGGTCCCGCCAATGCCACCATAGCGCCCCCGTAAACGCCCCTGAGGGCCTCCGCATGTCCTTGCCGCAGGCCACCGCGCGCTATCTTCAGGTCAAGGACTTCATTCTCGAGCGCATCGCCGGCGGGACGCTCCGCGCCGGCGAGCGCGTGCCTTCCGAGAACGAGCTGACGCGCACCCTGACCGTCTCGCGCATGACCGCCAACCGGGCGCTGCGCGAGCTGGCCGCGGACGGGGTGCTGGTGCGGGTGGCGGGGGTCGGCACCTTCGTCGCCGAGCAGCGCGTGCACGCCCACCCCCTCGAGGTGCGCAACATCGCCGACGAGATCCGCGCGCGCGGCCATGAGCACCGTGTTCGCATCCATGCGCTCGAGCCGGTGAGCGCGTCGCGCGAGCTCGCCGAGCGCTGCGGGGTGAAGCCCGGCGCGCCGCTCGAGTACTCGCTCCTCACCCATTTCGAAGATGGGGTGCCGCTGCAGGTCGAGGAGCGCTACGTCAACCCGCAGGTCGTCCCCGGCTACCTGCGCAACGACTTCACCCGCATCACCCCCCACGAGTTCCTGATCCGCGTGGCGCCGCTACAGCGCGCCGAGCACATCGTGCGCGCCGTGGTGCCCGAGCGGCGCATCCGCCGGCTCCTGAAACTCGAGTCGGGCGATGCCTGCCTGCTCATCATGCGCCGCACCTTCTCCCACGGCCGCATCGCCAGCGTCGCTGACCTTTACCATCCCGGTTCCCGCTACGAGCTCGCGGCGAACTGCCAGCCGAGGTAATCCCATGAACGACTCCTCCACTCCCCGGCCGCCGCTGCGCGCCCCGCGCGGCACGACCCTCTCCTGCCGCAGCTGGCTCACGGAGGCGCCGCTGCGCATGCTGATGAACAACCTCGACCCGGAGGTCGCGGAGCGGCCCCAGGACCTCGTGGTCTACGGCGGCATCGGCAAGGCGGCCCGCAACTGGCAGTGCTTCGACCAGATCGTGGCGGCGTTGCGCGAGCTCGGCGACGACGAGACGCTGCTGATCCAGTCGGGCAAGCCCGTCGGGGTGTTCCGCACGCACGCGGACGCGCCGCGTGTCTTACTCGCCAACTCCAACCTGGTGGCGCGCTGGGCGGACTGGGAGCACTTCCACGAGCTCGATCGCAAGGGACTCATGATGTTCGGGCAGATGACCGCGGGCTCCTGGATCTATATCGGCAGCCAGGGCATCGTGCAGGGAACCTACGAGACGTTCGTGGAGATGGGCCGGCAGCACTTCGGCGGCGACCTGCGCGGCAAATGGATCCTGACCGCGGGCCTCGGCGGCATGGGCGGGGCACAGCCGCTCGCGGCGACCATGGCGGGAGCCTCCATGCTCGCGGTGGAGTGCCGTCCCGAGCGCATCGCCAAGCGCCTCAAGACGGGCTACCTCGACGTCGAGGCACGCACCCTGGACGAGGCTCTCGAAGTTCTCGAGCGCGCGCGGCGCGGCGGTAAGCCGGTGTCGGTGGGCCTGCTCGGCAACGCCTGCGAGGTGCTGCCCGAGCTCCTGCGCCGCGGTGTGCGCCCCAGTGCCGTGACCGACCAGACCTCGGCTCACGACCCGGTCAACGGCTATCTGCCCCGGGGGTGGACGCTCGAGAAGTGGGATCGCCTGCGCGCGGAGGATCCGGCGCAGGTCGCTCGCGAGGCACGCCTTTCCATGCGCTCGCACGTCGAGGCGATGCTCGCCTTCCACAAGATGCAGATTCCTGTCTTCGACTACGGCAACAACCTGCGTCAGGTGGCCTTCGACGCGGGCCTCAAGGACGCGTTCGCCTTTCCGGGTTTCGTGCCGGCCTACATCCGGCCGCTCTTCTGCCGTGGCCTGGGTCCGTTTCGCTGGGCGGCGCTCTCCGGCGACCCGGAGGACATCTACCGCACCGACGTCAGGGTGCGCGAGCTCCTGCCGCAGGACACGCACCTGCACCACTGGCTCGACATGGCGCGCGAGCGCATCCAGTTCCAGGGACTGCCGGCGCGCATCTGCTGGGTGGGGCTCGGTGACCGGCACCGCCTCGGCCTGGCCTTCAACGAGATGGTGGCTCGCGGGGAGCTCAAGGCGCCCGTCGTGATCGGCCGCGATCACCTCGATTCCGGCTCGGTCGCGAGCCCCAATCGCGAGACCGAAGCGATGCGCGACGGCTCGGACGCGGTGGCGGACTGGCCGCTGCTCAATGCACTGCTCAACACCGCAAGCGGCGCCACCTGGGTATCGATCCATCACGGCGGCGGCGTCGGCATGGGCTACTCGCAGCACGCCGGCGTCGTCATCGTGTGCGACGGCACTCAGGCGGCCGCGCGGCGCATCGAGCGCGTGCTGTGGAACGATCCGGCGAGCGGTGTGATGCGCCACGCCGACGCCGGCTACGAGAGCGCCATCGAGTGCGCCCGCGCGCGGGGCCTCCAGCTGCCGTTCCTGCGCGGCTGAAGGGGCGGGCGCGACGCACATGGCCGAAGCTCTCAAGCTCTGGCGCAACGCGCAGCTCTTCACCTGTGACGCTCGCTCGCGCGTCATCGCGCGCGGTGCGCTCCTGACCCGCGGCGGCCGCATCGAGTGGGTCGGGGAGGAAGCCGCCCTGCCTGCGGCGGTGGCGCACGAGGTCCACGACCTCTCCGGCGCCTGGGTCACCCCCGGGCTCGTCGACTGTCATACCCATCTGGTGTTCGCGGGCACACGTGCCAACGAGTACGCCGAGCGGCTGCGCGGGCGCTCCTATGAAGAGATCGCGCGCGCCGGCGGCGGCATTCTCTCCACGGTGCGTGCGGTGCGCGCGGCGAGCGAGGAGCAGTTATTCGATGAGAGCGCGCCGCGGCTCGCGGCGCTGCTGAGCGAGGGCGTGACGTCGGTCGAGATCAAGTCCGGCTACGGCCTCACTCTCGCGGACGAGGCGAAGATGCTGCGCGTGGCGCGCCGCCTGGGGCGGGCGTTTCCGGTCACGGTGCGTACGACGCTGCTGGCCGCCCATACGCTGCCGCCGGAGTACCGCGATCGTGCCGACGACTACATCGACACCATCGCGCGCGAGTGGCTGCCGGAGCTCGCCGCGCAGGGGCTGATCGATGCGGTGGACGTATTCTGCGAGCGCATCGCCTTCAGCGTCGCGCAGGCCGAGCGGCTGTTCGCGGCCGCACGTGAGGCGGGCCTGCCGGTGAAGATGCACGCCGAGCAGCTCAGCAACCTCGGCGGCACGCTGCTCGCGGCAGGCTGCGGTGCCCTCTCCTGCGATCACCTCGAGTGGGCCGGGGAAGCGGAGGCCGCGGCGCTCGCGCGCGCCGGGACTGTGGCGGTGCTGCTGCCCGTCGCGTTCTACTGCCTGGCACCCGAGCGCAAGCCGCCGATCGAGGCGCTGCGCGCGCAGCGCGCCGCGCTTGCGGTCGCGAGCGACTGCAATCCGGGCTCCGCGCCCGGCGCATCGCTCCTCACCGCGATGAGCATGGCGACGCGGCTGTTCGGTCTGACGGCCGAGGAAGCGCTGCTCGGCGTGACGCGCCATGCCGCCCGCGCGCTCGGGCTCGAGTACGAGCGCGGTGCGCTCGCCCCCGGGCAGGCGGCGGACTTCGTCGTCTGGAACGTGGGCTCGATCGAAGAGCTCGGTTACTGGATTGCCTTCAACCCCCGCCGGACCGTGGTCCGCGCGGCGGAGGTGCTGCGATGGCCGAACCCGACCGCCTGAAGCTTGGCTCCCGGCCGCTGCGTCTGGCGGAGCTGCGGCGCGTCTACGAGGGGCCCGTGGGCGTCGCGATCGATGCGGGCGCGCTCGGCGCGGTGCGCGAGGCGCACGCCGTCACGGCGCGACTCGCCGCCACCGATGCGCCGGTCTACGGAATCAACACCGGCTTCGGCCTCCTCGCCAACACGCGGATCGCCCCCGCGCAGCGAACGCTCCTGCAGCGGAACATCATTCTCTCGCACAGCTCGGGTGTCGGCCCGCTGCTCGATGACGCCGTCGTGCGTCTCACCCTGGTGCTGAAGCTCGCGAGCCTCCTGCAGGGCTTCTCGGGAGTGAGCGTCGAGCTGGTGCGATTTCTCGAGCGGCTCATCAACGCAGGCCTCACTCCCTGCGTGCCCGCTCAAGGGTCGGTCGGGGCCTCCGGCGATCTCGCCCCGCTCGCGCATCTGTCGCTCGCGCTGCTTGGCCTCGGCGAGATCCGCCGCCACGGCGAGGTGCTCGCGGCGACCGAAGCGCTGGCGCAGGAGGGACTCGCACCACTCGTGCTCGGGCCGAAGGAGGGACTGGCGCTGCTCAACGGCACCCAGGTGTCGACCGCGCTGGCGCTCGCCGGGCTCTTCGAGCTCGAGAGGGTATTCGCGGCCGCGGTCGTGAGCGGCGCGATGTCCCTCGATGCGCTGCAGGGAAGCGATACGCCCTTCGATGCGCGCATCCACCACGTGCGCGGCCACGATGGCCAGGCGCGCGTGGCGCAGGTGTACCGCGAGCTGCTCGCCGGCAGCGCGATCCGCGAATCGCACCGCACCTGCGACCGGGTGCAGGATCCGTATTCGCTCCGCTGCCAGCCGCAAGTGATGGGCGCGTGCCTCGACCTGATGACCCAGCAGGCCGCGACCCTCACCGTCGAGGCGAACGCAGTCACCGACAATCCGCTCATCTTTCCGGAGGCCGGCGAGGCGCTCTCGGGTGGCAACTTCCACGCCGAGCCGGTGGCGTTCGCGGCCGACATCCTGGCGCTTGCCTGTGCCGAGATCGGCTCGATCACGGAGCGGCGCCTGGCGCTGCTGATCGATCCGAAAATGAGCGGTCTGCCGGCCTTCCTCGCCCCCGACAGCGGAGTCAACTCCGGCTTCATGATGGCTCAGGTGACCGCCGCCGCGCTCGTCGCCGAGAACCGCATGCTGTGCCACCCGGCGAGCGTCGACAGCATTCCAACCTCCGCGAACCAGGAAGATCACGTCAGCATGGCCACGCACGGTGCGCGGCGGCTCCTGACCATGGCCGGGAACGCGCTGAACGTCGTCGCCCTCGAGTTCCTCGCCGCCTGTCAGGGGGTGGATCTGCGAGCGCCGCTCAGGACCTCCCCGAGCCTGGCTCGCGCCCACAGTGCGCTGCGGCTTCGGGTTCCCTTCGCTCAGAGCGACCGGCTGCTCGCGCCCGACATTGTCGAGGCTGCCCTCGTCGTGCGCCGCTCCGAGGTGCAGTCGCTCGTTACCCCGGTGTTACCGAGCTTTCGCTGATCGAGACTCGTTTGTCAGGGGGGAGCTGAGCCGCGGCTTCGCTTCGAGCGCGGCTCTCGCGGAGACCCTGGGGAGTTCGAGGCGCGGTGGACTACAGCTGCGACCGCGCTGCCCGCGGGCGGTAGGTCGCGGGCGTCTTGACATAACCCGCCGCTCCTCGCATTGCGAAGCTCAGGCGGGCCACCCGGCTGCATCAGCGCTCACACCGGTGCGTACTCTGCCGACTTGGGCTGCTCTTGCAGGTCCGACTGCTGCTCGCGCTTGATGCGCTCGTAGATCTCTTCGCGGTGAACCGCGACGCTCTTCGGCGCATTGATGCCGACGCGGACCTGATTCCCCTTGACCCCCAGAACCGTAATGGTCACGTCGTCGCCGATCATCACGGTTTCGCCGACCCGGCGTGTGAGAATGAGCATCTTCAAATCCCTCTAAATCTTTATAGTTTTAGGTGTGCTGTGGCGACCCGAAGTTCGACTCGAAGCTCGCTCCATGCACTCGGTTATCCATCTCAGCGTACGGGAAAACTGCGCCAAAGAGAATCCTACTGTTCCCACGGTAGCAAGCGCTTGAATGTATGCGCCATACGTATGTTCACGCATGCAAACCATGGGCTACGCATGCGAAACCATGGGCTTAACCTAGAAGCCGCCTGAGCGCAGTGCATACCTCAGCCGCTCCCGGGCCAACGATCACGTGCACGGTACGCGGTTCCGGCACCGCCACGCCGCGCAGCCCGAGGCCGTGGATGGCGCCCCGGTCAACGAGGGCGGCATCGCTCACGCTCACGCGCAGCCGACTCGCCGCGGCCTCGACCGCGTGTACGTTGGCGCGCCCGCCGAGCGCGGCGAGGAGCGCCGAGGCATCCGCGACACCGCCGGCATCCGTCGCCGGGCGCGCCGCCGGCGTTTCCGCGACCGGATTCGCAGCGCCGCCCGCAGGGCGGGAACCTCCCGCCGCGCTGCTTTGAGGGCGCGAGGCTGCAGCCGCCGGGAGTGCGTTTCGGATCTCACCCGCAAGCTGATCGGCCATGGTGCCGACCACCACCTGCAGCGCGTTGGCCGAGGGGCGCACTAGGCCGCGGGCGCCGAGCCTCGTCAACGCGCCGGCATCGACCGCGTTCTGATTGGCGACCTGCAGCCGCAGCCGCGTGGTGCAGGCGTCCACCGACACGAGGTTGGCGCCGCCGCCGAGGGCCCCGATCCACTCGCGCGCGCGCTCGGCCGGCTCCGCCGGGAGCGGCGCCGTGGCAGCCTCCTGCGCGTCGCGCCCCGGGGTCTTCAGATCGAACCTGACGATGACCAGGCGGAACAGCCCGTAGTAGAGCGCGAAATACAACAGCCCCACGGGCAGCACCCACAGCGGGCGCGTGGCGCGGCTGTAGTTCAGCACATAGTCGATGAGCCCCGCGGAAAAACCGAACCCGAGGTGCACCCCGAGGACATTCATGATGATGAATGCCGCCCCGGTGAGCAGCGCGTGCACCGCGTAGAGCGCGGGCGCGAGGAAGATGAAGGTGAACTCGATCGGCTCGGTGACGCCGGTGAGGAGCGAGGTCAGCGCGATCGAGCCGAGGAGTCCGCTCACCGCGCGCCGCCGCTCAGGGAGCGCAGCGTGATACATGGCGAGACAGGCGGCCGGCAGGCCGAACATCATGACCGGAAAGAATCCCGACATGAAGGCGCCGGCGCTCGGATCACCCTTGAAGAAGCGCTGCATGTCGCCGGTGACGCCGTGGTAGTCCCCGAGAATGAACCAGGCGATGTTGTTGATGATGTGGTGCAGCCCCGTCACGATCAGCACGCGGTTGAGCACGCCGTAGGCGAACAGGCCGAGTGCACCCGCATGGAGCACGGCGCGGCTCAGCTTGTCCATGCCGTGCACCAGATACTGCCATCCATAGCCGAATGCCACGGCCAGCACCACGCCAGCGAGGCCCGTGACGATCGGCACGAAACGCCGTCCGCCGAAGAAAGCCAGATAGCTCGGGAGTTTGATGTTGTAGAAGCGGTTGTAGAGCGCTCCGGCGATCAAGCCGGACAGGATGCCGGTCGGCACGCTGAGCTTGACGAGCTCGCGCGCCTTGTAAGCGGCCGCGCCGAGCTCGCGCGCTCGGCCGCTCAAGTCTGCCACAGCTTCGGGCGGCACGGCGATCAACACCTCCGCTCCCTTGGTCGCCACCAGATACGCGACCACGCTCGCAAGCCCCGCCGCGCCATGATTCTCGCGCGCGAGTCCGACCGCGACGCCGATTGCGAACAGGAGCCCGAGGTTCGAGAAGATCGCCTCGCCGGCCGCAGTCACCAAGTGCGAGTCGAGCAGGTCCGGCTGGCCGAGCCGCAACAGCAGACCCGCGATCGGCAGCACCGCGATGGGCAGCATCAGCGCGCCGCCCACCTTCTGCAGCCCTGCGAGCGATGCCCTCACGACAGCCCCCCGGCCAGCGCCGCAGCCAGCGCCTGCACGGCGGCCTGCGCGTCGGGGCCGCTCGCGCGGATTTCGATCTCCTCCCCCGCCTCGACGCCGAGCGACATCAGCGCCACGATGCTGCGCGCATTGGCCTCGCGTCCGTGCGCCGCGATGCGCACATCAGCAGCGAGATTCCTCAGCGAGCCCGCGAGCAGCGCCGCCGACCGCGTGTAAATGCCGTGCTCGAATCCGACCTTGAAGCGTCGTACCGTTGTCGCGCCGCCCGCCGCAGCCGGCGCCGATACCTCGGCGGCTTGCGCGGCGACTTCCATGAGGAAGTCCCCCACCGCGACCGCGCATCCGCTGCTCCGGCGCAGAATGCGAAAGCCGCTGTCGGCAGTGACGATGACGGGGGTGAGGACGCTGCGGGCGCGCCGTGCGACGAGATCGAGATCGAAGCTGAGGAGCGGCTCCCCGGCGCGCACCCGCGCGCCCTGACCGGCGTGCAGCTCGAAGCCCTGCCCCCCGAGTCCCACGCTGTCGATGCCGACGTGCAGCAGCACGTCGCACCCCTCGGGAGTGCGAAGCGTCACGGCGTGCCGCGCCGCGGCGATCACGATCAGCTCCCCGTCGCAGGGGGCGCAGAGCGTGGCCGAGGTCGGGTCGATGGCCACGCCGTCGCCCAGGATGCGAGCGACGAACACCTCATCCGGCGCCTCATCGAGCGGAGCGCTCCAGCCCGCGAGCGGTGCCAGCAGGATCCGTGTGCCGTCGCGCGTCATGGGGCGGCAATCTGGACCCATTCGATCGCCCACATGGGATCGAGCGCGCGCTGGGTGAAGCGCAAGCACAGATCGTGTTGTCCCTGCACCCCTGTCAGCGCCGCCGGCGGCAGCACCGTCACCGCGTCGTTTTCGGCCGCCGCCGCGAGCGGCAGCACCGCGATCGGCTCGCCCTCGCAGGCATCGAGCCGCACCTCGAGCTCCCCGGCGGCCGTACGCGGGGGATTGAGCTTGATGGATTCGACATCCTTGCCGATCTGGAAGTTGAAAGGCACTTGGCCCACGGCTGCCGTCAGCGTGGACGCGCGCGCGAGATCCACTGCCGGCAGAATCCAGCACGGATTCATGATGTCGACGAGGAACACCGCGCGCGCCCCCGCGAGCGGCGCGTCATCCTCGAGATTCAGGACCAGCTTGTCACTGCAGGTCCGGAGGTCCTGGCTCATGTGGCGATCGTAGAGCCCCACTACACGCGGGGCGGCCAACGCATCGTCCGAATAGTGCACGCCGAGAGTGCGCAGGCGCTGAAACTCCGCCGGCAGCCGCGCGAGGAAATCCTTCCAGTCGATGCGCCCTGGCGGCGACCAGCCGACCTCGGCCACGGCGGCCGCCCGCGGCCAGGTCATGTAGGCGGTGAGCTCCTCGGTGCGCACGTGCTCGGTCCACAGGTTCGCCTGCACCCCGAGCACGTGGCGCTGATCGGCGGCGAGAGGTCCGGGGAGCGGGTCGAAGTGATAGACGTCCTCGAGCGTCTCGGGGGTACCGCGCCCCGGCGGCTCGCTCGGTGAGCGGCCCTGCCGATAGTCCAGGTAGAGAATCGGGTCGGGCGAGAGCACCGCATCGTGCCCGGCGGCAGCGGCAGCGATCGCGCCTTGCACGCCGCGCCAGGACATGACCGTCGCATCCGGAGGCACGCCGCCTTCGAGAATCTCGTCCCAGCCGACGAGCCGTCGGCCGTGCGCCCGCAGGTACTCCCCCATGCGGTGAGTGAAGTAGCCTTGCAACGCCTCCTCGCTCGGGACGCCGAGCTCGCGCATGCGCGCCTGCACGCGCGCCGACGCCCGCCATTGGTCCTTCACCGCCTCGTCGCCGCCCACGTGAATGAATTCCCCGGGGAAGAGCTCCATCACTTCGGCGAGCACGTCCTCGAGGAAGCCGAAGGTGGATTCCTCCACGTTGAAGAGATTGGGATAGATGCCCCAGTCGGCGGGCACCGCCGGCGGCGGATCAGTCTGCACACCGAGCTGCGGATAGGCGACGATGGCCGCGCTCGCGTGCCCCGGCATCTCGATCTCCGGGACGATCGTGACGTTGCGCGCGGCGGCATGCGCGACGATGCGGCGGACCTCGTCCTGGGTGTAGTAGCCGCCGTAGAGGCGCGGCCGGCCGGTGGCGGGATCGAGATCCCGCGCCGCCGCCCGGCCTGCCGGCACGCGCCAGGCGCCGATCGCGGTCAGACGCGGATATTTCCGCACCTCGAGCCGCCAGCCCTGGTCGTCGGTGAGATGCCAGCCGAGCACGTTCAGCTTGTGCAGCGCCATCCAGTCGATGTAGCGCATGATGAACTCGGGCGACTGGAAGTGGCGCGCCGAGTCCAGCATCAGGCCGCGCCAGCGAAAGCGCGGCGCATCGACGATGTGCAGCGCGGGAAGCGCGATGCCGCGCGGTCCCTCGGCGGCGGCGGTGCACAGCTGCCAGAGCGTCACGGCGCCATAGAAGAGGCCCCGCCGATCGCCCGCCGACACCACGACTCGCCGCGGTGACACATCGATAGTGTAACCCTCGGCGCTGGAGCTGACGTCTTGCCGGCCCGAGTCCGCAGCACGGGAAACGAGCGCAAAGACGATCGCACCCGCGGACCGGTTCGCGCCCGTGCGTTCCACCGCCTCGAGCGCGATACCGTGGGTCTGCAGCAGCATAGCAGTGAAATAGCGCCCAACCTGCGCGGCTTGAGGATCGCGGGGGATTGAGACACGTGTTCCGCTGCGCAGCGCGAAAACGCCGTGGCCGGGCTGCACCTGCGCCGGTGCTGGGATGATGTCGGCGCCGGATCCAAGGCGCTCCGCCGCGCGCGAGCCTGCTGGTGCGCCAATGCCCAGCAACACGATTGCGGCCGCCGCGGCGGCAAATGACTTCAGTCCCGCGCCCGCGCTCACGCAATGCCCTAAACAAGCCGCCTCGAAGCGGGCACCATAGCGGGTATGAGCAGCTGAGTCTGCATCCGCCTCCCGAGGCTCGCTTCATGGCAACCGCGCCCCACCCCCTCGTCCTTCGCGGCCGCGAGGCCTTGCAGCGCGGCGACCTGCGCACCGTTGAAGCGGCCGCCGAAGAGCGGCTCAAGACCGCGGCACGCGACGTGAATGCGCTCGAGCTGCGCTCCATCGTCCAGCGGCACCGCGGCCAGATCGGCGAAGCCGTGCGCACGCTGCAAACAGTCATCGACATCGACTCGCGGGCCGATTGGGCCTTCAACGATCTGACTCAACTCCTGCTCACGCATGGGCGCCGTGCGGATGCCGAATACGTGGCGCGGGCGGCTCTGCGGGCCAATCCCTGCAATTCTCAGGCGCACAATTTCTTCGGCCTGCTGCTCTCCGAGCTCAACGACCTGCCATCCGGGGAGTGGCACTTCCGCCGCGCGTTGGAGCTCGCCGGCCCGCGGGCGCCATTTCTCATGAACCTTGCCCTCAACCTGTTGAAACAGGGCCGCACCGCCGATGCCGACGGCTACTTCGCTCAGGCCCATGCGCTGGCACCGAATGATATGAAGACGCTCGCGTACTGGTCCACCCTGCATGAGGCGCGCGGCGACCTTGCACAGGCGCAGGAGCTGCTCGATCGTGCGCAGGCGGTCTCCTCTTCCGCTGAGGTAAACCTGCTGCGGAGCAACTATCTGGCGCGGGCAGGTCGCTATGAGCAGGCGCTCGCGATTCTCAATGCCGCGGGGACGCTCGCAGGCGATGGGCAGTTGGCGCGCGGGCGATTGCATGAGCGTCTCGGCAGGTATGAGCAAGCGTGGCAGGACTTCGTCGAGGGCAAGCGCAAGCTCGCCCAAGAAGGCGGCGGACTGGAGTACAAGGCCGATGCGGTCCAGAGGTTCTTCGGCCAGCTCGCGCGGTTCTTCACGCGGGAGAACATCAAGCTTCTGCCCCGCGCCAAGCCGCGCACGGGCGTGGCGCAACCGATCTTCATCATGGGCTTTCCGCGCTCGGGCACGACTCTGGTCGAACAGATTCTCTGCAGTCACTCGGCAGTGCTGGCCGGCGGCGAGCTCACCTTTCTTGGCGAGCTGCGCAAGCTCGCCAATGACCTCTTTCCCGGGCCGGAACCGTTTCCGGAAAATCTCGCGCAGAGCTGGACGGCCGATCACCGCTACGCCGCGACTTTGTTTCGCGACTACTATCTCGCGCGCGCTGAGCAGTACGGGCTTGCGCGAAGTGGCAAGGCGTTCTTCACCGACAAGATGCCGTTCAATGAAGTCTATCTGCCCCTCCTGAAGATGGCATTTCCGGAGGCGAAGATCATCCGCGTGGTGCGCCATCCACTGGATGTGTGCGTGTCGATGATGTCGAACAACCTGACGCACGGCTTCAACTGCGGCTACCGCATTGAGGATATTGCGCATCACCTCGCCGCGGTGTTTGAGCTGGTCGAGCACTATCGACGCGAGCTCGCGCCGGGCGACTTGGTACTCAGATATGAATCTCTCGTCGAGGATCAGAGCGGGCAGACCACGAGACTCCTCGACTATCTCGGCCTGCCGTTCGAGGATTCCTGCCTGCGCTTTCACGAGAATCCACGTTATGCGCCCACGCCAAGTTACGCGCAGGTCACCGAGAAGCTCAACGACCGCTCAATCAATCGCCACGCACACTACGCGCTGGCCCTGGAACCCGTGGTACCTTGGCTCGCGCCGATCATGACCGCGC
>JACXTT010009204.1_pt1 | contig 13519 bp, 16 predicted proteins | sample 9270951 | NCBI WGS metagenome assembly JACXTT01 (sample SAMN15532306, study PRJNA645909) | rock metagenome | isolation source: weathered quartz diorite | place: Puerto Rico | collected 2017-06-21
CCTACCCCCCGCTCAGTGTGCGGCGCTAGGCGACCGCACGGGGGTCGGGGGGGGGCGGAGGTGTCCCGGGCGGGAACGGGCTCGTGCGGGGGATCGGGTTCCGCGCGCCGGCCGGGGTCACGCTCCTGACGGAGCGCCGGGCGCTTGTGCCCTGGGGGCTCGGCGGCGGCGAGAGCGGCGCCGTCGGCCGTGATTTCGTCATCCGACGCGGTCGACCGCACCGGCTGCCCGCGAAGACGACGATCGCCGTCGACGCCGGCGATCGTCTGCGCATCGAGACGCCGGGCGGCGGTGGATTCGGTCGCGCCCGGCGTCGGTAGGGACTGGCGGTCAGGCCGCCTTGGTCTTGGCGAGATCCCCGAGCTGGCGCTCGATCTCGCTCAGGCGCTTGGTGAGCTCGGCGACCTCGTCCTTGGTGGCGAGGCCGAGGCGCTGGATCACGGTCTCGGCGACGCGGGTCGCCTGCTCGCGCAGCGTCTTGGCGGCGTCCGAGGTGCGGACCTGCTCGACCACCTGCTCGGCACGCTCGCGGACGGTCGTGCGCAGCTTGCGGACGTCAGCCACGACGTCGGACACCCGCGGCCGCGACACGATGGCCCGGGCTTCCTGGCGAATCCGACCCACGAGGCGCTCCCCCTCGGTCTGCATCCGCTTGACGGACGCCCTGACATCCTTGATGGAAATACCGGCGACGGACTCGGCCATCGAACTGCTCCTCCCTCCGGGCGCCGCGCCCGCGGCACCCGAACCCGAAATCGTTGATTTTCTGGTGACGCAACCGGGTTAATACGCAGTGCGTCAATAGTCAAGCCCCCCTGTGAATTCACGGGGGTTTTTCGTCGGCCTGGAGGGTGCCAGGGGCGCTCAGCGCGCCGAGTCGCCGACGAAGTGCACCAGGCCGTCCCGGACGACGAGCGTCCCCGGAATGGCGTCCTCGGGCACCCGGTGCGCGGTCCGGAGGTGGGCGACGAAATCGTCCTCGTCGCGGAAGCGGAGCTTGTCGACGTCGCACCGGTAGGGTTCCCGGTCGATGGTGACCGTGCCGGGGACGAGGTGGTGCCCGCGGCGACCGAACCAGTGCAGGCGCTCGTGCTCGTGCGGGTCGACGGGGACGACCACGTCGACGTCGGGCCGGGGCCGACCGGACGGGTCCGGACCGTCGCCACGGACCTTCGCGGCGACGATCAGGAGCGCGAGCACGACGACGAAGCGCACGCGATCAGCGTAGAGAGCCGCCTCGTGACTCACAAGCTCGCGGGCCGACCCATTCGTTCTCGGTTGACAGCCCCGACGACGCCGCGTAGCGTCGCACCCCGATGGGGAGCGAGGCGTACGCCGGCCGGAGGAATTGCTAGATGGGTTCCGTCGTCGAGTACGCCTGCGTGCCGTGCTCATTCTCGACCGGAAAGCTGTCCATCGGGTGGGGCAAGGCCGGGCGCGCGCGTTTCTGGGGCGGTCTCGCGCGCTGCGAGACCTGCAAGGAGCTGACGGTCGTCAACTTGGCCGAGCGGCCGCCCGATCGCGGCGATCGCAAGTGCGCCTCGTGCAACGGACCGCTCAAGCTCCTCGAGGGCATGGCGGAAGCCGTCGCGTGCCCGCACTGCAACCGGCCGCTCCGGCACTCGAACCTCGGCAGCTGGGCCTGACCGCGGCCGGCGCGCTCAGGGCTTGAGCGCCGCGTCGATCATCTTCTTGAAGTTGTCGAGCGAGCGGTCGCCGAGCTGCTTGCCGTTGACGATGAACGTCGGCGTCGAGTCGATGCCGTTGTCGCGCGCTTCGCGGATGTCGGCGGAGATCTGCTGCTGTACCTCCAACGACGCGGCGTCGCGCCTCCAGCGCTCGACGTCGAGCCCGATCCGCGCGGCGTAGTCCGGGAGCTTGTCCGCGTCGAGCGCGTCCTGGTTCTCGTACAGGACGTCGTGCATCTCCCAGAACTTGCCCTGTTTGCCGGCGGCGACCGCGGCCTTCGCGGCGCCCACCGCATTCGGGTGGATCGAGGCCAGCGGCAGCGTCTTGTAGACGAGCTTCACGTCCTTCGGGTACGTCGCGAGCACCTGCTTGATCAGTGCGCGCGACTCGCCGCAGGGCGGGCACTGGAAGTCGGAGAACTCGACGATCGTCACCGGTGCGTCCGTCGGTCCCTTGACGGGCGAGGCGCCGATCCCGACCTTGAACGTCTTGTTGGTATCCACCGGGGGGGCGTCGACGGTGCCGGGCTTGGCCGCCGCGGGCGCAGCCGACGGCGTCCCCGCCTGGGTCACCAGGCCTTCCAACTTCCCGATGCGGTACATGATCTCGCGGTTGTCCTTCTCGATGTCCGCGAACTCGGAGCTGGAATCGCAGCCGATTGCCAGCAGGGGAAGGGCGATGGCCAGGGCGGCGGTGTGACGCATGGGGGGGAGGGAATAGACCGGACGGGGTTCGGCGGGCAAGCACCCGAATCAGCCCAAGCCCATGCGCCGGGCAATGATGACCTTCATGATCTCGTTGGTGCCGGCGTAGATCGACTGTACGGCCGCGTCGGCGAAGTCGGTCGAGATCGGGTACTCGGTCATGAACCCGTAGCCGCCGTGAAGCTGGAGGCACTCGGCCGTCAGCCGCTTCTGGAGGTCGGTGGTCCACCACTTCGCCATCGACGCCTCCGAGACGACGTCGTCACCGCGCACGTGCGCCACGAGGAGCTGGTCGACGAACTGCTGCCCGATCTCGACCTGCGTCGCCAGGTCGGCGAGCGTGAACTGCGTGTTCTGGAAGGCCGCGATCGGCTGCCCGAAGGCGCGCCGCTGCTTCACGTACGCCATCGTGTCCTCGAGCGCGCGCCGGCACGACGCCATCGCCGTCACTGCGATGCAGATGCGCTCCTGCTGGAGCTTGGTCATGAGGTACTTGAACCCGGCGCCCTCCTGGCCGAGGAGGTTCGTCACCGGGACGCGGCAGTCCTCGAAGAAGATCTCACTGGTGTCCTGCGCGTGCAGTCCGAGCTTCTCGAGCTTCCGCCCGCGCACGAACCCAGGGGTCGTCGCCTCGACCAGGATCAGGCTGATGCCCTTGTGCGGCGGGTTGGCCGACGGATCCGTCTTCGCGACGACGACGAAGAGCCCGCCCAGCTGTCCGAGCGAGATGAACGTCTTCGCGCCGTTCAGCACGTAGTGGTCGCCGTCGCGGACCGCGCGCGTCTGGACGTTCGCCAGATCCGATCCCGTCCCGGGCTCCGTCATGCAGATGCCGAGCAGCAGCTCGCCGCGGATCGCCGGCGGTAGGTACTTCTGCTTCTGCGCCTCGGTGCCCCATGTGAGGATGTAGGGCATGCAGATCGACGAATGCACGGCTGTGATGAGCCCATGCGCGCGGCGCCACGCGATCTCCTCGAGGACGATCGCGTCGAACAGGAAGTCGCCGCCACCCCCGCCGTATTGCTCCGGCATCGCGGGGCCAAGGAAGCCTTCCTCGCCGAGGCGCCGCCACGTCGCGGGATCCGTAATGCCGTCCTTGTTCCACTGCGCGAGCTTGGGATCGATCTCGCGCTCCGCGAAGCGGCGGAGCTGGACCCGGAAGAGCTCGTGCTCTTCGGAGAAGATGGTGCGTCGCATGGCGGGGTTCTGGCCGCCCGGCCGACGCGTGTCAACGCGCGACGGGCTACGCGGCCGCCCCCGTCATCTTCGTGCTGACCTCCCACAGCCGCCGCGCCGACTCCGCGTCCAGCGCGGCCCGCGACGGTCGCGCCTCGCGGCAGTTGGCGAAGTAGCGCCCGGTGACGCCTTCGAGCGTCGGCGACGTCGCGACGTGGATCGACGTCTGCGCGCCCTGCTCCGGCGTCCGGAAGAACGGCGCCAGCACCCTGGTGAGGAACGTGGCGACGGCGCCGTTGTTCTGTCCGAAACGCGTCGCGACCGGTCCGGGATGGACCGCGTTGACGGTGACACCCGTCCCCTCGAGGCGGCGAGCGAGCTCGGTCGTGAAGAGGATGTTCGCGAGCTTCGACTGCCCGTAGACGCGCATGGTCTTGTAGCCGCGCTTCCAGCCCAGGTCGTCCCAGTTGACGCCGCGCACGAACTTGTGGGCGTCGGACGCGACGTTGACGATCCTCGCCGGCGCACTCGCCTTCAAGCGATCGAGCAGCAGGTTCGTGAGCAGGAAGTACGCGAGGTGGTTCACCGCGAACACGGTCTCGATGCCGTCCGGCGACGTCGAGTACTTGAGATTGATCACGCCGGCGTTGTTCACGAGTAGATGGATCTTCGGGTAGGTCGCGAGCAGCTCCGACGCGACCTGTCGCACCGCGGCCTGCGAGCTCAGATCCGCCAGGTGGAGCTTCACGTCGCGGTGGCCGGTCTTCTCGGCGATCTCGGCCAGCGTCTCGTCGCCGCGCCCGCGATCCCGGCAGACGAGGCCGAGCGTCGCGCCCCGTCGCGCCAGCTCGAGCGCGGTCACGCGTCCGATGCCGGAGCTGGCCCCGGTCACGATGCACGTCCGACCCTGCATGCTGGTGTCCGCCATGGCGACGGGTTCAAGCCTGAATCGTCGCCGTCGGCAAGGGCCGGCGCGCAAGAAACGACCGCGCCCGGCCGGAGCCGGGCGCGGGAAGAGGAACCGAGGCGGACCGGGCGGCGACCTCCGATCGGGAGACCGCCGCCCGGGAAACGATCAATTGTTGCAGTGCTTCCGGCATTTCTTGAAGAATGCGCGTGCCTTCTTGGTCGCCTTCGTCTTCGGACGGCCGGCCTCGGTGAGCCGCTGGAAAAGATCCTGGGCCTGGCCCTCGCAGCCGCCGCCGCAGGTGACGTCGGGCGCCACCCCGCAGCTCGCGGTGCACTGGTCGAGGGTGCCCTGCGCGAGGGCGTTGCAGGTGTCGGCGTCCGTGCCGGCGGCGAGGCACTGCTCCTTGGCGTCCGCGGCGCTCTGCTCACAGTTCGAGTCGCACGTCGCGGGGGGCTGCGGAGCGCACTTCCGGTCCGAGCAGGCCGCGAAAGCCGTGTCGGCGACCGTCTGGCAGTTGTCGGCGCTGCCGCCCTTCTTGAGGCACTTGGCCTTCTGCCGATCGGCCTTGGCCTGGCACTTGTCGGTGCAGGTCTGCGTGCCGCAGTGCAGGGTCACGCACTGGGTGAACTCGTCGTTCGCCGCGGCCTTGCAGTCCCCCTCGGCGGTGCCGGCGGCGAGGCAACGCTGCAGGTCCTCCTGCGCCTGGCTGTCGCACCGCTCCTGGCAGGTCGCCGGCGGCGGGGCGGAGGCGCAGTTCTGCGAGACGCAGCTGCGGAACGCGTCGTGGGCCTGGCCGAGGCACTGGTCGAGCGACGTGCCTCCCTCGACGCAGGTCGGAACGGACTCGGCCGCCTGCGACTTGCACCGATCCTCACAGCTCGGATCGGCCTCCGTGCAGTTCGCCGACATGCAGTCGAGGATCGCCTGCGACGCGCTGTCCTGGCACGCGGCCGTGTCGCCGCCGTTGGCGACGCAGTTCTGATACTGGGTGTCGGCGGCCTGCTTGCACCGCTGCTCGCAGGTCGGCGCGGGCTCTGCGCAGCGGTCCCGCTTGCAGCGCTCGACGACGCGCTGGACGGCCTTGTCGCAGACGTCGGCCGGATGGTTCTCGTTGAGGCAGTCCTGCTTCACCTTCTCGCCGAGCTGGGCGCAGGCCTCGTCGCACGTCGGCTGCGGCTCGCTGCTGCAGTGCTCGGCGACGCACTGCTCGATGGTCGCCTTCGCCTGCGCGATGCAGTCGTCCTTCGTGCCGCCCGCGTCGATGCACTGGGCGAACACGCCGCGGCCCATGCCCCGGCAGCGATCCTCGCACGACTCGTTGCCGCCGCCGCAGACGTCAACGTGGCAGGCGTCGAGCGCCTTCTCACGGATGTCGCCGCACTGGTTCGGATCGAGACCCTGCTCCATGCAGCCGTCCGACAGGTCGTCGACGAGCTTGTCGCAGCGGTCCTCGCACGGCGGCGTGCCGTCCGCGCAGTTGGTCTGGACGCAGGTCTCGAACAGCGTGTGCGCGGTCTGCGTGCACGTCCCTTCGGCGCCGCCGCTCTTGCGGCAGTCGAGGAACGCGCCTTCCGCCGAGCTCCCGCAGCGCTCGCGGCAGGGCGGGGTGGTCGGCGAGCACTTCTCCTGCATGCAGTGCTGGAAGGCGACCCGGCCGTCCGCGTGGCAGACGTCCTCCGGGCTTCCCTGCGCGATGCAGTCGTCGAACGTCGCCTGGGCGAGGCTCACGCACTGCTCGCTGCACGGCGGGGGCGGAGCGTCGCCGTTGCACTCGTGGACGCAGGCGTCGAAGTCCTGCTTGGCCTTGGTCTGGCAGTCGGCGTCGGTCCCGCCGTCCCGGTGGCAGGCGTCGAGGTCGCCGGAGACGAGCGCGCCGCAGCGCTTCGCGCAGGTGGGCACGTCGTTCGGGCAGACGAGCGCCGTGCACGCCGTGAACGCCTCGCCGGCGTTCGCGTGGCAGACCTCTTCGGTGTTGTCGTGAGCGCGGCAGTCGCCGAACACCAGCTCGGCGACGTGGCCGCAGACGTTCTCGCACGGGGGCGCGTCGTTCGGGCAGGTGCGCGCGGTGCAGTCCGTGAACGCCGTGACCGCGCCCGCGAGGCAGGTCGGCACGTCACCGCCGTTGGTCCGGCAGTCCTTGAAGGTGAGGAGCGCCGCCGCGCCGCAGGTATCACCGCACCCCTGCGGCACCGTCGGACAGGTGCTCTGGATGCACGCGCTGTAGGCGGCGTTGCCCTGGGTGTGACAGTCGACCTCGGTGCCCTGGTTCGCGATGCAGGTATTGAACGCGCCGAGCGCCGCCTGCTCGCACTGCTCGGTGCAGGACTTCGGCTGCTCGGGGCAGTGCTGCTGGTGGCACGCGTCGAACGCCGACTGGGCGACTGGCAGGCAGACGTCTTCGGTCGCGCCGTCGACCGCCATGCAGTCGTGGAACGCCTGCTGCGCCGCCGCGCCGCACAGGTCGTTGCACGACGGGAGCGTGGTGGTCGACGTCGTGGTACCCTCGACGACGCTGGTCGACGTCACAACGCCGGCCATGGTGGCGGCGGAACAGCACAGGACCATCAGCGACGCGGCGAGCGTGCGGGCGAGACGCATGGATACCCCTCCAAGGTCGAGCTGGTGCGAAGCAGGCGCCGCGGCAGGAGCAACGGTCGTGCCGCGGAGAGACGACGGTTGGCACAGGGGCCACGCGCGTCTCCACCGTTCGGCGGATGGCGAGCGGCACGGAATTGACGCCGCGGGAGGTGGATGCCGGCGGCGCGCCGGGCCGGATCACCGAGGCGTTGCCGCTCGCCCCACGGATCGGGTAGTCCGTCGGCGTGGCGACCGACCTGCCGCTCACGACGCGCTTCCGGCTCGGGTCCACGATCACCCCCGAGCAGCGCGCGTTCCTCGACCAGCACGGCTACCTCCACTTCTCCCGCGTCGCCACCGACGACGAGATCGCGATGCTGGTCGCGGAGTTCGACGCGCTCCAGGCGAGCTGGTTCGCCGAAGGGCGCACGCACGTCTTCGGGATACCGCTGTTCTTCGGCCGCGACGCGCACGGCAACCCCTTCCTCCAGCGCCTCGCGTTCACGTCGGCGTTCTCGGAGCGCGTCCACGCGTTCGTGCGCGATCCGCGCTTCCGTCCGATCCTCGGGCTCGTCGGTCCCGACGCGCGCATCGGCGACCAGGAGAAGGACGGCGTGGTCGTGAACCGGTTCCTGAACGTCCCGGGCAGCGTGCACCCAGCGCTCGGCTGGCACACCGACGGCCTCCGTGACCTCTTCTACGGCCGGATGCCGCAGCGGATGCTGAACATCGGCCTCCACCTCGACGCCTGCACCGCCGACAACGGCGGCCTCCGCATCCTCCCCGACACGCACACGCAGGGGTTCCTCTCGATGTGCTTCCGGAAGCCGTACTTCGTCTGGCATCGGCCCGACCCGAACGAGGTCTGCATCGAGACCGAGCCCGGCGACCTGACCGTCCACGACGGCCGCCTCTGGCACCGCGTCGCACGCTCGACGCGCATCGGTGCGGCGAGCCTGCGGCGGTCGATGTACCTCCCGTACCTCACCGGACCGTACGAGCCCAAGGACGAGAGCAGCCCGACGCCCGGCTACCACAAGCTCAACGCCTGGATGCGAGGGAAATGAACGACCCGCTGCCGTTCCCCGAGAGCCTCTGCCACCGCTGCGCGGCGCCGCCGCGCTACGTGCGCTCGGGGCGCAGCACGTTCATCCTCTGCCCGCTGCTCCCGAACAAGTATCCGCCGCAGCCGGTGCTCCGCTGCGCCCTCTTTCGCGAGCGCCGCGAGGACGAATGACGACGCGCGCGCCGCACTCGGCCGTCGTCGGGACGATCGTGTTCACGATCTGCGTGCCGGGGACGGCCGTCGTGCTGGTGCCGTTCCTGCTCTCGGGCTGGGTCGTGCAGCCGCCGCTCCTCGGCACGACGGCGACCCGCTGGGTCGGCCTCGTGCTGCTGGTCGTCGCGGCGCCGCTCTTCTTCGACTTCGTGACCCGCTTCGTGCGCGAGGGACACGGGACGCCGGCGCCGATCGCGCCGACGGAGCACCTCGTCGTCGGCGGGCCGTTCCAGCGGACGCGGAACCCGGGGTACGTGTCGGTGGTGGCCATGATCCTCGGGCAGGGGCTGTTGCTCGGGAGCCGCCCGGTGCTGATCTACGCCGCGGCGATCGCCGTCGCGTTCCACCTGTTCGTGCTGCTCTACGAGGAGCCGACGCTCCGTCGCCAGTTCGGCGCCGAGTACGACGACTACTGCCGCCGCGTGCCACGGTGGGTGCCGCGGCTACGGAAGTGAGTTATCGAACCGCCGCGCCCGACGCGAGCGGCGTCTGCAGTGCTGAGGTCGGTCGGGCGAGCGAGGTGAGCACGACGATGAGGATGGAAAGGGCGGCCCACGTCGCCAGGTAGCGGATCGCGACCCCCGGCGCCATGTAGTGGGATTGATAGAGCTGGTAGTGCGCGACGTCGCGGAGGCCGAATTCCGAGAGGGAGACCTGCGCGAGCAACAGTGGCGCTGCGACCCACCACCTTCCGTACACGCTCACGTTGTTCGTGACGGTCCGTGACCAAACGAAGAGGACCGGCACGGCACCGTACATCTCGCATCGCTCCGTGTCGTAGCTGCCCATGAACGTGACCAGGATCGTGCCGAGCAGGAACGCGCACATGGCGGGATGTCCAGCGAGCACCCGTAGGCTCTCGCGTGGGTGAAGACAGAGGACGAGGGCGACCACGCCGAAGACGATGGGGAAGGACATCGGCATCTCGACGATCTGCGGTAGCACGCCCGGCAGCATGGTGCTGGAGTGGAAGAGCTTGAGCCCCATGTGGATCAGGACGCTCTCGAACATGCCCGGTCCCCTGGGTCCGGGCGGCCAGACGTATTCGACCAGAGCGAGCGCCGCTACTGCCGGAACCATGGTGAGGAGCCGAAGCGGCGCACCACGCCAGGTTCGGGTCGCTCGGTCCCGACTGGCTCCCGGATGCAGGCATGCGACCGGGACGAGCACGAGGATCGATACCTTCGTAAAGATCCCGAGGAGCAGGACGACGGAGAAACACCACCACCGCTCGAGTTGTATGCAGCGGTAGGCTGCAGCGATGAGGAGTAGGTAGAACGCGTCCGGCCCGGAACTGTAGGCGACCAACCACTTCGTAGAGCACGGGAAGCTCAGGAAGAGCGCGGCGGCGAGCACGGCGACGCCCCACGGGACGTCCTCGTCCGTCAGGATCTGTATCAACAGGAGCGCGGCGACGGCCAGGCTCACGTAGTCGATCAAGAGGAAGGCGACCGGGTGAGGGAGCGGCAGCAGCCGAACGAGCAGCGGCGGGAGCAACCGGTACCCATAGTAGGGGTCGATGGGTGCGCGCAGAGGATGGTGGACGCCAATCACGTAGATGGCGGACTCCCAGCGCCCGGAGAAGCACCCGACCCGCTGGTTGGTCAGCTGGAGCGCCAACAGCATCCCGGGCACGGTGGCAAGGGCTCCCGCACCTTTCCGCCAACCGTTCTGCCAGCGCGAGCCCACGACGTGCACGCCCGTACCGGACCCTGACTCGACCTGTCAAAGGCAACGGCACGCGGGCGACCTCGACACGCCGTCTACCGAGCGGTGGGTCCACCCGGCAGAAGCGCGAGCAGGTCGCCGAGTCGAGAGATGCGGAGGCAGTCCACGGGGCCCGGGTAGCAGCCCAGCACGTCGACGAGGACCGCCTGGAGTCCAGCACGCCACGCCCCGAGCACGTCGATCGCGAACACGTCGCCGACGTAGATCGTCGACGCCGCGTCGGCGCCGAGGCGTTCCAGCGCCAGCGCGAAGATCCGCGGGTCCGGCTTCTCCACGCCGACCACGTGCGAGTCGACGACGGTCCCGAAGTGCGGCGCGAGGCCGAATCGGCGGAGATCGCCTTCGATGCGACCGTCGGCGTTCGAGACCACGCCGAGCGTGAAGCCGCGGGCGGCGAGCCCCGCCAGCACCGACGTCGTGTCCGGCTCGACGACGCGCCACAGGCAGTCCTGGAGATTGTGCTCGTGCAACGCCTTCAGGATCGGCGGCATCGCCTCAGCCGGCACGTCGAGCGCGCGCAGCGCGACCTCGAAGTACGACGCCTTCGGCTTGGGCGTGTTGCCGTTCGGCCACATGAGCTGCTGGGGGCGGAGGCCGGGCGCCATCGCCTGGTCGATCGCGGCCTTCGCGGTGTACTCCGCACGCTGGACGTCGAGCGCGGAGCGCCGCTGGCCGTGCGCCGCGAGCAACTCCGCGATGAACGCGTAGTCGAGGTGCACGAGCGTGTTGCCGGCATCGAAGAGGACGGTCCGGACGCGATCGAATCCCACCCGTCCGAGGTAGCATGCCCGACCCCGAGACGCGACGTTGACCGAGGCCTGGGCGGTCGCTACACGCTTCGCGTTCGCGATGAAGGCCGTGAAGATCTACACCGACGGCGCGTGCGCCCGGAACCCGGGTCCGGGCGGATGGGCGGCGATCCTCGTGAGCGGCGATCGCGAGCGCGAGCTGTCGGGCTACGAGCCCGACAGCACCAACAACCGCATGGAGCTCCGCGCGGCGATCGAGGGGCTGAACGCGCTCACCGAGCCGTGCGTCGTCGACCTCACGACCGACTCGCAATACGTGAAGAACGGGATCGGCGACTGGCTGCCGCGCTGGAAGCGGAACGGTTGGCGGACGGCGGACAAGAAGCCGGTGAAGAACGTCGACCTGTGGCAGGCGCTCGAGGCGGCGGTGGCGCCCCACACGGTGCGTTGGCACTGGGTCCGCGGCCACGTCGGACATCCGGAGAACGAGCGCTGCGACGCGCTCGCGAACGAAGCGATCCGGCGCCGGGGGCCCGCGAGCTGACGGTCAGTGCGCCGGCAGGAACCCCCGGATCGCCGCCAGCAGCTCCCGCGGGCGGTCGAAGTGCACCATGTGCCCCGCGCCGGCAACCTCGACGAAGCGGCGGTCGCGGAAGCTGGCGAGTCGCCGCGTCCGGTCGTCGGCGTCGAGGTAGATGGCGCCCGGCGTGCCGCGCCAGAACTCGCCCGACTCGGCGCCGTGGACGATCAGCGTCGGCGCCGTCACGCGACGCCAGAACGCCATCGCGTAGTCGAGCTTGAACGGCCCGCAGACGTCCATCGTCGCCAGCATCGGGTCGAACTTCCACTCGAGCGTGCCGTCCTCGCGGAGCCGCGTGCCGAGGACGGCCAGCTCGCGGGCGCGGGCCTCGGTCAGGCGATGGTTGCGCTCGCGCAGGCGGCGATACGCGGCCTCCATGTCCTTCAGCCCGGGGTGCAGCAGCGCGTGATCGATGCGCGTGAAACCGGCGATCGTGCGTTCGGCGTCGCGGTCCGCGTCGAACGGCGGGGGCCCCAGCCCTTCGATCAGGACGACCCGCCCGGGGACGTCGGGGAAGGTGCCACTGTACTCGGCGACGATCTCGCCGCCCATCGAGTGGCCGATGAGGACCGGCTTCTCGAGGCGCAGCGCGCGGACGAGGTTCCGCAGGTCGAGGATGAAGTGCCCGAAGTCGTAGTAGGGCGTGGTCTCGCTGTCGCCATGCCCGCGGAGGTCCAGCGCCAGGACGTGGAAGCGGTCGACGAGCCCGCGCGCGAGATCGTCGAAGGAGTGCGAGTGATCGCGCAGCCCGTGCACGATCACGAGCGGCGGCGCGGCCGGGTCGCCCCAGTCGCGGAAGTGGATGCGGAGCGAGCCGCTGCGGAAGAAGCGCTCGGTGAACTCGGGCATGGCGCGGACGATAGCGGGTCGCCTCAGCGCGAGCCAGCGCGCCCGAGCCGATGGAGCGCGATCGCTGCCGCCGTGGCGACGTTCAACGAATCGCCGTCGGGCATCATCGCGATGCGGGCCTCGACGTCGGCCGCGGCGCGCGCGGGCGGGGAGAGCCCGTCCCGCTCGCTGCCGACCAGCAGCGCTACGCGTTCCGGGCGTGCCAGCGTCGCCAGGTCGACGGCGCCGGCGTCGGGCGTCAGCGCGACGACCGTGAATCCTGCTGCGCGGAGCCGTGCGAGGTCGCCCGGCCAGCCGGGAAGCGGCGCGAACGGGACCTCGAGCGTCGCGCCGATCGAGACCCGCACCGTCTTCCGGTAGAGCGGATCGCAGCAGCCCGGGCCGAGAAGCACGGCGTCGGCGCCGAGGGCGCGCGCGTTGCGGAAGATCCCGCCGACGTTGTCGGGATTGGCGATCGTCTCAAGGACCACCAGCACGGTCGGCGGCGCCGCGAGGATCGCGTCGAGCGTCGCAGAGGCGCCGCGCTCGCCCAGGCCGATGCAGCCGTGGTGGAAGTCGTAGCCGACGACGCCGCGCACGACGGCCGGCTCGGCGACGAACACCGGCACGTCGGCCGCCGCCAGCAGGGCGGCGAGCGGCTCGAGCGCCGCGGTCGTGAGCAGGACCGAGCGCGGCCGGAAGCGTCCGCCCGCCACCAGCCGCCGCACCATGTGCTGCCCTTCGGCGACGAACAGGCCGTGACGCTCGCGGAGCGTCGTGTCCTGGAGGTCGCGGTAGGCGGCGAGGCGGGGATCGGCCAGCGAGTCGACGGCGATGGTCGGCACGTCAGTCGTCGCGCGTGTACCACCAGGCCCACGCGATCATCACGAGCTGCAGCGGGAGGCGGAGCCAGAGCGCGAGCGTCGTGGGCTCGCCCATCCAGGCGGGCGCGTGTGCCGGGTGGACGTCGTTGATCGCCATGTGGACGTTGGCCGGGAAGACCGCGATCAGGAGCGCGATCAGTCCCCAGGCCGCGAGCCGGCGCGTCGCCGGGATCAGCACCAGGGTGCCGAGCGCGATCTCCGCGACGCCCGAGACGCAGACCAGGAGCAACGGCGCCGGCAGGTACGGCGGCACGATCTCGGTGAAGAACGCGGTCTGCGTGAAGTGGGAGACGCCAGCCCCGACGAAGAAGACGCCGAGGAGGACGAGGAGGAGGCGCTTCAGCGGGTGCATGGCGGCGGAGCATGCCTCAGCGCCGGACCGAAAAGCGACCGCCCGAGGCCGACCTCTTGTATT
>JACXTT010009205.1_pt1 | contig 13519 bp, 11 predicted proteins | sample 9270951 | NCBI WGS metagenome assembly JACXTT01 (sample SAMN15532306, study PRJNA645909) | rock metagenome | isolation source: weathered quartz diorite | place: Puerto Rico | collected 2017-06-21
ATTGAGGGGATCGTTTGCTACCAAATAAAGCTTAGCAACTAATTTATCAATTTTTGCTTCTGATAAATTTTTCTTTTCATTTGCAAGTTGACCTAGGTATTTCTGCAAATCCAAGAATGCAGGCGCTTTTTGGATTTTTTCTGATTCGATATCGATGTCTATCTGACTTATTTTTCGAATCGCATCTATCCACTGATCGGCACTTTGAGGTTTCTGAAAGAATGAGTCCTGACAGATCTGCGCATGTGCAGTCAGACCCGATAAAAAAGCTAAAATGAGTGCCGCAGCAAAAAATAATTTTCTCATTTGATACTTTGATCAATATTTGAAATGAGTTGGTCACTTCGATCCAAAATAAATTGCTTCACTGAGTGTCGAAACTTATTTGATAAGCCGTCTTTCTGGAAAGACACCGAGGCATCGAGTACATCGTCAATATAATCTCTCACCCTCTCGAACTCTGCCTTGTCAATGTGCACAGGTTGATGAGACGTTGAAGGGACGAACCTTTTTTCTAATTCATACAGAATCAAAATGTCACTACTTCGATAATCTTTTTGATCTTCCCATCTTTGGCCATAGACAAATTCGCCATTGGCTTGTTGCTGATTCATATCTTTTAAGATCTCGGTCCATGCACTTCGGCTCGCCGAACCTCGTGGCATTAATTTTAGAATGATGAGCATTTCATCTGGATTTAATTTTTGATCGTTTGATTTTATGATCAGATCATAAAGGTGATTGTTAATTTGCTCTGGAGTATTTCCGCTAAAAAATATTGTAACGATGTCGGGTCGAATATTGGGATTTTTATCAATCAAATCTTTTGAAAAGAATGGCTCCTTAAAAACATCTTGGCTAATACCTTTCACGGCCATCGAATCAATAATTGTGTTGATCTGTCCTTCGTTGAGTTTGATCATATGGTCCGTCTGCGTATATTGTTCTTTCAACATCGCCAGACTCAACCCACAATTCGCAATCGAGCCTGCGACAGAGTCAAGAAATCTCGTCAATTGAAAATGAGCCTCTGATCTTTGATCAGGTGTCAGCAGTGGCTCTAAATCAATAGCGATAATTGCATTTTTAATCACATCCAGCGAGTCTTCCATTATGACAACATGTTTTGAGAATTTCACTTTTAACTTTTCAAACTCATCCATGACCTTATTCAAACGACGACGAGTCGTGCGTACGCGATGGCGGCTTCCGCGAATACTTTCGATTAAATCAGCAAGCCGACGTTTTTTAGGTCCTTCTTTGTCGAAAAAACCTTTGAGCTTATCAAGCATTCCTGGATCACTTAGCTTTTTATAGCGCTTGGCTGCATCCGAAAAGTCTGCCAATGCATGGCTGAGTTCATCCATTGAAACCTGTAGATCCGTTGATTTTGTCCATAAATTCGTTTTTTCAAGATACTTTGAAGCTTGGCCGCTCAGATCACCAAGATTATCGATAATCGCTTTTTCAACATTACGATGGCTAAATCCAGCCGGATTGCTTCGAATCGCCTCAGTAATATCTGCGGCGAGTTCGTATCCATGAATTCTTGCATCCGCTTCTTTTTCTTCAGCGCTTTTGACTTCTTGAACAAAACTATCTTCAGAAAAGAGTGCTGCGCAACTTTGATTCGCACGGGCATGTCCCACTGAAAGTAGGCATATCAGGAGTGTCGAATAAGAGATAAATTTATGGGCCTTCATTTTTAATTCCTCAGTTCATTTCTCAGCTTGCTGCCAATCAATATTCAATTTCTATTCCTCAATAAGGCTCAACCAAATCGTATATAATTGAGCTCACACTTCAAATACCAAAATTTTCTCAATCAAAATGGGCCGCGATAATATTTGTTCGACAGTTTTACAAATAACGGCTCTCTTGATCGTTTAATAACTAAAATCCTTCTCATCACAGATCTCTTCATGACAGCCCTTACGAGTTAAAGAACTCGGGCTCACATTCGCATATGATTTTTTTGTCGTTGAAACGACTAAAAGTCCATTTGTCTGCAAACCGCTGATCCTGACAGAAAAGTCTTCACCGGATTGAGGATGTAGAAAAAATTTTTGACCAATACACATTTTACTTTGTTCGTCACAGCCTTCTCCTTTTGACAATTCAGCGACAGGGTGAATACTGAGTTGAAGACCAGACTGAACGATAAAACGATTATCATTCCCGATACCGACAATGCGTGCGATTGTCGCAAGACCCTCACCGTTAAAAACAACTACCTTTTGATTTAGGCTGAACCCATATAAACTGGTTCGCTTTTCATTTTCTTTTATAAGGACATGTGGACTTGAATGAAACTCTTTAATTTCAAGTGGATTATCCAAAGATGAAAAATAGAATTTGCGGTCTGCCGAAAGACCCACGATTTTAACTGGGTTGTAATTGTCGGCTGCATCTAAGTAAGTTTCACCCGTACAAATATGAAAAGAACAAGCGCCCGGATCCAGTTTCACGAACGTCTCGTCTTTCTGGAGTCGTAGCATTCCTTGAAGCTTTCCGTCCTCAATTTTCTCACGAATCCATCCGCTGCCGGTCACACCAACTATGGTTACGGTTTCATTGGTGCTTGGAATAAAATACTTATGCCCAACACACAAATAGCCATTTGCCAAACAGCCTTCGCTTTTTAAGACATCACTATATGTAATAAGGGCATATTTACCAGAATCTAAATGGACAAAAATCTGCTCGCTGTTAAAGCTCTCAACCTTAAACTCCACAAGCTTAATGGTGCCTTCTGCCGCTCCATTTAAAGCATTTATATCGACAACGGCAGAAATGTTCTGACCTATCGTGACGCCACGATAGGATCCCTTCGCTGGAAGCAGTTCTTCATAGTTTCGAAGGGACCTCGCTCCTTGGCTTTCTGTGAGAATTGTATTTTGATAATTCAAACCAAGGAGGTGCACGCGAGTGAGTGTTGAATAGTCTCCGAGGATGAAAGCCTCATCGCCAATTTTAAATCGGCCAAGCCTGCCTGACATTTTATAAATGTCCCCTTTATCAAATCTATTTGGTACCGTATGATTATAGGGCCCTTCCAATATGTAAATGTTTTGATTATCAACGCTGTCTTGTGCTCCCAAAAAATACTCACTGTCCGCACGGACATATACATCTGGCGTTTTTGGATTTGCATATACATAAATTGGCGCCAAAGAAATTGCTAAAATCCCAATTAGGGTCAGAAACGATTTATTTTTTTTCACAATACACCTCGAAATTAAAATTTCATTTTAGTCGTTCAGTAACGAAAGTCTTTCTCTTGGCAGATGCCATGCTGACAGCCCTTGCGAGTTAAAGAATTTGGGTTGATATTTGAATATGAATTTTTTGTTGTCGAGACAACCAAGAGACCGTTGCTTTGAAAGCCGCTGATCTTCACCAAAAAGTCCTCGCCAGACTGAGCATGCAAAGAAAATTTCTGACCGATACACATTTTAATCTTTTCGTCACAGCCTTCTGCTTTCGCCACTGAAGCAATTGGATGATCACTGAGTACAAGATCCGAATTCACGATAAACTGATTATCTGTTCTGATACCCACGATGTGTCCGGTTTTGACAAGATCATCGCCGTGAATAAGAACGACTTTTTGACCTAAATTTAACCCATATAAACTGGTTCGTTTTTGATTCTCTTTCATAAGAGAAAATGGACTATATTGAAACTCGTTCAATTGGTTTGGGTTATCTAGTGACGAATAATAAACTTTTCTTTCTTTATATAGACCATCGACTTTAACCGGAGTGTAATTATCTGCCGCATTTAAATAGGTTTCACCAGTACAAATATTAAAAGAGCAAACGCCAGGATCCAACCTCACCAAAGTTTCGTCATTCTGTATACGAAAACCTCCTTGAAATTTTCCGTCCTCAATTTTTTCGTGAATCCAGCCGCTGCCGCTGATGCCAACTATCGTTACGCTTTCTTTCGTACTTGCATTCAAATATCTGTGTCCGACACACAAATAGCCAGAGCCCAGACAGCCCTCATTTTTTATGATATCCTCAAATTTAATAGAAATAGGATCACCATAACCTGCGTCGGCAAAAACTTGATCAGAATTAAAAGTTCTAAGGATCAATTGCTTCAACTCAGATGATTGTCCTGACGAAACAGCGGCTAAAAAATTTTGACCGATAGCTATACCATTATAGGATCCCACAGTCGGAAGCATATCTTTAAAATCGATTTGATATCTTCGAGGCAAGATTGCGCCATCACCTTCTGCAAGAAAAAGGTTTTGTGAATTCAAGCCAATTAGTTTTACTGAAATAAGTTTTGGATCGTGAAAAACTAAAATCTGATCGCCAACCTTATAGGGACCAGAAGTTCCTGACATTTCATAGATATCCTCTCTATTTATTTTCTGGTTGCGGCCATAACCACCCTCTAACACATTAATAAGAAGGTCCTTTTGGTGCTCGCCTAAAAGAAACTTATCACCCACTTTGACATAAACGCGAGAAACTACAGGGTCGGAAACTGTAGGGTCGGAAGTTGTCGGCTCCGCAAAGGCACTCAAAGAAGCTACAGAAACTGCCAAGGTCCCAAGTAGAATGAGAAGCAAATTATTTTTTTTCAAAACACACCTCGAAATAGAAGTTTATCTATTTATAATTAAAACTGTTTTCGCTGCAAATGCCACCAGGACAGCCGGCTCGATGAAGAGAACTCGCATCGACGTCCCACCAAAAATTTTCTGAATTGTTCACATCTTCTATTACAAAACGACCATCATTCTGGATTCCGACAATTCGACCTAAAGAGCCCATTCCATTAATGAAAAATTTCTGACCGATGCACTTCTTTTTTGAAGTGTCGCAGCCCTCGCCAAGAGCAATGTCACCACCAAACTCTGAGTTCTCATCAAGCAAATCCACAATTGGATACTGATCTCTTGAAACTCCGACAAGTTTGCGAAGATAAACTCTCTTTTCTTTTCTATCTATGAGTGCAACTTTTTGACCGAGATGAATACCTTTAAAGGAGTCTTGTTTTTCAGAAGCTTTAACGAGGTCAAAGGGTCCTCCTTTGAACTTAATAATTTCTGATGGTCTGGTTTTATTAGAAATGTATAATGTAGAGTCTTTTGCAATAGCCTCAACTTTGACTTCACTATAATTTTTGAGAGCATTTAAATAAGTTTCTCCAATACATATTTCTGAAATACAAGTTCCTGCTTGAGTCGAGGCCCATGTGCTTTCTATTTCTGCAAATTCTTGAGTTTGAAGATTTGATCCTACTGATACTCCCAATGTTTCGCCATCTTCAGAAAAAGCCTTCAGTTTAAGGAAGCTCCCAAATTTCGAGCTATAATAGTTTTGCCCAACACAAAAATAGTGTGATTTTGAACAGCCTTCGAATTTAAGGATTCCACTGACACCAAATGTAAAAGGCCTTGCTCCAGTTACACCTATCAAAGCATTATCTGTATATGAAACAACTTTAAGTTTTAAAATTTCTACTTGAGCGTCTTTGTTTTCTTGATAGAGAACGCTGACTTCATCACCAATCGCGACTCCACCAAATGATCCTTCGACAGGAAGCAACTGACCTAAACCAACAGCAAGTCGCCGACTCACATCTCCCTCTGTCGCTTGCACCAAGGCAAAATGCTCAAGACTAAAAGCTATAATTTCAACTCGGGCTCGCAATTCTTTTAGATAAATATATGCGGGTGATCCAACCTTGAACTTGCCCTCACTCCGCTCTTTAAAGTAAATAAATTGATTGAGAACTGTATCTTTCGTTCCAGCATTCGGTCCATCCTTGAAAACGACGACGGTCTTATCCGTAGTTTCCGCAGGAGATGTTTCGACTAAATAAAAACCATTAGAATAGGAGACATAGGCTTCGGCCGCCAAACTCTTGCTTGAATAGCCAAAGCTTACCAAAAATAAAATTCCAAAGAATAATTTTTCTCTCACAAAGTTTGTCATAATAAACCTTCATCTATCTATATTTAAAAATCTTCTCGTCACAGATTCCACCGGGACAGCCGCCTCGACGAAGATCCGTCCCATTGACGTCCCACCAATAGGTTTTTGAATCTTCTGAATTTTCTAAATTTTTCACATATTCCATCACGAAAAGACCATTATTCTGAACACCGACAATTCTCCCTAAAGCACCATTGCTATTTATGAAATATCTCTGGCCGACGCATTTCTTTTTTGAAGTGTCACAGCCCTCGCCACGAACAACATCACCTGGATACTCCGAGATCTTATTATCCAAAATAATAATTGGGCGTTGATCACGTGAAATTCCGACAAGTCTGCTCGGAAAAGCTTTCTGTTGTTCTCTGTCGATCAACATGACTTTTTGACCAAGATTTATACCATTGAGAGTGGTTTGCTTTTCAGAAGCCTTTACCAGACCATAGGGTACCGCAGCGAATGGGCTAATCTCTGCTGGATTACTTTTAGTAGAGACATATATTGTATTGTCTTTCGAGATGGCCTCAACTTTAACTTCACTGTAATTATTGAAGGCATTTAAATAAGATTCGCCAACACAAATGCCTGAAGTACAAACTCCGGCTTCAGTCGAAGCCAATGAGTCTTCTGTTTCAACAAATTCTTGAGTCTGAAGTTTTGATCCTTCCCATATCTCATATGTATCCCCATCATCATTATAGGCCTTTAGTTTAAGAATGGTCTTAAGTTTCGAACTATAATAGTTTTGCCCGACACAAAGAAAGTGCGATTTCGAACAGCCCTCAAATTTAAAAATGTCACTTACCGGAAAAGTGAAAATTCCCTTTTCTGATTCGCCGACTACTCCGCTATCTCTGTAAGAAGCAATTTTATTTTTTACAATTTCGGTTGGTGAGCCTTTTTCTTTTTGATAGCCTGCAAATATTTCCTGGCCAACCGTGAATCCTTTGAATGAGCCTTCAAGGGGCAATAATTGACCTAGTCCCACAACAGCGCGCCGACTTAAATCACCATCCATAGCCTGGACCATTGCAAAATGCTCAGGACTAAAACCAATAATTTGAGCTCGCCCACTCCATACATCTAAATTCACATATACCGCAGTACCGATCTTGAACTTGCCCTCACTTCCTTCTTTAGCAAAAATATCTTTACTCCAAACTGTGTCCTGAGTTCCGACGTGAGGCCCATCCTTGAAAACAACGACCGTTTTATCAGTGGTATCTCCAGGTGACGTGGCTACCAAAAAATAACCTTTGCCGTCGTCATAACTGACGTATGCTTCGCCGGCAAAGCTCTTGTTTGAAAAGATCATCGCTGTCAAAATGAAGATCCCAAAGAATATTTTTTTTCTCATAACTTTTGGAGTTACCGCAGTCATTTTGAATCTTAAAGATAATAAAGAGTTGAATACCGTCCAATTTGGAATCAGAAATGAATTATTTTTTTTCACATTGCACCTCAAAATCAGCCTTCATCTATTTATAACCAAAACTTTTTTCGTCGCAAATTCCACCAGGACAGCCGCCTCGACGAAGATCTTTTGCATCGATATCCCACCAAAAGATTTCTGAAGTTTGTGAAACGTATTCCACCACGAAACGCCCGTCATTCTGAATGCCGAGAATTCTTCCTAAACTGCCATTGTCATTTACGAAATATCTCTGACCGACACATTTCTTTTTTGGGGTATCGCAACCTTCGCCACGAGCCATATCACCTGAATACTCCGATATTTTATTATTCAAAATGACTATTGGATGTTGATCACGTGAAATTCCGAGAAGTTTGCTTGGGTAAACTTTCCGTTGTTCTTTATTGATCAGTATAACTTTTTGGCCAAGATTTATGCCATTGAGTGAGGTTTGCTTTTCAGAAGCTTTTACGAGATCAAAGGGCCTCGCATTGAATTCGCTAATCTCTGAGGGCCTAGCTTTATTAGAAACGTATATTTTATGGTCATTCGAAATGGCTTCAACTTTGACTTCGCTGTAATTATTGAGAGCATTTAAATAAGATTCGCCAATACAAATATCTGAAGTACAAGCTCCGGCTTGGGTCGAAGCCAATGAGTCAACTGTCTCAACAAATTCTTGAATCTGAAGTTTTGGCTCTTCTGATACCTCGTAGGTGTCGCCATCATCATTATAGGCTTTTAGTTTAAGATAGGTGTTAAATTTCGAACTATAATAGTCTTGCCCGACACATAGAAAGTGGGATTTTGAACAGCCCTCAAATTTAAAAACTTTGCTTAACTTAATGCCGAGAACTCCTTTTTCGGATTGACCTATCAGTTCGCTACTTGTGTAAGAGACAACTTTATATTTTAAAATTTCAGTTTTTGAGTTTTTGTCTTGTTGATAGGCTGCAAATATTTCTTGACCAACTGCAACTCCACCAAAAGAGCCTTCGACGGGCAAGAGCTGATCTAAACTAAAAGCGATACGCTGACTCACATCACCTTCGGTTGCTTGAACCAATGCATCATGTAAAGAACTAAAGCCGATAATGTTATATCGCCCTATCGTATCCTTATAAAAAATATAGACATCTGTGCCGACCTTGAACTTACCTTCACTTCGCTCTTTAGAGTAAACGAATTTCGTTTCAACTGTTCGCTGAGCTCCCACATGGGGACCGTCCTTGAAAAGGATGACTGTTTTATCCGGAAATTCAGAAGGCGTTGTCTCGACTAAATCATATTTATCATCAATAGCTATATAGCCTTCGCTTGCTAAACTCTTGCTTGAAAACGCAGTGGTTAAGACCACTAAAATCCCAAAGAATAATTTTTCTCTCATAAGGCTTGCCTTTATTTATTAAAATCCTAATAACTCATTCATTTCAAAAAGCATTCCGCTGAAGTGTCAAAAAGTTTGACACCACTAACGCGCTATAAGCTTTAGAATTGGTTTTAAAGACCTATCTTCTGGATAAATTTTGAATTTTAGGAAAGTGGAAAAAATTGCTAGACAGTTTCGCGGAGATTGTCTCTCTATAACTTTGTGAAGGCTCCGCTTTCAACAGCGAGATTCAGGCCTGCGAGAAAGGACTTTTTAAAATCAGACATTGATTCGACAATTCGAAAGCTGTTCTCACCATTTTGACAAAAGGAGAACTGTGTAAGCTCCTTTAAATTTTTTTCTTTATCTAAGGTTTTTTTAAAGTAGACATAAGCTAAACCCGCAGAGGCACTAACAGCAGCGATTGCCGTGGCTCGAACCGAAGGAGAAAATTTTTGTGAAGTCAAAAATCGAAAAAATTTTTTGGCATAAATAGATTGGTGGCTGCTCAAGTTCTCCATTAGTAAAGCAAGTGCGCCTCCGACTGAAACGACTCCGAGCCCGAGAGTCGCAAACTTAGGACCGTTGAAATCTATACTTTCATGACAAGACTCAAATTCTTTTGAATCAAATGACACATAATTGACTCCGACAGCTTCGCAGTCCTCGCTCACAAATAAACCCTCTATTAATTGGTTTAATTTTTCTCTGTTTGCCAAGTCAGCATTTTGAAATTGACGACGGATTTCTAATATTTTTGCCGACTGATTGTTCGCCCCACCAGCACGACAATATTTAAATGAGTACAGATGATCTTGCTGTCTGCTGATGAAAATATCAAGGTCTTCGGCGCGATTGCCTTTTGATATCACAATTCCAAAATGGCGATCAAGACTCACCGAAGCTATCTGTTCAGCGAATGAAATTTTCACGCTTAATAATGTTAAAATAAAAAATAGGAATCTCATTATTGACATCTTTCTAAAAAATTATTTTATAGTCCTGAAAAAGCACCTGTTTTAACTGCTTGATCTAGCCCTTGGTGAAAAGACTTTTTAAAATCAGACATCGACTCGACAAGTTGCAAATTCTCTCTATCATCTTGGCAAAAGGAAAGACTTGAAAGATCATATTGGGCCGCTTGTTTTCCGGGAATATATTTAAACTCAAGATAAGATAAACCTGTCAGGACACTCAAGTATGCGACTTCTCTGGCGCCACTTCCTCGCGGAAATTTCTTTGAAGTCAAAAAGTGCAAAAAACTTTCAGTATTATGAATACGAAGTCCGGTCAAAGTTTTATCTACCAAACCGATGCCGCCTCCGATTGAAAATATTCCTGAGATTCCGATTCCCCATCCCAAGGCCTCTCTATAATCATTCAAGCTCGAATCCCTACAAGACCAAATTTCCTTTGAATCAAACGTTGCATAGGCATTGAAACCAATGGACTCACAGTCTTGGCTCGCAAATAAATTTTCAACTAATTGATTTACTTTTTCTTTATTGTCCAACTGACCCAATAAATATTTGCGCCGTATTTCTAATATTTTTGTGGGTTGCCCTTTAGCATCGCGTGCGCGACAATATTTAAAAGAATAAATACGATCTTGATGTCGGCTGATGAGAACATCAAAGTCTTCAGCATGATAACCTTTTGATAGAATAAACCCATAATGGACGTCACTCGCCGGCGTCACCTGATCCGCAGCAGAAACTCTCAGACTCAATAATGTTAAAATAAAAAATAAAGTTTTCATCATATTGATCCTTCTCATCAACGACTCTATAACTCTGAAAACGCGCCAATTTTAATGGCGTGTCTAAGGCCCGTCTGAAAAGATTTTTTAAAATCAGATATAGATTCGACCAATCGCAAGTTTTTCTCACCATCCTGGCAAAAGGAGACACTCGAGAAATTATCAAAGTACTTTTCTCGATGGGGAATGTAACCAAACTCCATAGTCGCTAAACCAGTGAGGACGCTCAAAAATATGACCTCTCTAATACTATTCGCTTTTGACCCACGGTCGAGCCAGAAAATTCCTCCGATGACTGAGGCTATTGCCGAAACTCCCATTCCCATATAAAATCCCGATTCAGTACCATCGAACTCTGTATGACGTCCACAATTCCAAATCTTACTTGTGTCAAATGTCGCATAAGTATCGGCTCCGATGGATTTGCAGTCTTGGCTTGCAAATAAACTTTCAACTAATTGGTTTATTTGTTTACTATCCTCCAGCTCGCCTAATAAAAATTTGCGACGTATCTCTAATACTTTTGTAGGCTGATCTTTGTCATCGTGTGACCGACAATATTTAAAGGAATAGAGACGATCTTGCTTTCGACTGATGAGAACATCAAAGTCTTCATTGTGGTGACCTTTTGATATGATCAGTCCATAATGAAGTTCATTTTTAGGAGTCTTCACCTGATCAGCGGCCGAAACTCTCAAGCTCAGCAATGTTAAAATTAAAAATAAAATTTTCATTTCATATCTTTCTTATAAATTATTTTATAATTCCGAGAAAGCACCCGCTTTAAGAGCATGCTTAAGACCTGTCTGAAAAGATTTTTTAAAATCAGACATAGACTCAACAAGGCGCAAGTTTTTCTCGCCACCTTGGCAAAAAGAAAGACTTGAAAAATCGTTTAAATAGTTTTCTTTAGCGGGAACATATATAAAATTAGTATAGGCTAAACCAACGAGAACGCTCAGATATGTGATTTCACGAGCGGCCTGTGCATGAGGAAATTTATTTGAAGTTAAAAAACGCAAAAAACTCTCAGTATTATGAGAGTAACGCGCGCCTCTTATTTGATCCGACAAATGATACCCGCCGAAGAATGATGCCACGCCAGAAATCCCGATTCCAATATTAAAAACAGGAAAGCTACCATCGAACTCCGTGTGCTTTCCACACTGCCAAATCTCACTGGTGTCAAATGTTGCATAAGCATTAGCTCCAATGGATTCGCAGTCACTACTCTCAAATAAACTTTCAATTAATTGGTTTATTTTTTCTTTATTATTCAAGCCACCCAACAAAAAATTACGTCGTATCTCTGATATGTTTGTGGGCTGACCTTTGGCATCGTGTGCGCGGCAATATTTAAATGAGTAAAGGAGACCTTGATGACTGCTGATGAGAACATCTAAGTCGGCAGCCCGGTGACCTTTTGACATAACAATGGCGTATTGAGCATCCTTTGCAGGAGCCACTTGATCAGCGGCCGAAACTCTGAGGCTCATTACTGTTAAAATAAAAAATAAGACTTTCATCATTCGTATCCTTTTAAAAATTTAATACCTATAATCTCGAAAAAATTTTATCCTCAATCGCAAATCCCAAGCCAGTTTTGAAACTTTTTATAAATTCGCTCATGGACGTTTCGACTCGAAGACTTGTTTGAAATTTATTATGGATCGTACAAAATGAAGCCACGGAGAAGCTGGTATTTGCGGCGTCTTGATCTGGCCTCCCTTTGATTCCAAGATAAGCAAAGCCCGCACTAGCACCTAAAAATACGACACTTAAGACACCACGTATATGTGGAAATCTGCTCGAGAATAACAGATGAGTAAAGCTCTCCGTATTATTACTACTGCGTGCGTATCTTATACCTTCATTTGTCTTGAAGGTTGCAAATAAACCTCCAACTCCAGCCAAACCAGATCCCACGTACGACCAGCCTGCCGACTCTCCAATAGCATCGCATCTAGGAAGATCGATATCATTGAAATACGCATAAGTTCCCGCTTCAACGGGCGCACAGTCCGCGCTGAGGAAGGTTTCTTCTAAATATTGAAATGCTTCTTGAGAATCGTTGAGCTTTCCCATTAAATATTTGAGGCGAATCTCAGATATCTTTGTGGGTTTTCCGTTGAGATCATGGGCGCGACAATATTTAAAAGTATAAACATGGTCGACATTGCGGCTAATGAATACGTCGAAATCTGCCGGACCACTGCCCTTTGAAAGAATGATCGCATATCTTCGCTCCTGAGATTGAGCCAGAGTGCTTTCGGAGGTTCGCGCACCTGTCTCAACTGCGGGCGATTGTTCGGCGGCCGACACCCTTAGACTTACTAATGCTAAAACAAAGATTAAAATTTTCATAATTCGTAGTCCTTCTTCTTACCTTACTTATAAGCCCGAAAATGCACCGCTATGAACGGCCTCATTCAAACTTGTTTTGAAATAGTTCATAAAGAGATCCATAGATGGCTCAATGACGATGCTGGCTCTCGAGTTTTTTCGTTGAGTATCCGACAAACAATCTGTTAGGATTTTGAATCTTTGAGAAGCCTGATACTCATCTGGAAAAACTTTAAAACCAAGATAACCCATCCCAGCAGCCGCACCAATCAGAGCACCTGTCACGGCAACTCCACCATAAGGAATTTTTTTTGAGAAGATAAATTTGGACAGACCTTCTGTGTTCTTAAGTCTTCTAGTATCCGATATTTGATAAACAACGGCACTCCCAATCATCACAGAAAATATACCAAAAGTTCCTGATAACATTTGTGGCAACAAGTAACGGCTACTTGAATATTCACACTCATACATATCTACTTTGGCATCGTTGAATTGGGCATAAGTCGTAAATCCCACAGTTTCACAACTTGGACTTGAAAATTTCTCATCAAATATTTGAGATAATTTTTTTGAGTTCTTAAATTCACCGGGCAAAAATTTAGTGCGAAGCCGAGCAATGTCGTTTGTTCGACAAGTCTGATCATAGGCATGGAAAATTTCGAAAGAATGAA
>JACXTT010009206.1_pt1 | contig 13519 bp, 10 predicted proteins | sample 9270951 | NCBI WGS metagenome assembly JACXTT01 (sample SAMN15532306, study PRJNA645909) | rock metagenome | isolation source: weathered quartz diorite | place: Puerto Rico | collected 2017-06-21
CCGGAAGAGGACGCCCTCCTGCTCGAGCCGGATGCGCTGGGTGACCATGCCGGTCATCCGTGAGCGCGGGCTGATACCGCCCTGCGAGTTGACCACGCGGTGCCAGGGCACGCCGTCGGCGTTGCGCATCACGCGCCCGACCGCGCGCGCGGAGCGGGGCCTGCCGGCGAGCAGCGCGAGCTGGCCGTAGGTCGCGACCCGTCCCCGCGGAATCCGCGCCACGAGTGCCAGCACGGCCGCGTCGAATTTCACGCTGACGCCGCGCCGGTCTGCAGCTCGTAGAGCCTCGCGTAGAGGCCACCCTGCCGCAGGAGGTCGGCGTGCGTACCGTCTTCGTGGACGCGTCCGCGATGCAGCACGAGGATCCGGTCGGCGGCGTGGACCGTCGAGAGCCGATGCGCGATCGTGAGACTCGTACGCCTTGCGAGAAGTGCCGTCATCGCCTGCCGGATGAGCGCTTCGGACTCGGGATCGACGCTCGACATCGCCTCGTCCAGGATGAGGACGGCCGGATTGTACACGAGGGCCCGGGCGATGGCCAGCAGCTGGCGCTGGCCGTGCGACACGTTCGCGCCGCGCTCGCCCAGGAGCTCGCCGAGCCCGCGCGGAAGCTCGGTGACGAAGCCGGCGCGCGACGTCTCGAGTGCCTGCGCGAGGTCGGCCGGCGAGACCGCGCCGTCGGCGCCGAGCCGCAGGTTCTCCTCGATGGTGCCCGCGAACAGCACGCTGTCCTGGAAGATGACGCCGACGTGGCGGCGCAGGCTCGCCAGGTCCCACTCGCGCACGTCGACGCCGTCCACGAGGACCTGCCCCTGCCGGACGTCGTAGGACCGGTTCAGCAGCCGGGCGCAGGTGGTCTTGCCCTCGCCGGTCGCGCCCACGATCGCGACCCGCTCGCCCGGGCGGACCTTGAACGAGCAGTCGCGCAGCACCCAGTCGTCCCCGTCGTAGGCGAACCACACCGAGTCGAGCTCGACCGCGGGGGCGCCCGATCGCGCGGGTCTCGGGCGCGGCGCCGCCGGGGACACGATGGCCGGCGCGCGGTCGAGGAGGCCGAAGATCCGCTCCGAGGACGCCATCGCCCACTGCATCACCGTGTACTTCGCGCCGAGATCGCGGATGGGCAGGAAGAAGCGGTTGGTGTACTGGATGAACGCGACCAGCGCACCGAACGTCAAGGACTCGGCGACGATCCGCCCGCTCCCGTACCAGATCAGGAGCGCGAGCGCGACCGACCCGAGCGCCTCGACCACCGCGTAGAGCGACGCCTCCCAGCGTGTGGAGCGGAACAGCGCCCGCCGGTATTCGGTGTTGAGCCGGCGGAAGCGCGCGCGCTCGTGGCGCTCGCGCACGAAGAGCTGCACGACCGTCATCCCCTGCAGCGACTCCTGCAAGAAGCCGTTGAGGCGCGCCAGGCGGCGGCGGACCTCGCGGTAGGCGTCGCGCGCGTTGAGGCGGAAGTACGTCGCCACGATCAACAACAGCGGCAGCAGGGAGAAGGTCACCAGCGCCAGGCGCCAGTCGATCCAGAGCATCACGATCACGACGCCGGTGAGCGTGACCACGTCGGCCACCACCGCGAAGAGGCCGCTCGTGAACGCCTCGCTGACGGCCTCGACGTCGTGCAGGACGCGTGTCATGAGCCGCCCCACCGGGTTCTTGTCGAAGAAGCGCGCCTCCAGGCGCAGCAGGTGATCGAAGATCGCCGCGCGCAGGTCGTGGATCACGCGCTGGCCGGTGAGCTGCATCAGATAGCCTTCGACGGTCCGAAGCGCATAGAGCACGGCGAGGACCGCGACGTAGAGACCGCCGACCCACGTGAGGCCGACCCAGTCCGATTTCAGGATGTGCTCGTCGATGGCGACCTTCAGGAGCCACGGCTGGGCCAGCTCGAGCACCGCGACCAGCGGAAAGAGGAGCAGCGATCCCGCGATGAGGCCCCGATGCGGACGGGCGGCCTCCATGAGCCGTGAGGCCAGGCGCCGGTCGAACGCGCGGCCGAGCTGCTCCTCGGCCTCGGGGTCGTAGACCGAATCAGGCACGCGCGATCTCCTCCTCCAGCTGCTGGATGCGCCAGAGCCGGGCGTAGACGCCGCCGCGGCTCAGGAGCTCCTCGTGGCGGCCGCTCTCGATCACGCGCCCGGCCTCGAGGACGACGATGCGGCTGGCCGCGCACGCCGCGCGCAGCCGGTGGGTCATCAGCAACACGGTCCGCCCGGCCAGCGCGGTTCTCAAATTCATCAGGATCTCTTCTTCTTTCGCCGCGTCGACCGACGCGAAGGCGTCGTCGAGCACGAGGACCGGCGGCGCGCCGGCCAGCGCCCGCGCCAGGGTCACGCGCTGGCGCTGACCGCCCGAGAGCGTCAGGCCCCGCTCGCCGACCACGGCGTCGAATCCCCCGGCGAACTTCTGGATCTCTTCAGCGACGCCGGCGGCCTCGGCGGCCGCGTGGAGCTCGTCGCCCGCCAGCCCCTCGCGTCCGAGCGTGACGTTGTCTCCGATGGATCGCGAGAAGAGGAACCCCTCCTGCGGAACATGGCCGATCCCGCCGCGCGGGAGGTCGAGCGGCATCTCTCTCACGTCGCGCCCGCCGAGGAGCACGGCCCCGGCCGGCGGCTCCCAGAGCCGCGCGAGCAGGAGCCCCAGGGTCGATTTCCCGCTGCCGGTGGCGCCGACCACGGCCACCGTCTCGCCGGCCGCCACCTCGAAGCTCACGTCGCGGAGCGCCGGCGCACGGTCGCCGTACGCGAACGTCAGGTGCGAGAACCTGATCGCGGGCGCGTCCGTCGTCGCGGCGGTGTTCGTCGCGCGGGCCGTGAGGTCGGCGGTGACCGCGAGCGGCGTCGACTCCTCGACGATCTCAAGAATGCGCGCCATCGAGGTGAGACCCCGGCGCATGGTCGAGAGGGTCCAGCCGAGCGCCAGGGTCGGCCACGTGAGATACGCGAGGTAGCCGTTGAACGCGACGAGCGCGCCCAGGCTCAGGCGCCCGTCGACGACGGCCCGGCCGCCGGCCCACAGCACGATCAGAGTGCCGATCCCCGCGATCAATCCCATCAGCGGCGAGAAACCGGCCTCGGTCCGCGCCAGCGCCAGGCTGAGCCGCAGATACTCGCCGCTGGCGCGCTCGAAATCGGCGCGCGCCCGCGCCTCGAGCGTGTACGCGCGCACCACGGCCATCCCGGCCACGTATTCCTGGACACGCTCGGAGAGGACGCTGAGCTGGTTCTGCGCCGCCTCCGCCCGCTCGTTGACCTTCAGGTTGAAGCGCCGCGCCAGGACCACCAGGATCGGCGAGGGCGCCAGCGACCACAGGGTCAGCCAGGGATCGACCGCGAGCATCGCGGCCAGCACGCCGACGAAGGCGAACGACGTCGAGACCAGGCTGATCGTGCCGAAGCCGAGGAGCGATCGCACCGCGGTGATGTCGCTGGTCGAGCGCGCCATCAAGTCGCCCGTCGAATGCCCGGCGTAGAAGCGCGGCGGAAACGCCTGCAGGGCCGCGAAGAGATCGGTGCGGATCTCCGACTCGATGCGCTGACAGCCGCCGGTGATCGCGAAGCGCGACCCGAGGCGCGCGAGGCCGTTGACGACGGCCGACAGCGCGATCAGCCCGACGAGGTATCCCATCGGCGCCGAGGCCGGGTCGGCCTGCAGCGCGTCGATCGCGCGCTTGACGGTCCACGGGATCGTGAGCGAGGCGTACGTCCCGACGCCCAGACACGCGATCCCGAATCCGTAGCGCGCCCGATGGCGCCAGACGTAGCGCCAGGCGGCGCGGGCCGGGGTCCGGCCGGCCGAGACGCGCCTATGAGATGAAGTGCGCGCCGTCAGCCGCGCCTCCCCGCCGCGTGCGGCGCCAGGGCCGCATAGACGGCGAAGAGGGCGGGAGTCGGCACGCCGAGCCGCTCGCCGAGGCGCGAGGCGTGTCCGTGCAGCGCCTCGAGCTCGAGCCGGCGGCCCTGCAGCAGGTCGTGGGCGAGCGAGGCCCGGTTGCCGGGAGGAATGGTCTCCGCGAACTTCATGATCTGCTCGACGGCATCGTTCGCGAGGTCGACTCCGGACGCGCGCGCCACCGCCGCGACCTCCTCGACGATGGTCCGGAACAGGCGCCAGGTGGCGGGCGTGTCGCGAATGACCCCGAGCGTCTCGCGCGTGACGGCGGTCGTTCCGCCGACCGCGCAGATCAGGAGGTATTTCTCCCAGAGCGCCCGGCGGATGGTCGTCGAGAGCTCGACCGGGACCTCGGCGCGCGCGAACGCGTCGCGCAGCCGCTCGGCCCGCTCGCTGACCTTGCTGTCCAGCTCGCCGAAGATGATGCGGCCCGCGGCCTGGTGCCGGATGACGCCGGGCGACTCGATCGTCGCGAACACCTGCGCGACGCCGCCCATCGCGCGCCCGGCGCCGAGCTTCGCGTCGATCCGGTCCTCGTTGTCGACGCCGTTCTGCAGCGAGAGCACGGCGGTGTCGGGGCCGAGGATCGACCAGAGCCGCGCCGCCGCGTCGTCGGTGTCGAACGATTTAACGCAGAAGAGCACGGCGTCCGCGCGGTCCACGCCCTCGAGCCTCTCGACAACCGCGGGGCGCACGACCGAGTCGCCCTCGACGGCCGAGCGGACCGCGAGGCCCGAGCGCTTGAGCGCCTCGAGGTGGGCGCCGCGCGCGACCAGGGTCACCCGCTCGCCGGCGCGCTGGAGCTTCGCGCCGAAGTAGCCGCCGACACCGCCCGACCCCATCACCACGATGTGCACGACACGTATGATACATTGCGCGGCAGCATGGCATCGCTCGAACGACGCGTGGCCGTCGACGCCGCGCGGGCCGCCGGGCAGCTCCTCAAGCGTGAGCTGTCCGGATCGCGCCGCATCGCCTACAAGGGCAGCCCGACGAACCTCGTGACCGAGATGGACGCCCGCGTCGAGGAGCTGATCGTCGGGCGCCTGACGGCGGCGTTCCCCGACGACGCGGTCCTCGCCGAGGAGCGCGGCGCCTCCACCGGACGGTCCGGGCGCCGCTGGATCATCGATCCGCTGGACGGCACGACGAACTACGCCCACGGGTTTCCGGCCTTCGGAGTGTCGATCGGGCTCGAGTCCGCGGGCCGCGTCGAGCTCGGCGTGGTCTACGATCCGAACCTCGACGAGATGTTCGCGGCCGAGCGGGGCCGCGGCGCCACCGTGAACGACCATCCGCTCGCGGTGTCGAGCACGCCGACCCTCGACGAGAGCCTCCTGGCCACGGGATTCCCCTACAACATCCGCGACGGCGGCGACAACAACCTGAAGGAGTACGCCGCGTTCAGCGTGCGGGCCCGCGCGGTGCGTCGCCTCGGCTCGGCGGTGCTCTACCTCGCGTGGCTGGCGGCCGGCCGCGCCGACGGATACTGGGAGCTGCGACTGGGCCCCTGGGACGTCGCGGCGGGAAGTCTGCTCGTCGAGGAGGCCGGCGGGCGGATCACCGACTTGACCGGCGGCGCACTGAACCTCGAGGCGCCCGCGCTCGTCGCGAGCAACGGCCGGATCCACGCCGCGATCCTCGCGGCGCTCCGAGAAGTCCGAGGAGGTACGCCCTGAAGGAGCCACCACCGGTCCAGGGACTGCGGGACGATCGGCTCGTTTGGCTGGACGCCTACCGCGGTTTCGTGATGCTCGCTCTCATCTCGGGCTCGATCGTCCTCGGCGTGAGCGCGCGGTTCCCGGAGCAACCGTTCTTTCGCTTCCTCGAGCGTCAGTTCAATCATGTCGACTGGGTGGGATGCGCATTCTGGGACCTCATCATGCCGTCGTTCATGCTCCTGGTCGGCGTGTCGTTGCCGTTCTCCGTTTCGTCGAGGGCTCGGCGAGGCCAGCCACCGAACCGACTCCGCCTCCACGTCCTTCAGCGATCCGTCGTCTTCGTGCTACTGGGATTGCTTCTATCCTCCCGGGGCTATTCTCAGACGCGCTTCAACTTCACGGGCCTGTTATCCCAATTCGGTCTTGCCTATCCATGGGCCTTCGCCCTCGTCGGGCGCGGCGTCGGCATTCAGAGCCTTGCGATCGTGTTGATTCTCGTCGGCTACTGGCTGGCCTTCTACCTGTATCCACTTCCGCCCGACGGCTTCGACTTCAGCTCGGTAGGGCTGCCGGCGCACGTACCCACGCTCGCCGGGATCATGGCGCACTGGAACCGCGGGACGAACTTCGCCGCCCACTTCGATGTGTGGTTCCTCAACCTCTTTCCCCAGCCTGAGACATATCGATTCGATCCGTACGGGAATCAGACCTTGAACTTCGTACCCAGCGTCGCGACCATGGCGATCGGCGTCATGGTGGGAGAGCTGCTTCTTCGAAGATCCAAGACAAAAACTCAGCTGCTTCGGTGTCTGGCGCTGTGGGGAGCCCTGCTGCTCGGGATCGGGCTCGCGGCCGGCCGTACGGTCTGTCCGCTCGTGAAGAGCATCTGGACTCCCTCGTGGGTGCTATTCAGTGGAGGGATCGCTCTGCTCATGGCCGCCGCGTTCTTCTGGGCGATCGACATCAAGGGCTGGTCGAAGCTGGCGTTTCCGCTTGCGGTCATGGGGATGAATTCTCTCGCGACGTACCTGTTGAGCGTGCTCACCGCGCCCTGGCTGGAAGAAACTGCGCGTGTCCATTTGACTGCTTCGTGGACGGCTCAACAGCTGCTGGTGGTCCTCGCGATTTGGCTGATCTGCTTCTGGATGTACCGTCGAAGGATCTTCTTGCGTGCCTGAGGAATTCGTCGGAGTTGATCCGCGCGCATATGTTGACACTCGGCCCACCTCCGATCTAAATTCAGAAGACGTGTAGCGCGTGCGCGCGAAATCCGGAATTCTTATGTGTATTTCGGTGTAATGGCGATTCGGTGTTCTCGATGGTGTCCATAGTGCCCGGCGTCGACACTGACGTGGTCGGGCTCGATAGCGACTTGGGCGTGTCTCGGTGTTGAAGGGCCGCGAAGCCTGCGATGGCTCCCCTGGCAAGCACGGACAGTAGTCCACGACCAGCCCTGATCCCCCTGACCGATTCGCTTTCGCCATGAAGTCGGAGAGGCTGGGATCGGCGTCAGGTCCCGTACGGCGGGTCAGTCTCGGGCTGCCCGTCTACAACGGGGAATCCTTTCTGCGGCAGGCTTTGGACTCGATTCTCGCGCAGACATTCGTGGATTTCGAGCTCGTGATCTCCGACAACGCCTCGACGGACTCGACGCCGGACATCTGTCAGGCCTACAAAGTCGGCGATGCTCGAATCCGCTATTATCGAAACGAATCCAATCGCGGCGCCGCCTGGAACCACAACCGGGTCTTCGAGCTGTCTGTCGGCGAATACTTCAAGTGGTGCGCGGCGGACGATGTGCTGGCGCCCGGCTACCTCGCGGCGTGTCTGGACCGGCTCGAGGCGCAGCCCGATGCCGTTCTGTGCTACAGCAACGCGGTGGTGATCGACGACGACGATCAGCCAGTCGAGCTCGCCCGCCACCAGGACCCTCCGCTCGCCTCCCCCGACTCGGTCACCCGGTTCTCCGCTTTGCTCAGTCCAATCCCCACCTCGATCATTCCGTTCTACGCCGTCATCCGTTCTCGCGCCCTCGGCCGAACCCGTCTTCACGGCAACTACCTGGCCGGGGACCGCTGCCTTCTGGCGGAGCTCAGCCTTCTCGGCCCGTTCCTGCGCGTGCCGGAGGTGCTGTTCTATCGCCGGCTCGGCGCGAAGAAGAAAGGGAACTGGAACACCAACGAGATGCTGGTGTATGCGCCGTCTCGTCCGGCGCGCTTCGCCGTCCGCGAGTGGCGCGTTGCCGTCGAGCACCTCAAGTCGATCCGGCGGGCGCCACTGGACCTGCGTCTCAAGCTGAGGCTGGCACGATCCTGGCTGCGCTGGCTGGTGAGAGCTCGAGCCACACTTCACGGAGAGGTAAAGGAGCTCATCAAGGATATACTAAGACATTCGCTCGGTGTCTTCCGAGAATGACCTCTTCTGACAACCGGCAGGGGATTTTGATCACCACATGAGACGCGATATGCAGAGTTCCTTGAGGCTTCGCGCGGGCGACCTCGTCGAAGTACGCAGCAAGGCCGAGATCCTCGCGACCCTAGACGCCAACGGCCGTCTCGACTCGTTGCCGTTCATGCCCGAGATGTTGAAGCACTGTGGCTCGCGCTTCCGAGTCTACAAGCGCGCCGATAGAACCTGCGACACGATCGCGTATACCGGCATGCGTCGGATGATGGATGCGGTGCATCTCGAGGGACTCCGGTGCGATGGCTCCGCCCACGGCGGTTGCGAAGCCCGCTGTTTCGTCTTCTGGAAAGAGGCGTGGCTGAAGCGGGTGTCAAGTGCCGGGGACGAAGCGAACGGTGCTCCGCCGGGCGTCTGCACGGAAGATCGGTTGTTGCAATCGACCCGCGCCGCCTCGTCCGGCCAGCCGGATCAAGGCGAGATGTTCTCGTGCCAGGCGACGGAGCTCGTACGCGCGACACGGGCGCTGTCCTCCTGGGACGTTCGCCAGTATCTTCGCGATATTCGCTCCGGAAGCGTTTCGGTCCGGCAAGCGCTGCGGGCGATTTTCTGGAGAGTCTTTCGAACGACCCTGCGCATACGAGGTTATCGGCTTCAGATATGGCTCTACAACACGATCCAGCGCTGGCGGGGAGGGCAGCCATTTCCCTTTCCCAGCGGTCGCCTGACGGAGACACCGTCGGTGCGTCTCGGTCTCGAAGCGGGATGCCGCGTGCGTGTACGCAGTCGCGAGGAGATCACCGCGACGCTCGACACGAACTGTCGCAACCGTGGGCTCTCGTTCGACGTCGAGATGACGAAGTTCTGCGGCGGGACCTTCAGCGTCCTGAGCCGGGTCAAACGCATCATCAATGAGCGCACCGGAAAGATGATGAGTCTTCCGAATGATTGTCTGATCCTCGACGGCGTCGTCTGCGAGGGCGACTACCACTGGGCGTGCCCGCGCAGCATCTACCCCTACTGGCGCGAGATCTGGCTCGAGCGAACCGATCAATGAGGCTCTGGGAGTGGCTCGTCGAGAGCTGGACGTTTCGAGACGTCTACTACCTTCTCGCGTGGCGCGACACCAAGCTGCGCTACAAGCAGACGCTGCTCGGCGCCTTGTGGGCGATCCTGCAGCCGTTCTTGACGATGGTCCTGTTCACGGTGGTCTTCGGGCGCCTCGTCAAGATACCGAGCGACGGAATCCCCTACCCGGTGTTCTACTATGCCGCGCTTCTGCCCTGGACGTACTTCTCGACCACCGTCAGCCAGTCCGGTCTGAGCCTCGTCAGCAACGCTCGGCTGGTGACCAGGGTCTACTTTCCCCGGGCGGCGCTACCCGTGGCACCGGCGCTCAGCGGAATCGTCGATCTCGGAATTGGTTCGGTTCTTCTGATCGCGATGATGGCCTACTATCGTCTCGAGATAACCCCGAAGCTCATGCTCTGGCCGGTCCTCGCGTTCATGCTGGCCTGTCTCGCGTGCTCGGTGGGAATGTTTCTGGCGGCCTTGAACGTACGCTACCGTGACGTCAAATACGCCGTGCCGTTCCTGCTGCAGCTGTGGCTGTTTGCGACTCCGATCGTGTACCCGACGAATCTCATTCCCGAGCAGCTTCGATTCGTCTCGTATCTCAATCCGCTTACGGGGATCGTTTCAGCCTTTCGGGCGTCGTGTGTGCCTGACTACATGGTCGACTGGCCGGCCCTAGGCCTGTCGGTCATCGTGATCATCGCCATGCTGCTCGTCAGCGCCTTCTATTTCCGTGCGGCCGAAGAGACGCTGAGCGACATAATCTAGGCACTGCGACCATGGACAATCCAGCCATCAGCATCGAAAAACTGTCGAAGCGCTACCGGATCAACGACTCCAGCGGGCCAACAATGCTGCGCGAGACGATCGTCAACCTGTTCGCCAAGCCGCTCGGAAAGCGCCCGGAGACCGCGCAATCGATATGGGCGTTGAAAGATGTGTCTTTCGATGTACCGCCGGGAGAGATACTCGGTGTCATCGGTCGTAACGGCAGCGGCAAGAGCACCTTGCTGAAGATCCTCGCCAAGATCACCCGTCCGACCTCCGGCGTGACCCGAGTGGGAGGGCGCGTCGCTTCATTGCTCGAAGTCGGCACCGGATTCCACGACGAGCTGACGGGGCGCGAAAACATCTACCTCAGCGGCTCGCTCCTGGGAATGCCGCGAAGACGAATCGACGCCCGGCTCGACGAAATCGTCGCCTTCTCGGGAGTCGAGCAGTTCATCGATACCCCGATCAAGCACTATTCCAGCGGAATGTCCATGCGGCTGGGATTCTCGGTCGCGGCCCACCTCGAGTCGGACATCCTGCTGGTCGACGAGGTCATCGCGGTCGGTGACGGCGAATTCCAGCGCAAGTGTCTGCAGACGATGGGCGAGTTGCGCAGCGTCGGGCGGACGGTGCTCTTTGTCTCACACAATCTGGCGGCGGTCGAGAATCTTTGCACGCGCGCCGTCTGGCTCGACAACGGGATACTCCGCGGTTCCGGCCCTCCCAGGGAAGTGATCCAGGAGTATATGGGCACCTTCGGCGATGTCGGGGGCGGCGTAGTCGACCTAGGACAGATCCACGCGCGTCGTGGCAGCGGTGACGTGCGATACACAAAGATCGAGTTCCTCACCCTGGATCGCCAGAAGAAGCGGACGTTCGCAAGCGGAGACAGCCTGGTGGTCCGCCTGTGGTACAGCGCCAAGCGTCGCATCGAGAAGCCGGTCTTCGGCCTCGAGATCTATACGAACCTGGGCACGCTCGTGGCGCAGATGCACACCTACAACAGTGGCGTCGACGTATCGTCCATTGGTCCGCTCGACGGTTCGATTGACGTCGAGCTGCCGGATCTGAACCTGGCGCCCGGCCGCTACTACATCTCGATCTCTCTCACCAGCCTGGGCTACGTCTACTATGACGTCGTGGATCACTGCGCCATCCTCGATGTAGACCCTTCGACTCGGTACGGGCTGAACCGGGCGCTCAAAGGCGGAGCCGTCATGTGTCTGCGCTGTAGCTGGGTCGTTACGGATCGTACGACCTAGAAGGCTCGCGTCGGTCCCGCCCGCAATCAGTTCAAGGTAAGGTTCCTCGGAGGGTTCGGCGTTGCGCCCCCGCCGCCGCGCGGCGTGACGCTCCACACCGGCATGTCGTTGTACGGTGGGAGCGCGGCCGCCCAGTTCGAGGCGCCAGTCATCCGGCTGTAGCCGGCGAGGGCGCCGCTGGCGCCCTGCTCGACCGCGTAGGCGATTGCCGGAAAGAGGTTGGCCCAGTAGCTTTCTGGATTCGCCGGATCTCGGCTGGCGTCGCCGTTGAGGGCGGTTGAACTGTTGCACGTGTTGGACGAAAAGCCGGTGGTCGCCAGATACATCGCTCCCCAGCTCGCATACCAGGGACCCGTCCCGCCGGAGAAGTCCGGGGTCGCACTCGGTGAAATGTCCGTCGTGTACTGCGTCGCGGCGTCCCGATAGCACCACTCGGTCGCCGCGCCGCCGCCGAACACTCCGACGGTCGACGGCCACTTCCACCGCATGAATGCGTCGAGCTGCGGCTGAGTCGTCTGGTCGACGAGCTGGAGCTCGTTGATGTAACCGAACGCCCACGTCAGCCAGTGCTCCATCCACATCGAGTGGGCATACGGTGGACTCGATCCGTTGTAGTTGACGTAGGGCTCGGCGATCCCGAATGGATTGTTGGGGCTCGCGACATAGCGGAGGTAATAGTAGGTCACGTTGGACTGGACCGAATTCACAAACTCCGTTCGCAACGGATCGCTGTCCGGCGTCGCCACCGCGGCCTGCGCGAGCGAGCGTATGGCCCACGCCGCGCCGCGCGTCGTGTTGGTACCGGCAATCGTTTCCATCACGCCTTGCGTCTTCTGGCGGCGGTCGTCCGACTGGGCTATGAAGTTCGCAGTCGCGACGAACTGGACCTCCTCCAGAAAATAGTTACGCCCTGTCAGCAGATAGGCCATGAAGCCGATCGACGGATGGTGCGGGATGTCGAACAGATCGGCGCCCGTGCCGCCTGGCGTCGGTGTGTAGTTGTTTGCCGTACTCGCACCGATGTGCGAATACCCTTCGCTCTGATTCATGACGAGAGTGGAATAGCTGCTCATCTTGAGCGGCCTGTTCGTCGTCTCGTCGCGAAAGTGCGTCGAATACCGACCCGCGGCGTAGGCATTCACCTGGACCGACGCGAAGCCGCGTGGATCCCCTGCGCTCGTGAGGTACGCGGCGTCCCACTCTGGCAGCGGGCCGATGTGCGATTGATACCCCGTGTCGGGCATCGGGCTGTGATAGTCCGCCGGCGCGAGCGGAGTGTAGGTCTGCGTCAGCCCGGGCGTGAAGCTATTGCCTCGAGTCGCGCTTCGGTTCCAGATCGGGCTCGATGCTGACGTGATCGCGAAGTACTTCGGCGTGAGTCGGGTGGTTTGCAAATAGGCGGTGTCGTGCTTGAAGGTGATTTGCGGCGCGGTACCAACCCAGTGGGCGAACGTCGAGCCGCTCGTCAGGACCGCTCGGGTGTGGGCCGGCAATGTCAACGCGCCCTGGTAACGGACCACCCCGTTCAGCGTGAAGGAGAACGTCTCGCTCTTGCTCGTCGGGCCCGCCACTCTCAAATAGCCGTTCTCGACCCAGGGCACGATCTCCACCAGACCGTTCGCATACAACCGTACTTCGAGCCACCCCACGAGGTGTGCGTCGCTCCCGATCTGCTTGCGGTAGGTCCAGCTCGCCATGACCAGGCCGGCGATCCACTGCGCAAACGGCGCCGTCCAATCCGTTCCTTGCCATGTCGCGGAGCCGAAGCTGCCAGCGCCGATGTTCACGACGGCACCCACGGCTTGGAGGCTCGCCGTCGTGAGCGCGGCGCCGCCACTTCCCACGCCAGGAGCCAGCCCGATCGCCAGAGGCGTGTTCGGCGAGAGCGTCGCGAGCCCAGACAGGATCGCGAACTTCGCGCTGCCGTCGGGCCACGCGTTCTTGATCACGGCCTGAAAATTGGTGCCGAGCTGTGTGGAGACGATCGTGGATCCGGCTGGCACGTCGCCGCGCGCGAATGCGTGTCCGACCGTGAACGGTTGCCCTGCGCCGGTAACGGGCGAACTGAGGGTCAGTGACACCCCGAGTGCGTTTCCGCACCAGAGTAGTAGAAACGCCAGCGTCAGCAGCGCTTGCTTAAGCACGATGGACGATCTCCTTTTGGGATGGGGGGCGTGCAATCGCGAAGCCAGAGGTGCGTCTTTGGCATGTCGACACAACTCTCTGAGAAAACAATCAGATGACCGGAATCCCATGATCCTGATTCGGGACATCGAGCCCCGTCAGATGTCACTATGTCAGCCAATTGACCCTCGATCGTTGACGCGCGATTGGGGAAATAGCTCGCGACGTGGTCGTTAGCACAACGCTTTCAGCCAAGTGGTTTTCGCGAGCATAGACTTCCTTTCCCTCCGTGTGAAGGCCGCGAGACTGGGGTTGTAGATACCGAGAATA
>JACXTT010009207.1_pt1 | contig 13518 bp, 12 predicted proteins | sample 9270951 | NCBI WGS metagenome assembly JACXTT01 (sample SAMN15532306, study PRJNA645909) | rock metagenome | isolation source: weathered quartz diorite | place: Puerto Rico | collected 2017-06-21
GACACTGATGGTGGATTGCAGCCACGCCAACAGCAGCAAGCAGCACGAGAAGCAGCTGGATGTGGCCCGCGACATCGCGGGCCAGATCGCCGGCGGCTCACGCAGCGTGTTTGGCGTGATGGTGGAGAGCCACCTGCAAGCCGGTGCGCAGAAGTTCACGCCGGGCAAGGACGATGCCGGCAAGCTGGAATACGGCAAGAGCATCACGGATGCCTGCCTGGGCTGGGACGATTCCCTGCAGTCACTGGGGGTCTTGTCTGCGGCCGTCCAGGCGCGGCGCGCGCGCTGAACAGGTTCAGGCCGGCTTGCCGGCCTGGGCCACGATGCCCATGGCCCAGTGCTCGGCTTCGGCCATGTTTTCGAAGGCCTGGAACGGGCGGCCGATACCGGCAAAGATCTTGGCGAAGTGGATGGCCATGATCTTGGCTCCTTCCACGCCAGGTGCCATGACGAATGCAGTGGCAGCGGGGCTGAGGCCCGGGCCTTTGGCCGTGCGCATCAGTTCGTCGTAGCGCTGCAGGCTGTCGGGCGTGGCCATGGCGCTGCCCTTGATGGTGCAGATGCTCGCCCAGGGCCCTTGGGGAGTCAGGTTTTGCAGGAAATTCGTCTGCGCCACGGCCAGGCAGTCCACCAGTTCCCGGTTGAACGGGCCCATGGCTTCGTAGTGCAGCACTTTGCCGTCCATCCACATGTCCACCTGTCCATGGGGGGCGAACTGCGAAATCTTCACCTTGCTGGTGCTGCTTCGGGGCGGTGCAGAGGCGGCCATTGACGTGTTCCTTTGCTGTCCGGGTTGCGTTCACCCCATCTTAGCGGAGTCGGCTGCAGCGGGCTTATTGCGCCGCAGCATGGCGCTACTGACTTTGTAGCAACTCAAGCAGCTTGAGGTGGATGCCGCCAAAGCCGCCGTTGCTCATGCACAGGATATGGTCGCCCGGCCGGGCCTGGGCGACCACCATGGCCGCCAAGGCGTTGATGGTGTCGGCCACTTGGGCCCGGTCTCCCATAGGAGCCAGCGCCTCGGCCGCATCCCAACCCAGGCCGCCGCTGTGGCAGAACGCCAGATCGGCCTCTTCCAGGCTCCATGGCAACTGGGTTTTCATCGCGCCGAGCTTCATGGTGTTGCTGCGCGGTTCGAGCACCGCCAGGATGCGTGCCGTCCCGACCTTGCGGCGCAAGCCGTTGACTGTGGTGCGGATGGCCGTGGGGTGGTGGGCAAAGTCGTCATAGACCGTGACCGGCGCGGAGTTGCCGGCGTGGCCTTTCAAGAGAACCTGGCCTCGCACCTCCATGCGGCGCTTGACGTTCTGGAACTCTCCCAACGCCTCAGCGGCACGCTGCGGCGCCACGCCCGCATGCTCTGCGGCCGCGATGGCGGCCAGCGCGTTGAGCTGGTTGTGGACGCCGCCTAGCTCCCATTGCACCCGTGCAACCGGCTTGCCGTGGGCATGCACGGCAAAGTCGTGCGGTTCGCCCACGGCGGTGTAGTCGCTGACGGCGGCGCCAAAACTGCGCACCTCGCTCCAGCACCCGGCGTTGAGCACGCGACTCAGGCTTTCCTCCAGGCCATTCACGACGACCCGTCCCGATGCGGGCACGGTGCGCACCAGATGGTGGAACTGGCGTTCGATCGCCTGCAGGTTGTCAAAGATGTCTGCGTGGTCGAACTCCAGGTTGTTCAGCACTGCGGTGCGGGGGCGGTAATGCACAAATTTGCTGCGCTTGTCGAAGAAGGCGGTGTCGTACTCATCGGCCTCGATGACGAAGTGCCGGCCTTGGCCTAGTCTTGCGGAGACGCCGAAGTTCAGCGGCACGCCGCCCACCAGGAATCCGGGCTGCAGGCCCGCCGACTCCAGCACCCAGGCCAGCATCGAGGTGGTCGTGGTCTTGCCATGGGTGCCTGCCACTGCCAGCACATGCCTGCCCTGCAGCACATGCTCCGCCAGCCATTGCGGGCCGCTGGTATAGGGGGCACCGGCATCCAGAATGGCTTCCATCAGGGGAAACTTGGCCGAACCATCGGGCAGGCGCGCCCGGCTGACGACATTGCCGACGACGAACATGTCCGGTTGCAGTGCCATCTGGTCGGCGCCAAAGCCTTCGACCAGGTCAATGCCCAGCGAACGCAGCTGGTCGCTCATGGGGGGGTAGACCCCCGCATCGCAACCTGTCACACGGTGCCCCGCCTCGCGCGCCAGCGCCGCCAGCCCCCCCATGAATGTGCCGCAGATGCCAAGAATATGTATATGCATGCACCGATTCTGCCAGTGCACAATGCCGCCATGGATGCTTTGAAAGCCGAAATCGCGGCGGTCGCGGCCCGCATGGTGGTGGAAGAGGGCCTGGAGTACGGGGCGGCCAAGCGCCGGGCCATCAAGCAAATGGGCGTTCCCGCACGCAGCGATTTGCCTGATAACGATATGGTGGAGACTGCGGTGCAGGAGTACATCGCAGTCTTTTGTGCCGATACCCAGCCGGTGGAATTGCGCGCCTTGCGCGAGTTGGCGCTGTCCTGGATGGAGCGTTTGGAGCGCTTTCGCCCCCATATTGGCGGTGCGGTCTGGCATGGGACGGCTACGCGGCGCTCGGATATCTATCTGCAGCTGTTCTGCGACGACCCCAAATCTGCCGAGATCGGCCTGATCGACCTGGGCGTGCGCTTTGAGCCGCGGTCCGTGACCGGCTTTCAGGGCGAGCCGGTGGACGCGTTGAGCGTGCATGCCTTTTGCGCCCCACTGGGAGAGCATGTAGGGCTGCACTTGCTGGTCTACGACTTCGATGACCTGCGCGGCGCGTTGAAGCCGGACGCCAAGGGGCGGCGTCCACGGGGCTCCGTGGCAAGTTTGCGCAGTTTGTTGCATGATGCGCTGCCATGAATTCTGCAGAAACCCCGTCCCCCGGCGCGCCGGACAGCGCCACCACCGTCTCGCCGCATCCTCGTCGCCGCCTGCTAGCCGCGGCGAGTGCACTGGCCGCGCTGTCGGGTGTCGGTGTGGCGTGGTGGCGTGGACAATCCCCCGCTACCCCCCCGGTGATGGAGCCTGTTCCCGGTTTCTGGTCGCTGCGCTGGGACGCGCCCAGCGGTTCACCGGTGAGCACGCAGGTGTTTCAAGGCAAGCCCCTGCTGATCAATTTTTGGGCAACCTGGTGCCCGCCATGCGTAGATGAATTGCCGCTAATTAACGGTTTCTTCCAACAAAATCATGCAAATGGCTTTCAGGTGTTGGCATTGGCGGTAGATAAAGCAGCTTCGGTGCAGTCTTTCCTGCAGAAAATGCCGCTGGATTTTCCGATAGGTATTGCGGGTTCCAATGGTGCAGAGCTTGCGCGTGCGCTGGGCAATCTGGCCGGAGGTCTGCCTTTTTCGGTTCTGGTCGGGGCCGATGGGCAGGTGGTGCAGCGCAAGATGGGGCGCCTGCTGGCTACGGATCTGGACAACTGGGCTCGGGTAAAATAAGCTTCAATCAGCCATGGTTGCCATGGTTGCTGGCTCGCTTACGGGTTTGGCACTTTTCTGAAGTTAAATAACTTTGTCGCTAAATAAATAAATTTATCGACTGTTTGCTGATTTTTGCGGTAAATTCGCCGTTTTGTTCAAAGACGGTTATTGGAGTTCTCATGGATTTACGCAAACTCAAGACATTGATCGACTTGGTGTCGGACTCCAATGTCTCGGAACTGGAAATCACCGAAGCCGAAGGCAAGGTCCGTATCGTCAAGGGCGGCGTTGCCCTGGTTCAGGGTTATGCGCCGGCACCTGTTGCCATGCCAGCGGCTGCGCCCATCGCCGCTCCAGCCGCCGCTGCGGTGGCAGCCCCGGTTGCCGCCGAAGCGCCCATTGCAGGCCATGCCGTCAAATCCCCGATGGTGGGTACCTTCTACCGTTCTTCGGCTCCTGGCGCCAAGGCGTTTGTCGAAGTGGGTTCCAGCATCAAGGCCGGCGAGACGATCTGCATCATCGAGGCCATGAAGATCCTCAACGAGATTGAAGCCGACAAATCGGGAACCATTACCCAGATCCTTTGCGAAAACGGGCAGGCGGTCGAATACGGCCAACCCCTGTTCATCATCGAATAAGCTGCAGTCGCACGCACTCCCATGTTCAAGAAAATCCTGATCGCCAACCGAGGCGAGATCGCGCTGCGAATCCAGCGCGCATGCCGCGAAATGGGCATCAAGGCGGTGATGGTCTACTCCGAAGCGGACCGTGAAGCCAAATACGTCAAACTGGCCGAAGAGGCGGTGTGCATCGGGCCGGCGCCTTCTGCCCAGAGTTACCTGAATATGCCGGCCATCATTTCGGCTGCCGAGGTGACCGATGCCGAGGCCGTCCATCCCGGCTACGGTTTCCTGAGTGAAAACGCCGATTTTGCCGAACGCGTCGAAAAAAGCGGCTTCCAGTTCATCGGTCCCACGCCCGAGTCCATCCGCATCATGGGCGACAAGGTGTCCGCCAAGCAGGCCATGATCAAGGCCGGCGTGCCCTGTGTGCCAGGCTCTGAAGGTGAGCTGCCGGACGACCCCGTGCAGATCCGCCGCATTGCCAAAGCCATCGGCTATCCCGTCATCGTCAAGGCCGCAGGCGGTGGTGGCGGGCGCGGCATGCGTGTCGTGCACACCGAGGCGGCGCTGGTCAATGCCGTGGCCATGACCAAAGCCGAAGCGGGCGCCGCATTCGGCAATCCTGCGGTGTACATGGAAAAATTCCTGCAAAACCCGCGCCACATTGAAATCCAGATTCTGGCCGACAAGCACAAGAATGCGGTGTACCTGGGCGAGCGTGATTGCTCCATGCAGCGTCGCCACCAGAAGGTGCTCGAGGAGTCCCCGGCGCCTGGTATCAACCGCAAGCTGATCGAACGCATCGGCGAGCGTTGTGTGGCTGCCTGCAAGAAGATCGGTTACCGCGGTGCGGGCACCTTCGAATTCCTCTACGAAGACGGCGAGTTCTATTTCATCGAGATGAACACGCGCGTGCAGGTGGAGCACCCGGTGACCGAGATGGTGACGGGTGTGGACATCGTCAAGACCCAGATCATGGTGGCATACGGTGAAAAGCTGCCGTTCACGCAGCGCCAGATTGAAATGCGCGGCCATGCCATCGAATGCCGGGTGAATGCGGAAGACCCGTACAAGTTCATTCCTTCGCCGGGCCGGGTCACCATGTGGCATGCCCCGGGCGGCCCGGGCGTGCGTGTGGATTCGCACGTGTACACCAATTACTTTGTGCCGCCCAACTATGACTCCATGGTTGGCAAGATCATCGTGCATGGGGATACCCGTGAACAGGCGATGGCGCGCATGCGGACCGCATTGGCGGAGACGGTGGTGGAAGGTATCAGCACCAATATTCCGCTGCACCGCGAGTTGATGGTGGATGCCAAGTTCATGGACGGTGGGACGAATATCCACTACCTTGAACACTGGCTAGAACAGCACAAGCGCTAGGGCCCCGCATGTTTGAACTGCGTTTGATGTGCCCGGAAGACCGGGTTGAAAACCTCAGCGATGCGCTGGATGCACTGGATGCGTTGAGCGTGAGCGTCGAGGATGCAGACGCACAGACCGATGCGGAGCAGGCGCTGTTCGGAGAGCCGGGCATGCCACCGCCCAAGGACGGCTGGCAACGCTCGCGGGTGATTGCCCTGTTTGCAGATGCCGCGCTGGCGGCCGAAGCCGCAGAGCTGTTGCAGGCGCAGGACTTCTTTGACGCATGCCAGGTATTAGGCACGAGTGCCGTACCGGATCAGGATTGGGTGCGGTTGACGCAGTCGCAGTTTGCGCCAGTGGAGATCACACCCGATTTCTGGATTGTGCCGACCTGGCATGAGCCTCCGGCACAGGCCCGGCAGGTGATCCGCCTGGACCCGGGGCTGGCGTTTGGCACCGGGACCCATCCCACGACCCGCATGTGTTTGCGCTGGGTGGCGCAGCACCCGGGCGCTGCGCGGGTGCTGGACTATGGCTGCGGTTCCGGCATCCTGGCCATCGGTGCCGCCAAGTTTGGCGCACGCGATGTGGTTGCGGTGGACATTGACGAAGCTGCGGTGCAGTCCACGGTGTTGAACGCCGATGCCAATGCGGTGCGCCTGGCCGCCGGGTTTCCCGAGCGTGCGACCGGATTGTTTGATGTGGTGCTGGCCAACATCCTGGCCACGCCGCTGAAGGTGTTGGCGCCCTTGTTGTGTGCCCATGTGGCACCGGGCGGTCACCTGGTGTTGGCGGGCATTCTGGAACGGCAGGCCGAAGAGCTGACCCAGGCTTACGCGCCCCATTGCCGGCTCAGCGTTGCAGACCGCGAGGACGGCTGGATTCTGATGACCGCATCCTTCTGACAGGCGGATCAGGGGCTCTACAATCCCACGCAGATGAGCTTGATTACCCGATGCCCAGCCTGCGCCACGATGTTCAAGGTCGTGCCAGACCAGTTGCGCATTTCGGATGGTTGGGTGCGTTGCGGGCAGTGTGATGAGGTCTTTGACGCCAACGCCCATCTGCTGTCGGGGCGACCTGCTACAGAACCTGTAGCTTCGGCGCCCGCACCTGTGAAGACTGAGACGCCGGCCCCGCCAGCGCAAAACACAGAACCCCAGCCCCGTTATGACTTGGAGTTGCCCGACTCCGAGGAACCGCACGACGCGGAAACGCCAAAATCCGTGCTGCATTCCGAGGGAAGCGAGGTTTTCAAGATTCCTGCGGACTGGCCGGCGGCTGATGAAACTTTTGCCGATCCGTTTCTGGAGAAAAGCCCGCAGGAGCTTTCCCAATTCCAGGGTGCTGCACAAGCCCATGCGCACGCTTCCATGGAGCCGAAGGACGGGGACGCCCCCGGACACGCGGACGTGGCTGCTGCACTGAACGATACGCCAAGCCCGCGGTTTCAGCAGGCGTCCGTGTCAGCGCATACCCTGGAAGAAGGTGCGAAGCTGTCGTTCCTGCATTCCGGCGCCAAGGCCTCGCGGCGCAGACGACCCTGGCTGCGCAGGATATGGATGGTCCTTTGCATGCTGCTCAGTCTGCTGCTGGCGTTGCAGTTCGTGGTGCAGGAGCGCGACCGTATAGCCGCGTCGGAACCCGCCGCCGCAGCCGCATTGGCATCGCTATGCGCTGCGCTGGATTGCAAGGTTTTGCCACTGCGGCAGATCGAGTCGGTATCGATCGACAGTTCCGCGTTCACCAAAGTGCGCGCGGATGCCTACCGCCTGAATTTCACGCTGAAGAATTCGGCGCCAACGGCTGTTGCCACGCCAGCGGTGGAGCTGACCTTGACAGACTCGCAGGACCAGGCCGTGGTGCGCAAGGTCTTCTCTGCATCGGAGTTCGGGGCCAAGCAGGAGTCCATCGCCTCTGGTGCGGAGTTCTCCGCTTCGTTGCCCTTGAATGTGAAGCCAGCCACCGGCAGCGAGCGCATTTCCGGCTACCGCCTGCTGGCTTTCTACCCGTAAAAAAAAGCCCGGGGCCGATGGCGCCGGGCTTTGAAGCCAATCAGCGAACTGATTAAGGCTTGCTGGACGTAGGAAACGGCCAGGCTGCTTGCGGGTTCAGAGTGGTCTGAGCAGCAGGGGCAGCAGGTGCTGCTTTGGCAGCGGGTGCTTTCGCGGCTTTCTTCGCAGCAGGCTTCTTGGCTGCTTTCTTGGCGGCGGGCTTTTTGGCAGCAGGCTTCTTGGCAGCAGCCTTTTTCGCAGGGGCCTTCTTGGCAGCAGCTTTCTTCGCTGCTGGCTTCTTGGCGGCTACTTTTTTCGCTGCTGGCTTCTTGGCCGCGACCTTCTTGGCAGCCGGCTTCTTGGCGGCTACTTTTTTCGCCGCTGGCTTCTTGGCCGCGACCTTCTTGGCTGCTACTTTCTTAGCAGGTGCAGCCTTCTTGGCAGCGGGTTTCTTCGCTGCTACTTTCTTGGCTGCCGGCTTCTTAGCGGGAGCAGCCTTCTTTGCGGGAGCGGCCTTCTTAGCGGCCGGTTTTTTTGCAGTTGCCATGATTTTCTCCTTGATCAATTAACAAAGAGCACTTCTTGCGAGTTGGAGTGCAGGAAGTGATTCATGCTGTTGGGCAATCGCCCAGCAGCATGAACGGGGTGACACGTTTCCCCGCCACTCTCTGCGGAGTGTGTGGGGTAACGTGAAATTTCAGAATTCATGAGAGTCGGCATCAATCCCAGGAGAGTGCGCCACCCGACTGGTACTCAATGACACGGGTTTCGAAGAAATTGCGTTCTTTCTTCAGGTCGATCATTTCGCTCATCCACGGGAAAGGGTTTTCCTCATTGGGGAACAAAGGCTCCAAGCCAATCTGCGTGGCGCGCCGGTTGGCGATGTAGCGCAGGTAGCCCTTGAACATGGAGGCATTCATGCCCAGCACGCCGCGCGGCATGGTGTCTTCGGCATAGCGGTATTCCAGTTCCACGGCCTTTTCGAACAAGGCCTTGATTTCGGCCTTGAACTCAGGCGTCCACAGCTGCGGATTTTCCAGCTTGAGTTGGTTGATCAGGTCAATGCCGAAGTTGCAGTGCATGGACTCGTCACGCAGGATGTACTGGTACTGCTCTGCAGCACCGGTCATCTTGTTCTGGCGGCCCAGCGCCAGGATCTGTGTGAACCCCACGTAGAAGAACAGGCCTTCCATCAGGCAGGCGAAGACAATCAGCGACTTGAGCAGCTTCTGGTCGTTCTCGGGCGTGCCGGTGTGGAAGTTGGGGTCCATGATCGCTTCAATGAAAGGGATCAGGAACTGGTCCTTGTCGCGGATGGACTGGACTTCGTTGTATGCGTTGAAGATTTCGCTCTCGTCCAGACCCAGTGATTCCACGATGTACTGGTAGGCGTGGGTGTGGATGGCCTCTTCAAAGGCCTGGCGCAGCAGGAACTGGCGGCACTCGGGCGCCGTGATGTGGCGGTAGGTGCCCAGCACGATGTTGTTGGCAGCCAGCGAATCGGCGGTGACAAAGAAGCCGAGGTTGCGCTTGATGATGCGGCGCTCATCGTCGGAAAGGCCGTTGGGGTCTTTCCACAGTGCGATGTCGCGGTTCATGTTGACTTCCTGCGGCATCCAGTGGTTGGCGCAGGTGGCGAGGTATTTTTCCCAGGCCCATTTGTATTTGAAGGGAACCAGCTGGTTCACATCGGTCTGGCCGTTGATGATGCGCTTGTCATCCGCACGCACGCGGCGGTGCGGTGTGGCGGATGCAGAAGAGGCTTGTGGTGCGGGTGCTGCAGCGTGTGCAGTGCGCGAACCGGAAGTCGTTGCGGAGTTTGTTTCGGAAGTCGTTTGCACCTGCGCAACCGAGAGTTCGTCGGACGGCGTGCGCAAAAATTGATTCGGCGATGAGGGCTTGACTTCTTCGTCCCAGGTCAACATAGAGGGTTCCAATCAGCGGATTATGAGAGCAGCGAAATGAAATGAAAAGTAATCATGCATTTCGCCGCTGATTTGTGTTGTTCAATTGCATCGCAATGTGTGCACATTGCGGCACCGCATTACTGGCAGGCCTCGCATGTCGGGTCGTCGACGCCGCAGAATTTGATGTCTGTGGCCGCGTTGGTGGCCAGTTCCATCTGCGCTTGTGCGGCCGCTGCTGCGGCTTCCAGTGCGCTGGATGTGCGTGTCGAACCCTGTGCATCGTTGCCGGAGGACACGGCATTCAGGCGGCCCGCTGTCACTGTCGATTTCTCGGCGTGCGTGGCCGACATGGTGCGCAGGTAGTACGTGGTCTTCAGGCCGCGCAACCAGGCGAGCTTGTAGGTCTCGTCCAGCTTCTTGCCAGAGGCACCAGCCATGTAGATGTTCAGCGATTGCGCCTGGTCGATCCACTTCTGGCGGCGTGCCGCGGCTTCTACCAGCCAGCGGGTTTCCACTTCGAAGGCCGTGGCGTAGAGCTGCTTGATCTCTTGTGGCACGCGGTCGATCGGGCTGAGCGAGCCGTCGAAGTGCTTCAGGTCCATGACCATGACGTCGTCCCACAGGCCCAGGCGTTTCAGGTCACGCACCAGGTAGCTGTTGATGACGGTGAACTCGCCGGACAGGTTGGACTTCACCGACAGGTTGCCGAAGCAGGGCTCGATGGAGGCGTCCACGCCGATGATGTTGGAGATGGTGGCGGTGGGTGCGATGGCCACGCAATTGGAGTTGCGCATGCCGTCCGCTGCGATCTTCTTGCGCAGGGCATCCCAGTCCAGCGTGGCGGAGCGGTCCACTTCCACATAGCCGCCGCGTGCCTTGGCCAGCAGGTCCAGCGTGTCGGGGGGCAGGATGCCCTTGTCCCACAGCGAGCCCTTGAAGCTGGAATACTTGCCGCGTTCGCGCGCCAGTTCGGTGGAGGCCCAGTACGCGTAGTAGCTGATGGCTTCCATGGACTCGTCGGCAAACTGCACGGCCGCGTCGGACGCATAAGGGATGCGCAGTTCGTACAGGCTGTCCTGGAAGGCCATGACACCCAGGCCCACCGGGCGGTGGCGCAGGTTGGAATCACGTGCCTTCTTGACGGCGTAGTAGTTGATGTCGATCACGTTGTCCAGCATGCGCATGGCTGTGGAGATGGTGCGCTTGAGCTTGTCGTGGTCCAGCGCGCCGTTGGTGATGTGTTGCAGCAGGTTCACCGAGCCGAGGTTGCAGACAGCGGTTTCCGTGTCGCTGGTGTTGAGCGTGATCTCTGTGCACAGGTTGGAGGAATGCACCACGCCGGCATGCTGCTGGGGCGAGCGCACATTGCACGCGTCCTTGAACGTGATCCAGGGGTGGCCGGTCTCGAACAGCATGGTGAGCATCTTGCGCCACAGGTCGCTGGCCTGCACGGTGCGGGAAGGCTTGATCTCGCCACGGGCGGCCTTTTCTTCGTAGGCCACGTAGGCCTTCTCGAAGTCGGCGCCGAACAGGTCGTGCAGGTCGGGCACGTTGGACGGCGAGAACAGGGTCCAGGTGCCTTTTTCCATGACGCGGCGCATGAACAGGTCGGGGATCCAGTTGGCCGTGTTCATGTCGTGCGTGCGGCGGCGGTCGTCGCCGGTGTTCTTGCGCAGTTCCAGGAACTCTTCGATGTCCAGGTGCCAGGATTCCAGGTAGGTGCAGACCGCGCCCTTGCGCTTATCGCCCTGGTTCACTGCGACGGCGGTGTCATTGACCACCTTGAGGAAAGGCACGACGCCTTGCGATTCGCCGTTGGTGCCCTTGATGTGGGAGCCCAGGGCGCGCACGCGCGTCCAGTCGTTGCCCAGGCCGCCGGCGAACTTGGACAGCAGCGCGTTTTCCTTGATGGATTCGTAGATGCCGTCCAGATCGTCGGGCACGGTGGTCAGGTAGCAGCTCGACAGCTGCGAACGCAGCGTGCCGGCGTTGAACAGGGTGGGTGTGCTCGACATGAAGTCGAACGAGGACAGCACTTCGTAGAACTCGATGGCGCGGGCTTCGCGGTCGATTTCGCCCAGCGACAGGCCCATGGCCACGCGCATGAAGAAAGCCTGGGGCAGTTCGATGCGCTGCTTGCCTTCGTGCAGGAAGTAGCGGTCATACAGGGTCTGCAAGCCGAGGTAGTCAAATTTCAGGTCGCGGTCGGCCTTGAGCGCGGCACCCAGGCGCTTCAGGTCGAACTGTTGCAGCTTTTCGTCCAGCAGCTCGGCGTCCACGCCGCGCTTGATGAAACCGGGGAAGTATTCGGCATAGGCTTCCTGCATGTCGGCTTGGGCCACATCGCGGCCCAGCACTTCGCGGGAAATGGTGTGGAACAGCAGGCGCGCGGTGGCGTAGGTGTAGTCCGGGTCCTTTTCAATCAGGGTACGCGCAGCCAGGATGGATGCCTTGTAGACCTCGTCCATGGGCACGCCGTCGTACAGGTTGCGCATGGTCTCGGCCAGGATTGGCGCTGCCTTGACGTCGGCGCCCAGGCCGGCGCAGGCGGTCTCGATCTTCAGCTTGAGCTGGTTCAGGTCCAGCGCTACGCGCTGGCCGCCTTCGAGCACATGCAATACGGGTGCGGGCGGTGCTTCCTGTGCGACCTGCTTGGCGCGCTCCTGGGTGCGGCGTTCGCGGTACAGCACGTAGGCACGGGCAATTTCATGGTGGCCACCACGCATCAGGCCCAGTTCCACATGGTCCTGCACATCTTCAATATGGAAGGTGCCGCCACCGGGGCGCGAACGCATCAGGGCGCGGATGACCTGCTGGGTGAGGCCGTCCACGGTCTCACGCACGCTGGCAGAGGCTGCACCTTGCGTGCCGTGCACGGCCAGGAAGGCCTTCATCAGCGCTACGGCAATCTTGTTGGGTTCAAACGGAACCACTGCGCCATTGCGGCGGATGATCTGGTAGTGGGCCAGGGGATGGGCCGCGTTGCTTTCCGTAGGGGCTGCGCTGTGGGCCGTCAGGACCCCAGTGGTGACAGGTGCTGGTGCGTTGGAGACAGATTGCATGATTTCCTCGTCTAGATCGGTATTTTTTTAGGGGCTTGGCAAAAACTTCGGTGCTGTCAAAGGGTCGCTGAAGTATCACAGGGACCGAGAACAGAGCACACTATATATGGGGTCTGTGCGGCTTTCAAGCCACTACGGGTAGTGTATCCGTGGAAAATTGCCGCAAGATGTTTCCGGCTCTGAAATTTGCGACCGATCACGTTTCTTCCCGGGAGAAAGAAGCCTTTGCGTGCCCTGTGTGCAGGCCTTGCCGCAAGCCTGTTCATGTGGGAAAACGCAGCACTGGTGCTGCTTCTCGGGCGATTTCATGTGCCCGACCGCATGGTCTTTGGGCTTGTACAAAAGTGGGTGGATTTTGCAGTGTCTGTCCAAGCAGACAAATCGCGTGCGCGCAAAAATCAGAGAAGAATATTTTTTTGTGTGCTATCGGGGAAACACCGAGATTCCAGGCCCAGTGTCTGTTGCAAAAGTGCCCAATCCAGGCCGGGGCCGGGGTCTGCCTTGCGCCCGGGGGCGATATGTTCATGCCCGGCGATGTGCGCAACAGGATAGCGCTGCGCCAGCGCCGGGCACAGTGCCTGCAGGGCTTCGTACTGTGCGGGCGTGAAGGTGTCGCCTTCCAGTCCTTCGAGCTCGATGCCAATGGAGTCGTCGTTGCAGTTGTCGCGGCCGCGGTAGCGGGACACGCCGGCATGCCAGGCGCGGTCATCGCAGCTGACGAACTGCCAGATCTCGCCACCGCGCTGGACATAGAAATGCGCAGACACCTGCAGCCCCTCGATACTCTTGAAGTACGGATGCTGCGACCAGTCGAGCCGGTTGGTGAACAGTTCGTGCACCTGGGTCCCGCCATAGACCCCGGGTGGCAGGCTGATGGAGTGCAGCACGACCAGGTCTATGTGCGCGCCCTCGGGGCGGGCGCCGAAATTGGGGGACGGCATGCGGCGCGCAAAGCGGTACCAGCCTCCTTCCCAGACGCCGGCGGGGGGCGAGGCTTGTTCAGACATCGGACGTGTCGCCCGGGGCGTCGATCTTCAGCCGCGCAATGCGGTAACGGATCTGTCGCAAGCTCAGCCCCAGGCGGCTGGCGGCCAGGGTGCGGTTGAAGCCGGTTTCCTTCAAGGT
>JACXTT010009208.1_pt1 | contig 13517 bp, 18 predicted proteins | sample 9270951 | NCBI WGS metagenome assembly JACXTT01 (sample SAMN15532306, study PRJNA645909) | rock metagenome | isolation source: weathered quartz diorite | place: Puerto Rico | collected 2017-06-21
ATGTGGATCTCCATCCGATGCGGGATCGGCATGCCGTTGATGGTGCGGTAGTCGCCCGCATATGTTTCCACATCCATCTGCTGGCCCATGACAGGCTGCTTCTGCACGCGTTTCACTTCTAAAAAAGTGGTGGCATCGAGATAGAGCGTGACGTTTCCGCCACCCTTCAGCGCCACGTTGAGGACGTGGGCGGGTCGGCCCTTCACCTGATCGGCGCGGAGGTAGCTCACCTGGTGGCCTTTGACAGCGGCTTCTGCCAAGAGAGGATCGAAATCGATTTCCCCGTGGAGGGTCTGCTGTTCTTCGGCGGTGAGGGGCATGGGCGCGTTGCCTCCGGGCACGAAGGGATCCAGCTTCCAGGCCTTTTTGCCGTCGAAGACGGTGATCTGCGCCTGCCCTTGAATGGTCACTTCTTTGCGCAGGAGATTGGGGCGCTGAGCCTCGGTGAGGATGGGCAGCTCGAAGGGCGCCATGCCGATGGCCCGCATGCGCACCCGCCGCGACTGCACCCTTTGAAAGGGACCCATGGCTTTGAGATGGGCATCGAGAATGGCGTTGAGGGGCAGCGGCGCAGGGGCCTGCATGGAGACGAGGGCGTGGAGGGGAAACATGGAGGTCCTTTTCAGAAGGGGCGAGCGAAGCTCAGGCCCCGAGGGGTTAGGTGAGGGGTGCGGTTTGGCGCGAGCGGCGGCCGTTCAGTACGGCGCCAATAACGGTGAACCGCACGAGCAGGTGGTAGCTGAGGAGGAGCAAGCCCAAGGTCGCAGCAAGTAGGAGCGGGAACTTCCAAACCCAGGGCAGCGGAACTTTCGCGAGAACCACTTGGAGGGCCATCACCACCGGAAGGTGCGTGAGATAGATCCAATAGGAGGCATCCGCTACATAACGGCGCGCGGGGCTCGGCTTTCCGAAAAACCTCAGACTCAATCCCAGCAGGGCGAAGGCCCAAGCCCATACAGCGACCGCATATCCGAAGGCATACATGAGTTTCCCGCTGCCCTGTGGGATGGGCATGAGGACGGGATGGAGGCCCGCAAGATTCACGCAGAATCCGGTGGCGCCAAGAGCCAGTGCGAGATGCCACGGCCACTGACGTTCCAGCCGTTGGAGCAGGGGCGGCTGCCGATGCAGGAGCCATCCCAAGTGGAAGGCCATGCCATATCCGACGAGGGCTGGGAAATTGGGGATGAGGGATTGGTCCGGTGTGGGAATGCCGAACCACCACAGCCAATAGGGGTGCATGTAGAGGGCGAAGGCGAGGGGCAGCGCGAGGAGGAGCGCGGCCCAAGGGCCGAGGAGCCCCCGCAGGCCTGCATCCGCCCAGCGCCTAAAGGGCAGCGTGCGATCGAGGACCGAGAAAATGCTCCTTAGCGCCAACGCCGAGGGGTAGACCAGCAGCAGCAGGTAGAGAAACCAAAGGTGGGCGAGGGGGAAGGCGTGCAGCCCAAGGCCGGGTGAAGGCGGCGGAGGTTGGACTTTTCCCGTGGCTTTGAAACTGGCCCACGCGGCGACGGCGAGGATGGCGCTGAAGATCAACGGCCAGCCTATGACGAGGGGAAGGGCGATGCGCTTGAGACGATCCTTTGCAAAACCCCAGGCGCCCAAGCGCTGGAAGGAGAGGCGGGCCATGAATCCTGCGAGGAGGAAGAAGCTGGTCATCCGCAGCATGTGGATGACGTAGAACGCGAAGGAGAGCGCGGAACTGCGCGACACATCCGCGGCGATCCAGAACGAGGGGCCGGGCAGGAAGGACATGCTGCCGTGAAGTACGACGCCGAGGAGCAGCGCGAACCCACGTAGCGCATCGAGGCCGTGAAGGCGCTCAGGGGAGGGCGGTGGAGATGGAGCCATGGCGGGCCTCCTCAAAGGGGCATGAGGTCGAAGGGACTAGGAAGCGGCGTTTTAAGGCAGGGCTAGGCCCGAGAAGCGTCGGTGCGCTTTCTGATGAAGGTTGAGATGCGAGGCGGACTTACCCGAGGTGGACTTCCAGGAAGATGTAGACGCTAAGAGCCAGCCTCAGGAGGAAGGCGAACATTAGGTCCTTTAAAGGTCGGGGTGACCGTGCTCATGGGCGAATGCGGCGATCTCATCCAGGCGCTGCTGAACCTTGTTCAGACTGGTGCCGGCGAGGGAGCGTTCGAGGCGTCCGGCGAAGGTGGGGTAGCGCTTCACCCATCGGGCGAAGACGAGGGTGAGAGCCCACCCCAGCGCACCCGCCGCAAGGTTGATGTGCACCACGCTGGGGACTTTGGCGTACATATCGGCGCCGAAGAGGCCCATGAAGACCATCATCACCAAGGGCACCCAAAGCATCCACCAGGGCAGGCCGATCCACAGGCCGCCCACCACGTAGAAGCGCCGCAGCGTAGTGAGGCGCTGCTGGATCTCCACCACAGGGGCGCCGAAATCGATGTGATGGATGAGGTACTGCATGCGCGCGCCAAAGGCGATGACCGCGATGGCGTAGAGGTGCATCACCAAACCTGCGATCAGCAGATGGGGCACCTCACGGTGGTCGAACCAGAAGCTGCCGGAGGCGAGGGCCAGCAGGGCCCCAAAGGCGATCTGGATGGCCTGGCCCCAGACGAGGGGACGGAGGCCGTGCTGGGTCTTTTCCAGCTTCCGCTCCTTGAGGAGGTGGAGGTTGAGGGCCGTCTGCTGTTCGAGGCGGCGATCGAGGGATTGCCAGGCGGTTTTGAGCTCGTCGAGTTCCATGGGGGCTCCTTTACGCGGAAGCCTGGGAGGCGAAGTGTTGGCGGAGGCGCTGCTTGATGCGCCCAATTTTGGTGGCGACGTTGGTGGGGGTGATGCCGAGCACCTCGGCGATCTCCTGGTGGCTGCAGTCGTCCAGGTAGAGCAGCACGAGGGCCTTGTTGAAATCGTCGAGGCCCTCGATGAAGCGCTGAAGGATCAGGATGTCTTCCGGGGGCCGAGCCTCGTGGGCGGGATCCGGAAGGTCGATCAGATGCTCATCGCCGTGCATGAGGGCCTGGCGATGGGGGTGTTCCTGGCGGTGGAAACTGATGGCCACGTTGAGAGCGATGCGGTACATCCAGGTGGAAAACTTGCAGCGCCCATCGAAACGGGGATAAGAGCGCCAGACCTGGATAGAGATCTCCTGCAGCAGATCGTTGCGATCTTCTGGGAGGGGACAGTAGGCGTTGGCGACTTTGTAGAGAATCCCTTGATTCGCCTCGATCAAGGCCAGGCACTGATCGTGGTCGTCGGCGGGGGACATGGGTTCCTCAGATCGGGGCCCCGGGGCCACCGTTACTCCATGATTCGCAGGACCCCAGAAAAGATCACAGGGGACCGAAAAAAATCCTCACGGCTCAGGGGCAACCCAAAACAGGGGCAGGACTATGGCTGGGAATCGCCCCCGGGTTGCCGTATAGAGAGGTGTGGATGCAAAGATGCTGACACTCACCTCCAAAGGGCTCATTCCTGGGCTGTGGATGGCGTGGGCCCTCTACTGGGCCTTCTCTGCACCCGGTGTGAAGGCGGTCCTGCGCCGAGAGGACCTGGCCTCACGGTTGAGCCATTTCGCTCCCCTTTTCTTGGCCGGTTGGCTTCTAGGGAATCGCAAAAGGTCTTTGGGGCTGCTGAGCCTTCGCTGGGTTCCCATAACACCTGTCACCACCTGGGTGGGCATCGGTCTCGTGGCTTTAGGCCTGGGCTTTGCGATCTGGGCTCGCGCTCACCTTGGCCGCAACTGGAGCGCCTTCGTCACCGTGAAGCAGGGGCACGAACTCGTTCGCAGCGGACCCTACGAATGGGTGCGCCACCCGATTTATACAGGGCTGCTGCTTGCCGCCCTCGGCACCGCGATCGCACAGGGCGAATGGCGTGGGCTCTGCGCCGTTGTACTCGCTTGTGCCGCCCTTTGGAGGAAGCTGCGGTTGGAAGAACGCTGGATGCGCGAACAGTTCGGGGAAGCCTACGACCGCTATCAAGCGGAGGTGCCCGCGCTGATGCCATCTCTGTTTCGCATCAGGAAAGAAGCCTGAGGGGCCAACCCAAGATCGTTGTGAGTGCCCGCTGCGAAGGAATCCCTTGACCTCGAGCGCGCTCGAAGTCGTCCCATCTCCTTGGGGTGCCGTGCACCCATGTGGAGACGAAGATGCAAACGCGCATGGAAGGGCGTCGCGCCCTCGTGACGGGATCAACCTCGGGCATCGGACGGGCCATCGCTCTGGCCCTCGGAGAATGCGGCGCCACAGTGGTGGTGCATGGTCGGGACGAAGGCCGGGCCAAGGCTGTGGTCCAGGAGATCGAGACGAAGGGCGGTCGCGCAACGGCAGTGTTGGGTCGTCTGGACGAAGAGGCGGCCGCCCGGAAAGTGGTCGCCGACGCTCTGGCCCAGGTCGGAGGCATCGATATCCTCATCAACAATGCCGGAAGTTTCGAGCGCTGCACGTGGATGGAAGGCGATGCGGCGCGGTGGGGGCAGACCTATGCGGCCACGGTGCTTCCGGCAGTGCGCTTGGCGCAGGCCTTCGCGCCGGGGATGCGCGCCGTTGGCTGGGGACGCATCATCCAGATCGCCACGGCGTCGGCCCTGCTCGCGCCGCCCACCTTTCCGGATTACGCCGCGGCGAAGGCAGCCCTGCTCAACCTCTCTCTCAGTCTTGCGAAGGATCTGGCGGGCACTGGGATCACGGTCAATACCGTCAGTCCCGGCGCCACGCTCACGCCGACCTGGGAGCGCTTTGCTCTCCAGATCGGCGTGGCTCAAGGGTGGGGTTCGGACTTGGCTGAGGTAAAGACGAAGCTGCTGGCGGGCCCGCTCGCCAATCCCTGCGCTCGGTTGGGGCGCCCCGAAGACGTGGCGGCCGCCGTGGCCTTTCTCGCCAGCGAGGGGGCAGGCTACATCAACGGCGTGAACCTGCGCGTGGATGGCGGACTCGCCGCTACCCTGGGCTGAGCTCTTAGGAGGAAGGACCATGCCCCTCGCCCCGACCACTCCTTCGCGCGCCATGCGCATCGGCGAATTGGCCGAGCGTAGTGGCCGCAGCGTCCATACCATCCGCTATTACGAAGCCCAGGGGCTCATCCCCGGCGTGGACCGCGATGGAGGTGGTCGGCGGATCTACCACGCGCCGCATGTTGCATGGCTGGATCTGTTGGATCGTTTGCGTCGCACGGGCATGTCCATCCGCCAGTTGAAGGCCTATGCGGCCCTCGTGCGGCAGGGCGAGCACACCCTCGTCGCACGGCAGGACCTGCTGCTCGCCCACCGCGAAAAAGTGGAGGCGCAGATGGAGGAACTTCGCTCCTGCCGCACGATGCTCGACCGCAAGCTGCGCTACTACGCGAAGTGGATGGAGACGGGCGAACGCCCCGGGGACTGGGCCTGATGAGTGCTAGGCCTTGTCCTTCAACAGCGCCTCCATGCGGTCGAGGCGTTGGCGGAAGGATTCGGTCAGCTCTTCCACCTTCTCGTGGAGGTGGGCCACTTCCAGTTCGGCCTTCACGTTGATTTCGTATTCGATATCGTCGCGGATGTGATCCTTGGCGGCCTGGCGGTTTTGGGCGAGGAGCACGAGGATCGACAGGATGATGGCTTCCAAGGAGACGACCATCGTGAGGAAGCCGAAGGGGTAGGGGTCGAAGCTCGCCTTGCCGCTGACGTTGAGCCAGATCCAGATGGCGAACCACGCGGTGTTGAGAAGCAGGAAGGTCATGCTCCCGGAGAAATCGGCGATCCAGTCGGTGACCTTCTCCAGGAAGGTGCGCTGGTCTTCGATCTCTTCCTGGGCGTTGCGGGCCACGCGGGTGCGCAGCAGCAGATCCGCTTTGCGGGTCATGGCGCCGATGGCGCCCAGCATGTGTAGGGCGGCCTCGGGTTTCTTCGTGACGAGGAGCAGGATATCGGAGCGGTCCAGCTCAAGAAGAACAGTGGGCGTCACTGCGAGGGCCGTGGCGGTGCGGGGACCGGCATCGAGCATGGAGAGCTCGCCGAAGACGTCACCTTGGTGGCGCTCCGTAAGCACGATCTTTTGGCCCGCGCGGTCCACGACGGAGAGTTCCATTTCGCCGGAGACGACGATGTACATGGCCTGGCCGGGCTCCCCAGCCTTGAAGAGGGTCTCGCCCTTCTCCAGGTTCCGCAGATCCACGGCCGCGGCGAGCAGCGACAGCTCGTCCGATCCCAATGAGGCGAAGAGCGGCAGATCATGGAGCAGTGAAGCGTCTGCGGGCATGGGGGCTCCGGGGGCGTGGCACCACCCTAACCCTCTCTGGGGCTGGGATGAAGCGGGAAGGTTCCGCTCGGCGGTGAGGCGCCCCCATTGGGCGGTGTCCCCTCCGGCCTGGTCGGTCCCTTCCGGCGGAGCTTGTGACGGGGGAATAGGCTTAGGGCCTTCGAGGTGAAGAATGACGACCCTCTCCGCCCTTTGCGCTTCCCATCGGTCCTCTTTCGGCGTGTCTTTCGCCGCGGGCGTCGGGGCGGGCGCCGCCGTGGGTGCGGCCACCCACGACATGGCCACCTGGCTGGCCGTGGGTGCGGCCCTCGGCCTTCTCTTCAGCGCGTCTTCCAAGAGGCGCTAAAGCCCCTGGCGGGTAACGACCTTTAGAGCCTCTCGTCGGGTGAGCCCCGAGAAACGTTCACGATGGGTCTCCACGAAGGCGACCACCCGCTCGGGTCGAGTCTTGCTGTATTCCCGAAGGGCCCACCCAATGGCCTTCCGGGCGAAGAAGTCCTTCTCCGGTGCCATCCGAAGGCAGTGATCGAAGAGCTGTTTCTCGTCAGTGGCGGCCTTGTGTTTGAGATGGGCGAGCAGGGCCGTGCGCCGGATCCAGAGGTCCTCATCGCGGATCCAGCCTTCGAGGAGCGGCTTCATCGTCGCACGCTGATCCAGCAGCAGCTTTCCGATGAGGTGCGCGGCGATGGCATCCACCGTGTCCCACCACCGCCCTTCCCGAACCATGCGCTCGTAGAGGGGAAGCGCATTGAGGGTGATGAAGGCCTTGAAGTGGCGCGCCCATTCCACCGCAGCGTATTTGGCTTCACGTTGTGGAAGGGACCACAGCTGCAGAATCTGGGCTTGGTAGGTCTTCGAGTCTTTGGGTGGGAACTCCGCGTACAGCGCTTTGAGTTCCCGGCGCAGCGTTGGGGCGTCCACGCCGAAGAAGGGATCCGAGGTCTTCATGTAGGCCTGGGCGCCCTTCGCGCGGTCCGGGTTACCGAGGGCGCTGAGGCGTTCTGTGAGGGCCCCAGGCAGCTTCGACGTCACCGCATCCCCCACCAGAAGGCGAGAGAATAGGTCACAAAGGTGAGCACGGCACCCAAAGTGGCGAGCAGCAGGGCTCCCCCTGCGGCTTCGCTGCGGGGGAGGGCGAAGGCGCGGCGCAGGGCGGCATAGGTGTAGAGGGGGAAGACGAGGTAGGGCGTGAGGCTGACGAGGGTCTGGAGCGTCGAGTTCGGTGCGAAGTGGAGGCGAGGCGAGAGGACGGCGTTGAGTGGAAACCAGAGCGTTTCGATCCCAAAGAGCCAGCAGGCGCGGTGGGCGAAGAAGACGAGCCGCTGCCCATAATGAGGCCAGTGCTTCCGCATCAAGGCGGTCGCGAGGAGGGGCATAAGAAAGAGCGCGGCGTAGTCCAACGTCTTTATGGCGCTTTCGAGTTGGGGCAACCGCTGCTGCACCGTAGTGGCCTGCTTGGAGCCGTGCTCGTCATTGGAGTCGGCCATGCCCGTGAAGATGCCTGGAAGAAACCCCTTTTGCAGCGTCAGAAAATGCAGGCCGCTGAAGAGGATGAAGACCTGCACCGGGTGCATGTGCCGCGCCCGCCGCCCTTCGAGGAAGTCGAGGGAGGCTTCGCCGGGGTGAAGGAAGATCCCCTTCAGGGTCGTGGGCAGTCGACCATCCAGATGCCACAGTTCGTGGGTGAGGTGGGACCACCCGCGGCGCAGGGTGAGGTCGTCAGGCGGAATGGCCTTTTGGCCGCAGCCGGGGCAGTAGGGGGTCGCGAGCAGGGCCTCGCAGTTGGGGCAGGTGTCGTGCATGGGTGCCCTATGCTGCCATGGACGCTTTGTACGAGGAATGCCGCAAGAACCGGGTGGGTGGGGCGGAGGTGGGGCGACACCCTGTCAAAGGCCCCTTTTGTTTGCGGTATCAGAGTGTTGGGATGGGCCCCTTGGGGAGGTCGATATGGGGAGGATCGTGGTGGCGCTGGGGATGGGCGTGGCGGCCTGGGCGCAGGGCGCCACACCCGTGAACGGCTACGTGCAGCTCATGAGCAACTACGTAGGCCGAGGCCTCGCTCAGAGCGTGGGCCAGCCCTCTGTGCAGGCGGAGCTCGCGGCGGAATCATCCTCGGGCGTCTACGGCTTCCTCGACGCGACGAGCATCAACTGGATCGATCAGCTCTACCCGGGCGATAGCGTGAGCATGGAGGTGGATGCGGTGCTGGGCTTCAAACGGCGCGTGGGGGACTTCACGTGGAAGGTGGGTGTGCTCCGCCTTCAATTCCCGGGCCGCTACGTGCCTCAGACGCCGTCCGTGGAAGAACCCCACACGACGGAAGTTTTCGGGCGCCTCGTTTGGAAGACGGTAGAGGCGAAGCTCTACGTCTCTACGACAAACGCCTTCGGCACGCCGGGCTCGAAGGGCTCCTTCTACGCGGATCTCACGGCGGCCCAGCCCCTCGACGATGCCTGGACTTTGGATCTCCATTTCGGCAGAAAAGAGACCCGCGGCCATGATCCCGCGACGGGCCGGCCTAATAGCCGGGCGGACTACTGGGATTACAAGGTCGGCCTCACCTGGGCCTGGCGGCGGGATTTGAGCGTGTCGCTGGCCCGCACGTGGACGACGGCGGACCCGAATCTCTTCACGCTCAACGGCTACCGCGTGGGTGGGCCCCACGTGGCGGTGACGGTGCAGAAAACCTTCTGAGTGCATCGGCGTGGGAGCATGGTGAATCCATGCGTCCTCAAAGCTCCCCCTTCGATCCGCCAGACGCCTCCCTTGATCGCCCGGAGGAAGCCTTCGCCGCGGAGCGGAAGAAGGTGTTGGATCGATGGGCGGCGATGGCGATGATTCTCTTTCTCCTCTTCACCCTCGGCCGCATGGTTTGGATGGTGACGGCGGCTCAAACGCTCATCGCTCGGGGCGTCTTCTTCACCGCAGCGAGTAAGGTGATCGGCGAAGCGTTCATCTGCTTTGGCGCGGTGGTAACGGCCACGAGTACCCGCTGGTTCCGGTTGAAGGGGAAGGTCTCATGGCTTTGGTCGGTCTTCCTTCACGGCCTCATATGGAATGTCTTTTACACGCTGGGGACCTGCCTCTGGGAACGCATGTTGGCGCGTCGTCTCCACCGCTCCTTTCGCTTCCCTTGGCCTTCGGGAGCGGGTTTCAGCCTGCGTTGGCTGCTGTTCGGCCTGCTGGCGCTGGGCGTGCTGGCGGTGATGGAGGCTCGCCTTCGACGTCTGGAACGGCGCTTCGGTCAACGCTGATCGTCGCAACAATCGGGTGGGTCTTCGCTCTGCGGAACCCGACACTTGGGAGATGGAGGACGCGATGCCCAAGAGCGATTACAGCAAGGTCGAGCAGGCCATCCGCTACCTCGATGCTCATGCGCGGGAGCAACCAAGCCTTGAGGTGCTCGCGGCGGAGGTGGGCCTGAGTCCCTTCCACTTCCAACGACTGTTTCAGCGCTGGGCTGGGGTGAGCCCCAAACGCTTCCTGCAGGTGATCACGCTGGAGGAAGCCAAGCGTCTGCTCGCGGATTCTCAAAGCCTGTTGGAGACGAGTCACGCCGTGGGCCTCTCGGGCCCTAGCCGTCTGCACGACCTCTTCCTTGGGCTCGAGTTCATGACGCCCGGGGAGTACAAGGCCCAAGCGGAAGGCCTGACCGTGTACTGGGGTGTGGAGGACACGCCCTTCGGTCCCGCGCTCTTCGCGGCCTTGGATCGAGGGCTCTGCGGCCTCTCCTTTCTTCAGGAAGAAGACCCCGAGGCGGCCTTCGCGGAGTTGCGGGCCCGCTGGCCGGGCGCTCGGCTCGAGGCGTCGCCAGCGCGCATCCGTGCCTATGCGGAAGGCCTCAACGCCCGATTGCAAGGGCACGTCGACCAGCCGCTGAGCCTCGTGCTCAAGGGCACGCCCTTCCAGCACAAAACCTGGGAGGCCCGCCTCTGCGGGAGGCCATGGCAGGTGGTGGCCTATCAGGATCTGGCGGGGCTTGCGGGATCGCCCGGCGCCTCCCGCGCCGTGGGCAGCGCCATCGGCCAGAATCCCATCGCGTGCTTGATCCCCTGCCACCGCGTCATCCAATCCACCGGTGCGATGGGCCAATACCATTGGGGCGCTCATCGGAAGCAGGCGATGCTGGCCTACGAGCGGACTCGGCACGAGACGCCTTAAACTGAGCGCCCCGTCGCGAATGATCTCCTTGTCTTGGGCACCTATGACTTCTCTCCTCTATGTCGCAGCCGTCCTGCTCATCGCCATCGGTGTGGCCCATTCGTACTTGGGCGAGCGCTACATCCTCATCCGGTTGTTTCGGAGGCAGGACCTGCCAAAGCTGTTCGGTGGTATCGAGTTCACCATTCGCACGCTCCGATTCGCGTGGCACATCACGACCATCGCCTGGTGGGGCTTTGCCGCCATCGTGTTTCTCCTTGCGAAGGGACCTGTGTCCCCTCGCAGCATCGCGATGGTCATCGGCATCACCTTCAACATCTCGGGGCTCATCACGCTGGGAGCCTCACGAGGCAAGCACTTCGCTTGGATCATCTTCCTATTGATCGGCGGGATGGCCACGCTGTACGCCGTGGCTGCCTGATCCCCTTTTAGGGCGTTTAGGAGATCGTGGGGAAGGCGGTTGACAAAAGTTTCCATGGAAACTAAATTAAACACCATGGCGACCCCCTCCTCTTCCCCCCGACGGTCCGTGATCAGCCCTCTGGATGCGCACCTCGGGTTCTGGCTGCGCTTCGTGTCGAATCACGTTTCGAGCCGTTTTCAGGGAGAAGTGGAGGCCCACGGGGTGTCGGTCTCCGAATGGGTGGCCCTCAGGCAGCTCTATGGAAAACAAGACACGTCACCCTTGGATCTCATGGACGCCTTGGGCATGACCAAGGGGGCGGTCTCGAAGATCGTCACGCGCCTCGAAGACAAAGGCCTCTTGCGCCGCTCAGAATCTCCCCTCGATCGACGGATGCAGCAGCTGGATTTGACGGCGGAAGGGCGGAGGCTGGTGCCCAAGCTCGCCCGGGTCGCGGATCAGAATGACGCCCATTTCTTCGGACACCTCACGGAAGAACGTCGTAGGCGCCTGATCGAGGCGATGAAGGAGCTGGTCCACCACCATGAACTGAAAGCCGTTCCCTTCGATTAGGGCTCTCACACAAAGGAGAAGCGATGGATACCACCCTTCAGCAACAGATTGAACGCGATGCCCAGGACGCTCATGCAGGCCGCATGTCCTTTGGAGAGCTCGTGGGGGCCCTGATCAAAGCCGGCGTGGAGTCCTATCACGCGGATTACCGCAGCGGCCGCACGACCTACTACCTGCCCGATGGCGCCGCCTTCAGCGTGCCGCTCAGTACGCCCGATCTGCCCATCGCCACGGCCTTCGATCCGTTGGCGCTGGAGGCCGCGATTCGCGGTTCTCAGCGCGGCGAGGTAGAGTACCCCGAGTTCCTGCAACGGTCCATGACAGCGGGTTGTGTGAGCTACCAGGTGTGGATCGCGGGCCGAAAGGTGACCTACTTCGGCCGTCGAGGCGAAGAGCATGTGGAGCCTTTCCCGCAATGACCCGACTGTCACTGCATGTGAGACCGAGCCATGTCTAAGTCATTCTGCTTCGCATTGCCTTCGGGCTATCGAACCGCAGACGCGCTGGCCTTTCACGGACGCGATCCGGAAAGTCCCGGCGAGCGGATTCACGGCGACACGCTCGAAAAGGCACTGTGGCTGGATCAACATCCCTGCAGGTTGTCGCTTCGGCTCGGCCCGCAGGAAGCCGAGGCCAAGGTGGATGGAGATAGAACCGTGCCCGAAGGCGTGGTGCGGCGCTTGTTGGGCCTACACCTTGCGCCCGAATCCTTTGAAGTCCAAGTGAAGCAGGATCCTCTCTTCAAGTCTCTCGTCCGCGCGCGGCCAGGCCTGCGGGTGCTGCTCACCGCCACGCCCTTTGAAGCGTTGGTGTGGGCCATTCTCGGCCAGCAGATCAATCTGGCCCTCGCCTTTCGGCTGCGGCAGCGCGTCATCCGACGATACGGAACGGAAGTGTGCGAGGGGCTCATCGCGCATCCCCGGCCGGAGACGATGGCTGCCGCCGACCCGGAAGAATTAGGCCGCATGCAGATCTCCCGGGCCAAAGCGGCATATCTCATCTCCATCTCAGAAGCCGTGGCCAGCGGCGCGCTGCCTTTGGATGATTTGGCGACTTGGGATCTGACGGAGGCCGAGGCATGTCTGCGGTCGCAGAAAGGGATCGGCCCTTGGACCGCGCATTACGTCTTGATGCGAGGGCTTGGATTTCCCGATTGTGTTCCCTTAGGGGATTCGGCGCTGGCCACCGCCTTGGAGCGGGGCTTGAAGCTGGAGGCGCGACCGAACCCGAAAGAGGTGGCGAAGCTGATGGCGCCCTACGCACCCCACCGCAGCCTCGCCACCTTTCACCTCTGGGCCGGGTTGAAGGGGATGCCGGCCTAAAGGGCTTCAATCACTTCAGGCTTCCGTGCCACAGGTAGCCGCTGATGCCGCAGATGACGATGCCGGCGATGATCCAAGGCATCGCGACCGTGCCGATACCGCTGTCCCACCGGAGGACAGGGCGGAAGAGCGGCGCCTCAAGGCCCGCCTCGGTGTACGCGCGTCGGACGATGAGCGGAAGAGGCTCGAGGGTGAGCACGCCCGACCCTTCGTCGCCCAGCTTCTTCCAGGCTTCGGGGGTACCCGAGCACACCGCTTCCACCGCGGTGGTGCCCTTGACGAGGATAGGGCTGAAGAGGGTGACGTCCTTGTTTCGTCGGAGAGCTACCTGATGATTCTCATCCAGGCATTCCCTCACGTCTTGAAGCGAGGCTGTCACTTCCGTCGGCCAGAGACGGGCCACCTGGGACGCCTCTCGAAGGCTGCTGAGGGTGCGAGGCGCCGGTGGGCGCGCCCAACAGAGCGTACCAACGAGGATCAACGCGAGGCCCACGGCGAAGACGCCGGGAAGAATCCAGGAGGCGCCATCGGGCTGCGCGGTCGGCGTTGGTCCTTGAGGCGGAGGGGTGGGCCCGGGATCGCCACGCAGTCGCTTGAACGCGGCCATGGCCAAGGCGCAGAGGATGACCCAGAGCACCATGGCAAAGACAAAGGTGCTGCTCTCGCCGTAGGATCCGAACATCTTCAGCTGAATAATGGCGACCCAGGCGTAGGGCCCGGACTCAGCACACACCGATCCAAGCAGCAACAGCATGGGCACGGCACCGAAGAGGACACCACTCACGGGATTAAGCGGCTAGCCTGAGCACTGCCACGCTCACCTTCCACATTACAACTTTATTCTTCCTGGCACAA
>JACXTT010009209.1_pt1 | contig 13517 bp, 13 predicted proteins | sample 9270951 | NCBI WGS metagenome assembly JACXTT01 (sample SAMN15532306, study PRJNA645909) | rock metagenome | isolation source: weathered quartz diorite | place: Puerto Rico | collected 2017-06-21
AAGCATCTTGCCCGGATGTATGTCCGAAGGCTCCCCGTCGTCACTCCGGCTCTGGCGCGAGCTTACCAAAACAAAAAGGCACTCACCGAGATTCCTGTGAGTGCCGCGAGTAGCGGGGGGAGGAAGATCGAGCTACTCACAGAGCTACATCACGTGATCACCGTGCCTCTACCCCATTGAGAGCCATTAGCCCTTCTGATGCTTCGAGCCCTGACGATCGTGTCGGGGCTTTTTTTACACAGTGCGATCTGGGCACCTTGAGTGCGGAGGGCCGCTATCGTCTGACGGGTGGGACGTTGGCCCTTTTTCTTTACATTAAAGCCGACAAGTGTTGTAATAGCGAACTATTCCGAAGGAGCAATATGTCACACTCAATGGATAAGTTGTACTCTAAAGTCATGCGCGAGGAAAAGGATGAGCAAGAGCGGCATAAAAAAAGTATTGAAGAGAAACTGAGGAGATTAAGGAAGCTCGATATCCAAGAAGTAATCGCGTTGCAAGAGAAATACAAGCACGAAGAGAAAGATGCTGGCAGGCATAGAATGGACGGTCCACATGCAAGAAAGAAGTATGATGAAATGAAAGAGTTACGAGAGGCGTGTGATATAATCATTGCGAACCCACTGCCGAGACAATCAGGTGCTAAAATCAAACCGAAGGTGGTCAAGGGAATGCAAGAAGAAGGAGTGATTATCAAGGGTTACTTAGACCTAGTCACTTCTTCCGGCAAGCCGAGAGTAAGTTTAAACGACCTGGTAGCTGCGAGCGGAATGACGCTGGCTACGGTTAAAGCCAAGATGAACGATGGCGTGTTCTTGGCGAAGCTTGAAAGGGAAATCGAGAAAAAACGAAATCAAGCTAAGAAATCGAACAAAAAGAAGTTATTGATTGATGCCTTATTGGTAGTATCTGAAAAGCAAGAAACGGCGCTTAAGAAAATCACGGAGCGGAAGGAACGCGCCGACAACCACCTTGAAGAATGGGCGTCGGATGAGAGTGAACTAATGGACAGGAAAACAAAGAGGAAAACATACGATTAGCGGTCAACGCGATTAGCTCGACAAGATCTTCCCCATCACGTAGCCCCACAAGTATGTATCTCACCTCTATTGCCTCAGTTTAATTTCCACAGCGATCATCGAGTCGTCCGTAGAATATTTCAGACCCTAAATTCTCACTCGGACCAAGGAGCACTTTTCGACCAGTTTTCGAACAGTCGAGTGCGCAAAATTGGGGAATTCATCTCTCTTTTGCTAAAAAAGGCTCTTTTGCTTGAGCAGTTTCCGATTCTGGATTAATAGGTGTAAGAAATGTTGAAATATGTTAAGAAAGCGTAAATGCCATGCAATAAGTTAAACGATTGGAAATCGCCGGAATGAGGGGAAGGCATTTTTGATCCTAAAGAGCAAATGCAAAGACGACACCTAATCGAGGGAACAAACAAATGATGATAACTAGCAGAACCTACACCAGCCGCGATTTTTATCTGTGCGCATATTTAATCGCAACAGGATGCGAGCTGGAAGCATACAGAAAAGATGGAGGGAATCTAACGACCTTTGTCTTTAATAATTCACAAGAGTTGCAACAACACGTTAAGAAGTTTTACGCACTGGAAGCAACGATTAATCCAGTCGTATACGGAAATGCTCTTAGAAATCTGAAGAGCATGATCCATGCTACAGATAAAAAACCAAATGAAATATATGTTGAACAAATTAGTAGAAACAAATGATAACCACGTAGGATATACTGTATCCTACTGCAATACTGTACATAGCGAGTTAGATGAAATACCGTTCTCCGAGGTTCTACAGACGATTAGAACCGGTAACGGCATCCTATCCATTATTGAGCAAGTCCGCGCAGTAAAGGACCAAAACGAGCGGAACGCCCTAAAAGCAAAAAACCTTCCTGCGTTCTCGATGGGGCTCTTTGAGAATAAGCGCCATAAGAACGAATTCCTCAAGAAGATTCAACACATCATTATAGACTTCGATCACGTCGGCGATCGCCTGAATGATCTTAGGGCGCAGCTGACGAAAGATGAACGCGTCTACTGTTTATTTACGTCTCCATCCGGAGACGGATTGAAATTGGTCTGCGTTCTAGACCAGCCGATAACAAATCCCGAGACGTACAAGCAAGTCTATGAGCATTACACCTCTGCAATTAGCCGTCAATACAAACAAGCGTGCGATAATACAAAAGACGCCAGCCGCATGTGTTTTGTCTCATTTGATCCGGACCTACTTGTAAATCCCAACGCAGTGCCGTTGGCGGTAAACATTCCGTCAATCGGACAAGCGAAGCCGCTGAAACAGCAGGATCCGCTTGCAGAACTTCTATCTGCAGGAACGACGCCTAGTAACCGTACTCTTCGGGCAACAGAAATAATAGGGCACTGTATTGCCCGTGGCATTACTCAAGAGGTTACGATGGTGATGCTGAAGAGCTGGAATAAGCTTAATACGCCTCCGCATGCGGAAAAGAAAATTGTTGATACTGTAACCGATATGTACGCGCGCTATAATCATCCAAATGACGAGATGCCGTTCGAGATTATAGAGAAACATGGCGCATACTACAAGATTACATATAGAAACGATCGGCGATTAGAAAGCATGATCTCATCGTTCAGAATTGAGCCCCTGGAGCTTCTCCAATTGGACGACAGCGATTGTTTAAGCTGCAGAGTTATAACGGCAAGAGGATACACATACGAAAACGTGTTGATAGAGAATACCGATTGGCACACGAAGACCAAGCTTCTTAAGGCTATAGGTCATCAGGATTGCACATTCCATGGATCCGAAAATGATGTCCAGGCATTATGCAGTTACGTAAACAGGTCTGTGCCCATCAGAAAGAAAGGAACGAAAGTGGTTGGGTTACTGCCAGAAGTACAAACTTGGGTTACTGAAGGATTGAATATCACAAGAGACGAAATAGCTAATAATCCAACGATCATAGCATACGATAAAGGGAAGGCGGCATTTTATCACGGAATAAGATATGAAGAATTGAACGATGCTGAATACAGCGTGCTAGTTTCCGGATTGTACGCTGATCTGATGCAGATTAACGAAGAAAATATCATCGCTCCTTGGATTTCGTGGATTTTTGCTTCGCCAGTAAAGCCGATAATTATGGACCACGTCGGTGGATTCCCGCTTACGTTCGTACATGGACCGCAAGGTGGAGGAAAAACTTCATCTGCACGCCTATTGAAAAGGCTCTGCGGATATGTTGACTCAAAGCCGCATTCTTGCAAGCAGAATTGGTTTCCACTGCTGAAGTTGCTCACCGCAACCAACGCAGTACCAATAATGTTGGACGAGTTCAAAGCAAAACTGCTGGATGACCGAGATATCAGAAATATTGTTGCGTTCATGAACAAGTCGTATTCCGGCGAAATCGAAGTCAAAGGCAGGGAAGATCAAACAACAAGAGATTATGTGATCAGTGCGCCTATGTGTGTAATGGGCGAATGGAATATTTCAGTTCCGTCCGTACACGAGCGCATACTGGTGGTAAGGTTTAAGCAGACGGTAAAGAAGGACAAAAATATGCAAGAGGCGTTTAAGCGTCTGTGGCAACTGCCATTAGAAGGATTTATGCCACGATATATACAATTCTGCTTACAGCAAGATATCCCGCAGATGTTTAACGCGGCTAGAACCCAAGTGGAACAGCATTTCGGATCGATAACCGTTGCGCCAAGAATAGTTGATAACCTTGCAGTCATGGTGCTCGGTATGGAACTATTCCGAAAGTGTGGCCTGGCAAACGGCGTCACTGTGCCAACAATTAATACAGCGTGTATACTCGACCATCAGCTAAAGGAGGTTACAGGATCAAACAGCGGATTTGTTCAGTCTGCTGTGGACCAGTTAATCAACGAATTGTCGATCATTGCCATGAAGGAAAAACCGGAAGTGTTCCTGAGCGGCATGTCGAGCGCAACCAGAGATCCGAATGGCCGTGAATGCTTCATAAGAGAAAACCAGGAGTATAAACGGATGAGGATGAACAACAAAGCGCGGACCCATACGGTCGACGCGCTCGTGATCAACTTCAACAAGATATTCCCAGACTTTAAGCAATACGCAAAACATACAGATTTTGAAGGCGATCTCCTGGACAAGGAATCATATCTGCGCTTGTTTGCAGAATGCCCATACATCATTGCGTCAGACCATGCGGTGAAGTTTAACGGCAAGACGGTCCGAGCTTTGGTTGTGGACGTTCTTGAGGCTAAGAATGCGGGCATAAACCTGGAAGGATTCGGTATAGAATAATTCCGGTTACATTTGGTTACATCCGGTTACATGACCGATGTAACCGCCAAATCTGCGAAAGCAGAGTAGAATAAGCAAATAATGAGTAAAAATATGTTGGTTACACGAGTTACAAGAAATGATACACCCTTAATAATAGAATCAGTCATTCGCTCTGTAAAATACGACCTCATAAAAAGGTGAGGGTGTACCCCCATAATCATGTAACCGATGTAACCGGAGAAAAAAAGGTCGATTTTTCAGGAATGCAGTTCAGAATCGCCATTTTTCCGGTTACAAGGTTCATGTAACCGTATGTAACCAGCCGAAAGGCCGTACAAATGCAATCAAAAAGGAAAACAAATATCATATGACAGAAACAGATTATCTAAACTTCATACAACGATATCCCAAGCTCACAACTCACGGCATGGGTGTCCAGGAGATCAGTTACAACACGCCCGCCGAGCGAAAAGCAGTGTTTAGTAAAGCCCGCAAGGATCTAGAAACGTGCTATGGGCAATTCTTAAACTCGATCGGGTACCTGAGAAGTTTAAGAAGACGGCCAACCGTGAATAAGAAACGCGGTACTACATACGTTATTAAGCATGAAGCCGAACATTGGCTTGCTGAGCACGGTGTAAGGGATAATTATATCCGCGAAGGCGCATTCATTGCAGCTGCGCTCTATTTAGGATTCAAATTTGAACAACTACCAGACAGCTCTACAGGTATTCTGAACATCGCCAATCGGAAGAAATACGATTACCTGGCCAGCTTCCGTTTTTGAAAGGAGGAAAACATGGCAATTCTAACAGATCCACATCACACGGAATCGCCCTCAGGACGATACGGCAAGCTAATCAGTGAAGAATCCGGCAAGGAGCGGATTCGCCACAAAATGCAGCTGGATGAACGAGACAGGAGACACCGAAAATTCATCGGGAGCGGAAGTGATGATATGCATAGGATATTTATGCGAGAAAGGTCCCTGCCGAATTTCAGCTAAACGGCCCTCCTGGTCAAAAAAGTAGGGTTCGCAGCGATACAACGGAGTGCAATGATGCCAAAAACCACGGTGTGCAATTGGATACATCCACTTTGGGATAGGATTGATAGACCAGCCTCCTAGCGGGCAGAAGTTCGTACGGACAGATATTGACGACCTACGTAGAATATTTTTGAAAGAACGGAGGATCAGCTAAAGCGCGCAGGGTCTGAATAAATCTTATCGGGAACATTCACCTATTGGGTGCAAAATTGAACACGTTCCAAGATTATCGGGTGGACGCAAAAGGAAATTATCTGTCGGGAGCACAGATAGTGGACCCATCTGGTGGGAAGTTCAACCTACCACTTCTAGCCCTACTTCAGACTATAGACTTGTTTGCAAAGATCTTTTAGGTGTTCATCGGACATATCGAGAATCGGCTCGTACATGAAGGAATTCAAATGGATATTCTCTGGCGTCATCAAAATCACCTTGTCAATGATTTCGATATTTTTGATCTCCGTGGGGAATGCCGTTTTATATATTTCTGCAAGTTTTCTTGTTTGGTTTTCTTCAATGTTAGAAGTTTTCGTGGCGTCATTTATCCTCTTTGTCATGAATCGTTCCACTTGAAGTCTAATCGCAATTGACAGAACTATCTTATTCTCGAAGTTTATCCCCTCAGGAGCAGTTTGGCATTTACTCATTTCTGCATTGATAATGTCAACAACTCTCGTGCTTTTCTTCGGAACGTCATCGGTACCACCAAAATGATGACGGAATACTTCGGCCAAATCGCCATCTGTGATGATATCCGTATCGGTCTTGAAGTGTAACAATGAGGTCAGTGTTTTGTAATCCGGATCATTATCACCCTTGGTATATTCAACGATGTTTCGAATGAACGGGATGCAAGCAATCCGGATTTTGTCGTCGGCGAAGAATTTCTTTTTCCAATCAAGGATGAAGGGATTGCGGATTCCGGTTGCCTTCTCAAAGAAGACCTTCTCCTTGGACTTATAAGCTAAGTAGCAGTGCGAGTATTTTACATACCTGCTCTGGATAGTACGAAAGAAATCAAAATTGTGAGTCAAAATTATTTGATAGAAGTTTTCATTCTTAGAAATCTCCTCCAGATACTCGATGATCGCATACTTGTTCTTATAGTCAAAGGAGTCAGCAAGATCATCGATCACGAAAATCGTCTCTTGGCCATTGATCTTGCGCCGTTCAACCTCAAAAATTATGTTGAGGACGTAAAATGCCTTGCGCTCCCCAGTGCTTAACCCCTCGAGTAATTTGTCCTCGGTTACGGAAGTCGATTGGCCGTCGTCGCTAAAGATGAAATCTAGAGTTAATGCCTTATCTTGTCCAAGAATGACATCGATCCTGTTTTTTGCAACGAGTTTGAATGGGACATGAAACCGTTCATTAAAGGTGTCAATAGCCTTCTCCCAGAGTGTTTGTTGCTCTTTGGCTGCAGTTCGAATTTCCTCAGCCCTCTTTTCGACGTTATGGTGCTCTTCCAGGAGATGGTGAAATGAGTCTATCTTCGTTTTGAAATATGATTTCAAAACGTTTTGCTTGAACTCTGCAAGATTAGACAACTGTGGCAAGATCTTTTCATTGTTTGATAAATACTCCCCAAATTTTCTCAGCCCATCATTCTTCTCTATTTTTGCTTGAAGGTTATCGAATCGTTTCCTGAGCTCTTTGTCCGTCAGGATCTGTTTCTTCTCATCATCAATTACCTGTTCCAGCTCTTTTTCATTCGTTATTACTTTTGTTGAATTCGCGCCCTTTAGTGTGACCGAATGATTTGCCTTGAAGAAGCCATTTTTTGCCAAAACCTTTGCGATCTCTGCACCGTTGAAATAATTGAATACGCCTTTTCTAAAGAATACTGATGCTTCAAGTAACTCGTTATATTTCTTGATATACTCTTGAATAACCGACTGGATATCGATTGTTCCCAAGAACGCGAGCGTCTTTTCATCAAATACCTGGTCATATAAAATGTCTGCGAACTGCACATCTGATTGGCTTTCGACTTCAGATTGTATGCGTTTTAGGGCGTCGATAAATCGATCGTCGCGGGGGGTGAAAGCAGCGGAGATTTCTTTCTCCAAGTTCTTCTTTGATTTGGATATGTCCGCTACCTCCCTTAGAAATCCCTCCTTCGCGTCATTTACCTTCTTATGAATCTCTTCAAACTCAGCTCTTTTCTCTTTGTCGACAAGCAAAACGCAGATTTCCTCGGACGGTCTTAATTCTTCATCATAAGGCCGAATTGATAGAACTGTTTCCGGCGGAATGTCAAGGTTTGCCTGGTCAGTGATCGAGCGCTTAGACTTTCGGACGGGAAAGTACCTATCGATTGAAGGTTGGCTACTACTCAAGTCCAAGAAAGTCTCAGCGAGTGAAGTCTTCATCGAGCCGTTCGGCGCGTAAATGGCAATTACTTTTGGATCCGTAAAATCCATTTCTTGAGTTAACTTCTTAATTCCATAACAATTTTCTAGATCAAATTTGATCTTGGTAATCAATGGACTCACCTTTGTTTTGTTTCGTTGGAAGGCGGAAAGCCGAGATATACCTTCTTCAAGGATAAAATATCGCCTTTCGCCTCTTTAATCGCAATCGCTTCATAGACGATTCAAACTCCTCCGATTAACCCAAGCAGCTTCTGCTCAGGGTAACGAGACAATGCGCATAGTATCCGAGGCCAATGATAATTTGCGATTAGTTCCGATAGCCGATAACTTACCTTAGGGGTGGTCGAATGGAAGGTGGAAACCGAGGATTCCCAGCATCCCGATACTCAAACCAGAAAGTTCCAAAAAGCACTCCAACGGTTGCTGATATGGATCTTAACAATTTAGAGACCTTGTCCAGGATTAGCGGATGGGCACAAGGAATAGTCATAGGGCTAATAATAGTTCTGGCAATTGCCCAGGCGTCAAAGTACTTTATCGACCGAAGGCTCAGCGACCTTAAGGAATCCAGGGATAGAGCGTCTCAACAGAAAATTCTAGTTCTTCAATCCGTCGTAGATAGTCAACAATTAGCAATAAAAAATGTTGATGAGAGGACAAAAACTTGGAGGTTGACTGACGATCAAATCGCCAAAATGGCCACAGTACTTAGAAAGCACAAGGACATCAAGGTGAGGATAATAGCGGAGAGCTCCCCGGATCTTGAACCATTCACCCGACAACTTGAACGACTATTCAACGAGGCGCAATGGACTATTGTCGAAAGCAGCATCTCGTTCGATAAAGCATACGACGGCATTTCCATTTTCGGCGGTGGTAAACCCGAAACCGATGCGCCTGCATTCATTGCGGACCTATATAGGGGCCTTCAACACGCTGGCGTCCAACTAGAAAAACCCACAGCGGACTCATCGTTGCCTTTGGATGTCGTCGGTATTCAAATCGGGAAATCAAAACGGCACTAGTATTTACGGGAGAATTCAAGTTCCACAGTCTCGACATCGGTGAATTGGCGCACCAGTGCTTTTTATTCAACTGTAACCATACTTGACATCACGTCACCGAGTAAGTCGATAATGCGAGATTGTATTTCTGCGACGACTCTAAGAACTGAACTCGAATGCGACGAACAACACAGGCGAGGTCGTACGCGATGTGCATTCTACTAATTTAAGGCTATCGGATGATTGTTGAGAAACGTCAGTACGTTGAGAATAATTCTGTAGTCCTTGAAATGGAGTTCGATTGGTCTCAGATTATCGCTCTCGCCGAGGAACAACATATCACTAAGGAGATTCTAGCTGACTCTTTCTTGACTAGCCTATATGAATGTTTACAGGAAAACATAGACATTGACGAGCTGTTCTGTGAATTCCTGGAGAACCTTTCTGAGGAAAAATAAATGGCAGACTTGGAAGTCAAAATAGAGGACCACACAATAATAATTCGGTACCGATTGGCGATTGCAGATACCATCCAGATCAGGGATGATCTTAAGAAAGACTTCGTTAACATACCTCAACTGAATAAAGAGACGTTCGAATCTTTCGCAGATTGGGTGCTAGATGACATTACTGAGGTTGTAGTTCAGGGCGTCACGAATACCCAAACTGAAGCCAAGGAAAATGAAGATGACGAGAAAAGCGAGTTTGAACCGTGGTAATTATAATGAGTCTGACTCGAGAAACGAATACTGAATTAAGCCTCCACACGAAGGACATTTATGATTGAAACTCTACTTATTGTGATAGGACTTCTCTTGGTCCTTAACGTATATCTAACTATTCGCGCACAGTCGAGAACAGACCCTAAGAACCTGCAAATCATATCTGCGTCTATAGACAATCTTGACAAGAGTCTTGCCCGTCTCGATGCCACTCTAAAGGACGAGCTTGTTCGGAACAGAGATGAAATGAGTCGGAGCTCAAAGAATGCCAGGGAAGAATTGATGAATTCTTTCCATAGTCTTGGTGAGTCAGTCTCGGCCAGAATGGGCCAGAATGCGGAAATGCAGAAGAGTCAACTGGACATTTTCGCCAATAGCCTTACATCTCTTACTCGAACCAATGACGAACGATTCGGAAAGCTCACGGAGACGCTAGGAAATAAATTTGATACCGTATCTGCAAAAATGGAGTCGGGTGCGAAAACGAATCGAGATGAGCTTTCTCTGTCGCTTAAGTCATTTCAAGAACAGTTTAAGTCGAGCGTTTCCGAATTCAATGAGCTTCAGAAGCAAAAGTTCGACAGCCTCACGGCGAAGCAAACAGAACTTCTACAATCTTCTGAGCAAAGGTTAGACAAGATGCGTGAAGTAATGGAGGCGAAATTGAAATCGATTCAAGATGATAACAACGACAAGCTCGAACGTATGAGGCAAACAGTTGACGAGAAATTGCAAAAAACTCTCGAGGAGCGATTGGGAGAATCTTTCAAACTCGTGAGCGACCGACTCGAACAAGTTCATAAGGGACTTGGGGAAATGCAGACGCTTGCGAGCGGTGTGGGTGATCTAAAGAAGGTCCTATCGAATGTCAGGACACGCGGATCGCTGGGAGAATACAGACTCGAAATGATTCTTGAACAAATACTCGCGCCCGAGCAATATGCTAAGGCGGTCGCTACCAAGCCGGAAAGTAGAGAAAATGTTGAATTCGTTATCAAGCTTCCATCAAAGGAGGCGGAGAATGATGTCCTATTGCTACCGGTCGATTCAAAGTTCCCACAGGATAGGTATCAGATGTTGCTGGATGCGTACGACAAGGCTGATCCAATTCTCGTGGACACCGCTATAAAGGAATTGGATAAGACAATTAAAGGCTTGGCAAAAGACATCAGTGACAAATACATTAACCCTCCTGTCACGACTGACTTTGCTATCATGTTTCTACCGTTTGAAGGGCTTTATGCCGAAGTTGTCAAACGGCCCACATTGTTTGAGTCACTACAGAGCGATTTTAGAGTCACGGTTGTTGGCCCTTCCACATTGGCAGCGTTCCTTCACAGTCTTTACATGGGCTTTCGAACCCTGGCAATTCAGAGACGAACGAGTGAAGTCTGGACGTTGCTTGGAGCAGTAAAGACTGAATTTGGCAAGTTCGCGACCGTTCTTGATGGTGTTGATAAGAATCTCCAATCTGCAAGCAATAAGATCCAGGAAGCAAGCCGTAAATCAAGAACAATTGAACGAAAGCTAAGAGGTGTTGAGCTATTGCCACAAGCAGAGGCGGCCAAAGTGTTGGGTGATAGTTCGGATTCAGATGAAGACACAGAAGAATCCGGCGTACAGCTGAAGGAAGAAGATAAATGAGCCTCTTCGCGGTGGCGCTACCTGGAATCTCCACAAACCCCCCCAGGCAAACCATAGTACCATCCAGCCGGGAAAAGCGAGTTCTAATTTTTTTTTTGGGATAACAAAATGCGGGAGAGACTGCTAATTCTCCCGCGGCGAATCAAACAAACCTGTTGCCTTCGGCCCCATAGCTTCAGCATACACCTTCAGCCGCTTCGCTATCCAAAGCCGGTTATCCTGCTTAGGTAATCTCTCCACTTGAGCAACAAATTCAGCAACGGACAACTCCTGATGTTCAGTCAATTCGTCGGGGATATAAATCAGGTACATGCATTCGAGGGCTACCGCAGCAGTCACGAAATTCAAGAAACCACATGCTGAGGACTCGTAGATCTCGACCAACTTGGTCTCTGCCGTGATCGGAATCGCGTCCACAAAAAGCGCGAGGACCCCAAGAAAATCTTCCAACACCTTACGCCTCAGCCTTCAGGAATAGATGGCTAGGTCGGATGTTTCACGCTATTTCACCTCCACCAAATGCTTCCCTTGAAGCCGCAATCCGGTTTGCCATTTCTTGGAAGGGCAACAAGGTTCATCTGTAGGGGCAAACGCATATTCTTCTATGTTTATCCTTCCCGCATGTATTGATAATAGGTTTGAGTTGGGCTTTCCCTTGTAATCGACCAAAAGTTTGAGCCCACGTTTGACGTTGATAAAAACAGCATAACCGCTCCCGAGAATTCTCTCGGGTGAGTAACGGTCTGCAAGAACGTACCGCACAACTTCATCAGCTTCGTTATCTCCATTTAGGTCTCCAGTTTCAGTTCTTAACCTGTAGCATGTGGAAGGGTTTGCCACGAGGTTTGACAGGAATTGGGAGACCGCTGAATCATCGACCCCGTAAGCAGCACGACGATCAGTTTCGGTCGATGTCTTCTCGATGCTAAACAGATTCCCAGTCAAAGCCGGAGTATGATAATGTCCGGTGATAGTGGCTTCAAGAGTGCATCTTACCCTTACTCGAGCGTTCAGAAAATGCGACATCTTGAACTGGTTGTGTATATCCATTACGTCAACACTCCGAACCGTGTCCCATTGCGCAGACTGAAGATATTCGTCTCGGAAGAGTATAGGATCGAATAGCTGTAATATGACATCATATACCTTTGCATCCGTCAGCGTATCCTTGCCAAAGTTTGGCGGTCCATAGAAAAGTTTCCGAATGAGTCTGCCCCTCAATGTGCAGTATTGATTCGCACTAATTCTCACCAAACCGGGAGCTATCGTCCCAGTATCCTGAAGGAGCTTTGCTTTAAAGTCGTCGGGAAGATCTAGAATGATATTATTGAGTATCGCCCGAATCCGCTCACGGGAAGTTTCAATGCCTGGTCCGAGCCGCTTGATCAGTTTATTAATAGATTCTTTCTTTGCGTTCACGGTTATGCGCCTCTTCTTCAGAAGCGCGACCGTTTTTGTTCGGGATTCAGCCCTCGCCGTTTCTCGTTTAATCTCATCGTCTGTAACCTCCTCGTAGACATTCCATGTCTGCATGAAGCCCCCAAATTCGGGCTTTAACGTGGCAAGTGAAGAATGTTTCAGCTTCCTCACCGAGAGGGAAAACATGCCTTGGGATTGAAATACGGTTTGCTTTGTTTGAAGGTACGCATGTTTCGGTGAAACGATGCCGTCAAATATGGTGGCGATCTCGTACAGCCCACCTTGGTGGAGATCGGCGACCATATAGCCTGTGAGCAAAAATGACGGACTTTCAGAAAGTTCGCTCTCTGTGGTTTGCTGCGCAGCCAAAGAACCACTTATTTCATCGTCCTGGGAGTTTAAGCTAGCCAACTCTTGGTCAAGCCTCTTCAAGGAATCAGACAATAAAAGGTAAGTAGGAAGCACGAGCAACACCTTTGTGGCTTCTAGAGTGTCTTTGAGTCTAGCCGTAAGCGATCGGACCCTTTCCATCACCGCCAGTGGATCTATCTCATCGCCGCAATGCATTACCTCATTCGCTATCATATTCTTAATTTGATGCTCGTCCATCGAATCATATGTTGGGCGCGCAGCGACGGCCGATGTGTTCGATTCCTGATTTTCGATTTTGGTTGGGTCCTCAGAGGTCGAACCGGATCGTCTCGGAGGAACGATCAGCACGAATATTACCACCAACGCTACAAAGAGAAAAGCGAGGAAATAAAACCTCTTTTCCGATTTGCTGGTCCAACTAGGAGCTTCAGGACTCATGATCTGATTCCTCCGATCGAAAGATCTACCAGAAACCCAGAACCCCGTCAAACTTAAACCACCCCTCAACAAAAAAACCCCTTGCCGTCGCAGTGGGCAACCGTGAAGATCTGGCAGACCTTACACAGCAACCGCACACGCAAATCAGCAAGGGGCAAATGGGTTTCCCCAGTTGCCCACGCTTTATGCGTATGCGTGTCGCCCAAAATAAA
>JACXTT010009210.1_pt1 | contig 13516 bp, 11 predicted proteins | sample 9270951 | NCBI WGS metagenome assembly JACXTT01 (sample SAMN15532306, study PRJNA645909) | rock metagenome | isolation source: weathered quartz diorite | place: Puerto Rico | collected 2017-06-21
ATGTCGTTCAGATTGGAGCTCTTCTGGACGCAGATCACCAGCGACAGGGGCTCATCGCGCACGTCGGCAGTGATTTTTTGCAGCTTGTTGTTGTCGTAGAGCTGGAAATCCTGAAGCTGAAGCCCATCGACAAAATCACCGTTCTTGTCGCGCACCGTGGTGGGTGCGATGACGACGTTGACGCTTTCGCGAATGATGACGTCGCGCTCTTGCTTGGAAGGGTCGGGAGTGCCCGGCTGTTGGGCGAGGGCCGCGACGCAAAGTAAAAGCAACGGGGTCTTGCTCATGACAAGCCTGCCCATGACTTCAGTGTGGCACATCCGCATGACCGGTCCTCCCTTCCAATAGATCGACGATGTGGGGAATCAGTTTCGCGATCGCGTCCAGCGATTCAACTGCGCCTTTCGGCGATCCGGGGAGGTTCACGATAAGCGACCGGCCACGTACGCCTGCGACCGCGCGCGACAGAGCCGCTAACGGGGTCGCCTTGCGTCCTTCGGCCCGCATGACTTCGGCTACCCCTGGAATCTCGCGTTCGATCACCGCACGTGTAGCTTCTGGTGTGACGTCGCGCAAGGCCACGCCGGTTCCGCCGGTGGTGAGAATCACGGAGATGTTGTTGGAGTCGGCCAAGCGGCGAAGCAGGGAAGCGACCTGATCGGCCTCATCGGGAACGACTTCGCTTGCGGCAACGGTCCAGCCGAGCGAGGCGACGCGTTCTGAGACTTTGGGTCCGGATCGATCCTCGCGCGTGCCGGCAATGGCGGAATCACTTACGGTAACAACCGCGACGTGGATCATGCGCGCTTGTAGTCTCCGCTCTTGCCGCCCGTTTTTTCGAGCAGGTAAAGGTCCTGTATCGCGATCGATTTGTCGAGGGCTTTGGTCATGTCGTAAACCGTAAGCGCGGCTACGGAGGCGGCAGTGAGAGCCTCCATTTCGACACCAGTAGGACCCGTGGTCGAGACGCTGGAGAGGATGCGAACGCCTTCGGGCTCGATGTGTACGTCGACGTCGACGTGGGAGAGCATGAGCGGATGACAGAGCGGGATGAGCTCGGAGGTTTTCTTTGCGGCGGAAATACCGGCCACGCGGGCGATCTCGAGCGGATTGCCTTTGGGATTGTCGGGGAGCTTGGCCAGGACCTCGGGACGGATACTGACGAAGGCGTGAGCGCGAGCGGTACGCTTGGTGGGCGCTTTCTCGGAGACGTCGACCATGCGGGCGGCGCCGGCGTCGTCGTAGTGGCTGAGCTTTCTCTTCATTTCATAAACCGGGGACAGTACACTCAATCACCGGTTTTCTGCCGGGGAAATTGGGGATTGAGTGTACTGTCCCTAATTAAAATGCGGATCAGGTCGCCGGCCGACCAGCTTTCGCGCTCCGGATCGGTAACCAGGAACGCATTGGCGCGCGTCAGCGCTGGCACGTCGCCCGATCCCTGCCATCGGATGGGCGTGACTTCGGACGCATCGGCGTTCACGGTCGCCGGCAGGAATCGCGTCAGCCCCGTTTTGTGTCGAAAATCTTGCGTCAACCGGCTCCACGGCATAGGCAGCATGGGTGTGCCCTGGCCACCGAGCAATTCGACCGCAGCCCGCGCGAAGACCTCAAAGGTCACAATTGTAGATGCGGGATTGCCCGGCAGGCCGAAGAAGAACTTGCCCTGCGCTTTCCCGAAGACCAACGGCTGTCCGGGCTGGATGAGCACGCGGTCGAAGAAAAATTCCGCGCCGAGGTCGGCGAGGACGCGCTCCACCAGATCGTATTTACCGGCCGACACGCCGCCTGACAGCAGGAGCAGGCCGGATCGCAGGCCATGCTCCACGAGCTCTCTCGTGCCCGGATATGTGTCGGGAGCTATCGGCAAAACGCGAGGGCAACCGCCCGCGCGCATCACTTGCACTGTCAACGATTGTGCGTTCGAATTGCGGATCTGATAGTCGAGTGGCGTTTGGTCGACTTCGACAATCTCGTCGCCGGTAGCGATAATTGCGACTTCCGGTTTGCGGTAAACACCGGCACGCGGACGTCCCACGGCGGCGAGCAGGGCGATCTCGACGAATCCCAAGCGGCGTCCCGGTTCAAGCAGCACCTCGCTGCCTCGCGCTTCGCATCCCTGGGGGCTCACGTTTTCTCCGTGCTTCAGCGTGCGTGGAATATTGACGCGATCACCTGATACGGTAACGTGTTCTACCATCACGACCGAATCCGCTCCCTGCGGCATGGGCGCGCCGGTCATGATTTCGAGCGCTTCGCCGGAGCGCACTTCGGCATTGGACTTTTCACCGGCGCGGACCTCGCCGATGATGCGGAGGTCGCCCGGCAGATCGGCGGCGCGTACGGCAAAACCGTCGCGAACGGATCGAGAAAACGGCGGATAGTCGCGATCGGCGGAGACTGATTCTGCCAGCACGCGGCCCGCGGCTTCGAGCAGCGCGACGTTTTCGATTCCTGGCGCTGGACAAGATTCAGCCACCTTTCGAAGCACGCAATCGCGCGCCTGATCGAAGGTGAAGGTAGCCACGAAGCTATTGTACCGGGTCGCGCGGCGTTCACCGCGCATGCGTATGATGTACAATTCTCCTAACGCAGCTTTTAGAAATTTTGGTTTGGTTGGGGGCATTTTGAAAAAAGCAATTTGGTTGTCTATTGTATTGGCATTGGGTTTTGGAGGCGTGTTAGCCGCCCAGGATATTACCGGTAGCATTTCCGGTACGGTACTTGACGCCAGCGGCGCGGGCGTTCCCGGCGCGAAGCTCACGATCACCTCCCTCGACCGGAACCAAGTGGTTCGCACCGCAAGCACGGACGCTGCGGGGAATTATTCGGCGCCATTGCTGCCGGTGGGGAAATATTCGGTGAGCGTGGAGGCGAAGGGCTTCAAGAAAGCGACTCAAACCGACGTTACGTTAAACGTCAACGATAAGCTCACGGTTAATCTCAAGCTGGAAGTGGGCGACGTGCAACAGGAAGTCACGGTTCAGGCTGCCCCGGTTGCCGTCGAGCTGCAAGCGCCCGTGCAGAGCACGGTTGTCAACGGCACTCAAATTCGCGAGCTGGCGCTAGTGACGCGGAACTATGAGCAATTAGTGGCGCTGATGCCGGGCGTCAGTTCCACCGCGGTCGATCAGTTGTATGTCGGTGTCTCAGCCCCGGCGGGAACAGCAGCGACAATTCCGTACGCGATCAATGGCGCCCGCAACTCGGCCAGTTCGTGGACCGTCGACGGCGCAGACAACGTCGATCGTGGAGCGAACCTGACGCTGCTGAACACGCCGAGCGTCGACGCGATCGAGGAATTCAAGGTGCAACGCAGCGGATACGCGGCTGAATTCGGACGCGCGGGCGGCGGCATGATCAGCGTGGTGACGAAGTCGGGCACCAGCGATTTTCATGGCGACCTGTACGAATTCGTGCGCAACAACGCGTTTGCCGCGAACAATTTTCTGAATAACGCCAATCGTCTGAACCTGGGCAGTGACGGCAAAGCGAGAGTGCCGGCCTTGCACTACAACAATTTCGGATGGACGCTGGGCGGGCCAGTCTGGCTCCCGACCAAGTCGAGGAACAAGAACCGGACATTTTTCTTCTTCTCGCAGGAGTTTCGGCGCGTGATCACGTACTCCTCGCCGACCGCGACCGTGCCGACCAAGGATGAGATCGCTGGAAACTTCCCGCACCCGGTTTGTGCGTCCTACACTGGAAACACCTGCAATCAGATCACGCAGCAGATCACCAAGATCGATCCGGTGGCGCAGCAGTATATCAAGGACATCTTTTCGAAGGTGCCGCTGCCGACCGGTACCAACACGCTGCCGTCGCTCTTCCGCAATACCTACAACTTCGAGCAGGAACTGGCGCGCGTGGACCATACGTTCAATGAAAAGCATCGGCTGTTCGTGCGCTTCCTGCGCGACGATATTCCCACCATCGAGCCGGGGGGCTTGTTTACCGGCGCGGCCGTTCCGGGTGTGGGTACGACGAGCACCAACGCGCCGGCCCGTAATTGGGTGGCGCATGTGACATCGGCGTTTTCGCCGACCTGGCTGAACGAGGTTGGCTACAACTACTCCTACGGCGCAATCATCAGCGACCCGATCGGATTGATGGCCGCCAGCAATTCTCCCGACATCAAGGTGCCGCTCCCGTTCTCGGTGACGTTGAACCAGGTTCCCCAGGTGACTTTCACGGGCGGCAGCACGCTGGCGACGTTCGGACAATACCGCGATTACAATCGCAACTACACCGTTTTCGACAATCTGACCAAGATTCACAATAGTCACACGTTCAAGTTCGGATTCAACTGGAACTACTATCAAAAGACAGAGAACGCCGGCGGCGGTAATGCGGGCGCGTTCAGCATCACATCGTCGGCGGCAACTTTGCCGGCAGGCGGTGCTACGCTTTACGAACAAGCGTTCGCGAATTTTCTGGTGGGCAATGTTGCCAACTTCACGCAAACGTCCAAAGATCTCACTCCCGATATTCGTGCCAAGCAATGGGAGCTGTACGCGCAGGACGACTGGCGCCTCAGGCCGAATCTGACATTGAATATCGGTTTGCGGTATTCGATGTTCCGTCAGCCGGTTGACTTAAACAATCAGCTGACGACGTTCGATCCGGGACGCTATGATCGCGCTAAAGCGCCGCAGTTGAATTCCAACGGAACATTGGTTGTAGGAACCGGAGATCCCTTGAACGGGATCATCGTCAACGGTCAGAATTCGCCGTTCGGCAGCAAGGTGTCGAGTGAAAACAACCACAACTTCGCACCGCGCGTAGGATTCGCCTGGGACCCCTTCAGTAAAGGCATGACGTCGGTGCGAGGCGGTTACGGAATCTCGTACGACTCGGCGCTGTTCGGCATTTTCGAGCAGAACATTTTCCAGAATCCGCCGTTCGTAAATTCGGTGGCGATTCCGAATACTTTGCTTTCCAGTCCCGGCTCGGGAACGGCGACGGTCAGCAACTCACCGAAGGTGTTGCGCGCAACGTCGGCGGATTTCAAGACTCCCTATACGCAGCAATGGAGCCTGGATATCCAGCACCAGTTCACGCCGACGACGATATTCACGATCGGTTACGTGGGGACCAAGGGCACGCACCTGCTCGGGATCGCGGACATCAATAGCGTCTTCCCGAACTTGGCCTACACGTCGGGCCTGGCGTCTTCCTCGACGGTATTCACTTCGGCCAATGAGCCGATTTTAAACACGATCCGGCCTTATCTGGGGTATAACGCAGTCAATGTGATTGAACCGTGGTTCAATTCCAATTACCACTCGCTACAGATTTCCGGACAGAAGCGTTTTCGCGACGAGTCGATCATAGCGTTTTCGTACACTTGGTCGAAGAACTTGACGGATAATCAGACGGACCGATCGAGTGCGGCACAGAACTTCTACAATCGCCACAATGGCGAGTACGGCTTGGCATCGCTCGATCGGAGGCACGTCTTCACCGCGAATTTCGTTTATCACCTTCCGTTTTTCCGCTCGCAGGCAGGCCTGGCGGGCAAGGTCTTGGGCGGCTGGGAGATTTCCGGTGTGACGTACTTCAATACGGGCGCACCGAATACGGTGATCACATCGGCGGGGACGGATCCGGCCGCGTTGGGCATAATTGGATCGAGCTCAGCCAGTCCGCGACCGGACATGGTTTGCGATCCGAATTCGGGCGCGCCACGCAACCGGTTTACCTGGTTCAATGCCGCTTGCTTCCAGGACGTGAATGCGGCGGGCGGCGATCATCGGCCGGGAAACGCAGGCCGCGGCGTCGTCACCGGACCTGGGTTTGAGCGCGTCGATCTTGGAATTTTCAAGAACATCACGTTCCACGAGCGGTACAGATTCCAGATTCGCGGCGAAGCCACCAACGCATTCAATTATGCTAACCCCAACGGATTCGGATCGTTATCGCGCGGAAACGCATTGTACAACACGATCATTACCTATCGTGATCCGCGCATCATCCAATTGGGCGCGAAGTTTTACTTCTGAGAGCGCTTTTCGCGGTTGCGATAGCGGGCTTGGCGGCGGCTCTGGCGCAGCCGCCGGCCTTGCTTGATTCGCATCATAAGCTGTGGAGTGAGCCGGCGCCTCACGTTTACCGCGTGCGGGTGGATACAACCAAAGGCGCTTTCGCGCTCGAAGTGAGGCGCGCATTGGCTCCGCGTGGCGCGGATCGCTTCTACCATTTGGTTGAGGTTGGGTTCTACAACGATTCGCGATTTTATCGAGTTATCGCAGGGCGATTTGCGCAGTTCGGCATCGCCGGAAAGCCCGAGATCGCGGGAATCTGGCGAAACGAATCGTTTCCCGACGATCCAGTCAAGGCGAGCAACACGCGCGGCACGTTTGCGTATGCGATGACCGGGCCGGATGCGCGCACCACGCAGATTTACATCAACACCAGCGATCAGTTGCAACAGGACTCGCAGGGATTCGCGCCATTCGGGCGAGTGGTGGAAGGAATGGACGTGGTCGACAAGCTCTACAACGGATACGGCGAACGATCGGGCGGCGGGATGCGGGCCGGAAAACAGGCCAAGCTTTTTGAAGAAGGCAACGCCTACCTGGATCGCGAATTTCCGATGCTCGACAAACTGATCCGAGCCCGCGTGGTCAACCACTGAACGCCGCGCGAATCGCCGACTGCGCCCGCATCATCTGCGACTCATCCTTGTAAGACTGGCGCGGCCAGAAGAAGCCTCGTAATCCATCGCCCTTTTTGCGGGGCACGATATGGACGTGCAAATGCGGAACGCTCTGGCTCACGCGGTTGTTGATAGCCACAAAACTGCCTTCGGCTTGCATGCCGCGCTCCACGGCGTGCGCCAGCCGTTGCGCATTCGCGAAAAACGGGCCGATCAGCTCCGCTGGAAGATCGTCGAGCGTTTCATAATGGTGCTTTGGCACGAGCAGCGCGTGTCCTGGAAATAGCGGCCGATTATCGAGAAACGCCACCGAGATCGGGTCTTCGAAGACGATCGCACCGGCCAGCTCCCCGGACGCGATCTGGCAGAACTTGCATTTCGGTTCAGAGGGCATGCCAGGCTAGTTCTCGATCGGTCCTTCGCCCTGCGCCAGCACCATGATGATGTCCTCCTTGCGACGCTCGGCGGTTTCGATGGCCGACGCCATCGAGTAGGAATACACCAGCACGCCGATCATCCCGCCCAGCAGCAGCACTCCGAAGAAGGCCCACTCCGATCCGAAGGCGTAGCGCGCCAGATAGGCCAGCAGCACGGGAGTGAGCGCGAGCGGAAATGTCAACATCAGTACCGCCTGGGCGCGGCCGCTCGCCGCGGTGCGAAAGGATTTGGTGGGATTCACCGAACGCGGATTGTAAACCGAGCTGAGGTTCCCGATCGAAAGTAAAAACGTCGTGACCACGGAGGTTACGGCGATGGCCTCGACAACCTGAATCGGCGTTACCGACATCCGCAGCAGGGTGCAGACGATCGTGATGGAAGCAATCTCGAGGAACACGATGAAAGCGGCGGCGAGGTTCTTGCCCAACAGAACAGTCGACATTTTCAAGGGGACGAGAAAATAGATCTGCGCGGCGCTGCGGTCGAATCCGAAGCAATTCCAGAACAATGCGTCGCTCAACAGCAGCAAAGCATACACGCTGACGAAGGTCAGATAATTGTCAGCTACCAGCGAATGGCGCGACGTAGCTTCGCCGAACGCGATGGGCGCCCAGATCAGCAGTCCGAAGGAAAAGCCCATCAGAAAGACCAGGCGGAAACGGGAAGCGCGGCTGAGGAATCGCAGCTCTTTTTCGATTAATGCCGCCAGTGGATCGCGCAATAGTGCGCCCGGCAATCGATAGAGCCATTCGATCCGGCTGGCTTTGCGGCTCGACGGTGTACCCGCCGCTTTGGCTTCGCTGGCATCGAAGTGCAGGCTGCGCTCGAATTGCCATCGGCCGAATAAGTATGCGGCAGCAGTCCAGGCCACCAGCACTCCCGCATTCGCGAATGAAGCTTCCCCGAGCGCCAGGTGCGCCGTTGCGGTCCAGGGCCAGAGCGTGGCGGGCTCTCCGCCGAATAGACTCTTGACGCGGTGCTGAAAGCCAGCGAAGACCAAGAGTTGCGGCAGCGCGGCAGCGATGACGAACAGCAAGGCCGTCACTTCACGGACGCGCTTGCGTGCCAGCAATCGAACCAGCAAATCGCGAATCCCGGCCGAGCAGCACAGATTGAAACCGACGAAGACGGCGAGCGAAGCCGGCGCCCAGAACGGAATGGCGGGATTAATCCAAAGTCCGATGGCCGCGCCCGCTACCAGCAGCAGCATCTCGATACCGGTCGAGATCCGCAGCAAGACCTCCAGTGTGAACAGCTCGCCGGTCGGAATCGGGTAGACCAGCAGCTTCTTGAGGTCGAGCGACGAACCCATCGAAGCCATGAGTACGGGGATGACCTGCCAATAGAGAAAACAAATCAGGAGTGCGGCGGGGAAAACGTTGCGAATGAAACCGAGCTCTTGGGGCCTCGAGAGAATCATCGCGGCCACGCCAGCCAGAAATGCGAACGATCCGTACCAGGCCGCTGTCAGGAGGCCGGTGAACAACAAAGCCCCTTTATTCGATCGCGGAAAGCGATTTCCGATGCTGCGCCATTGCGCCCAGATAATTGCCCTGGCTTGATTCCCCATCGCGCTATAGCCAGTCTAGAGTCTCCGCGGGGCGCTCGGCGCCGACTACGCGTACGAACACATCCTCGAGCGTTTCAGACCCGGTGCGCAACTCGGCCATCGTTCCGTCCAGCACGATCTTACCTTCGTGAATGATGGCTACGCGGTCGCAGAGGCGCTCGACGACCTCGAGCACGTGCGACGTAAGAAACACAGTAGCGCCGTGCCGCACCTGTTCGAGCAGGATCTCCTTCATTAGCCTGGCGCCCACGGCGTCGACGCCTTCAAAAGGCTCGTCGAGGAGAAACAACTCGGGCCGGTGAATGAGAGCGGCAGCCATCGCGACGCGTTTTCGCATACCCTTCGAATAGTCGCCGATGAGTTTTCGCGGCTCGCCGTCTAACTGGAAAAGGGCGAGCAGTTCCTTCGCACGTTCGCGCGCGCGAGGCCGCTCCAGCCCGTACATCCGTCCCACGAACTCGGTGAATTCGAGTCCGGTCAAGTGATCGAAGAGCAGCGACTCGTCCGGGACCAAGCCGATCTTGCCCTTCACTTCGATGGCGCGTTCGGGCATGGGCAAGCCGAGCAACTCGATCGTACCGCTGGTCGGCGGCGCCAGCCCCATCAGCATCCGAATGGTGGTGGTCTTACCGGCGCCATTGGGCCCCAGGAAGCCGAAAAAGCAGCCCCGCGCGACTTCCAGATTCAGCCCGTCGACAGCGGCTTTCGTCCCATATACCTTACGGAGTTCATGGGTAGCAATCGCCGGATTCGAATCCATGGGTAAGTCCCATGTTACAAGAAAGGACTGCAAGAACAGGCGTTAAACTATGACCCTCGGAGTACTCAAGCTTTCTCTCCAACCCTCCGATAAGTCAAGTGTGACGGTGTCAGAGACCCCATCGACGGTGCGGGAGCGGGCATTACGAGCCCTGGGCCAGCTTCCCCCTTTTTCACCGATTCTCAATCGTCTGATTGCGAGTCTGGCCCAGGAAGATGTTTCGTTCGCGAAAGTTGCGGATCTCATCGAGAAGGACACCGTGCTAGCCGGCAATGTTCTCCGGCTGGTGAACTCCGCGTTATATGGACTGCGCGGGACGGTTAATTCCATCCGGCATGCCGTTTCGCTTCTGGGAATCGTCAAGCTTCGAAATGCGACGCTAGGCATGTCCGTGGCCCGAATGTGGGCGCAAGTCAAGACGCCGCCCGGGTGGTCGATGGCACGTTTTAACCACCACTCCGTGGGTGTTGCGCTCATGGCGGATCTGGTCGCGCAGCGCCGGGCAGTCAATTACGCTGAAGGCGCATTCGCCGCCGGCCTGTTTCATGATCTGGGACTGTTGCTGGTTGCTCTGGGACTTCCCGAAGAATATAAGGAGATCTCGCAGCTCTGTCAGCAGAGTGATCGCAGCCCGCTCGATTGCGAAACGCAAGTGCTGGGTCTGACGCACGCCGAGTTGTCTTCACTTGCTCTGGCAGCGTGGAACCTGCCCCGGCAAATCCAGATGGCTGTTCGTTATCAAGATTCTCCGCAGCTCGATCCCACTGAGGCCGAGCCCAACGAACTCAGCCTTAGTACGATCCTGAATGCATCCGACGGCTATATCAATGGCATCGGGACCACGATCAGCCTCTTTGATGGGAAGCCCAAGAACGGCCAGGTCTCTCTTGAATCGCTCGCGCTCGGTGAACGTCTGCCCTCGGTCTTGACCGAATTCGAGGGTGAATTCACCGCGATGAAGCGTTACTTCTAAGCTTCCGCGAAATAAAATTCTCCTGCGGCCACGATTTCCGCGGGCCCAGTCAGATAAACCGAATCGTCCCACCGCAACTCGAGCGGCTCACCTCCGGGCGCCAGCACCTTCACTGGATTGGTCGCGACTCCCCGCAGAATCGCAGCGACTGCTGCTCCTGTTGAACCCGTGCCCGAGCTAAGCGTGACGCCTGCGCCGCGCTCATAAAATCGGGCTTCGATGGTGTGCTGGTCTACCGGGCGCACGAACGACACATTGGTCCGCTTCGGAAAGTGCGAGTGTCCTTCAATCTCCGCACCGAGCGTCTGCCAATCCGATGGAAATTGATCGACCAACACGGCGCATTGCGGATTGCCCACATCGAGTATCGTCACTTCTCGCGAACCGCCGCGTAGCGGCAACAGGAAACGGATTTGGTGCTCATGGAAAACGGGGCGACCCATGTCCATCTCGAACACAAAACGTCGCCCGCTGCGCCCGATCAGACGCAACCGCTTGGCTCCCGCGCCGGTGCTGATCGCGAGATCGCCTGCTGCGCGGCCTGAATCGATCAACAGCGCCGCGGCGCAACGTGTACCGTTCCCCGAGATCTCGGCTTCGCTGCCGTCCGCGTTGAACAGGCGAATGGCGGTGTCGCGAACCAGCATCCAACCGTCGGCGCCGATGCCAGTGTGCCGGTTGCAAATCGCACGAGCGATCGCAGCCAGGTCGGCGGAGGGAACGCGGTCGGCCCAGGTCAGTAGAAAGTCGTTGCCAGCGCCGTGAGCCTTGGTGAAGGGAATATTCATTTGGTCAGTCTCGCTTGTAGATCTCGATCACTGGCGCGCCCTTGACCACGATGGTTCGTTCCAAATGATAGCGTGGCCCGGTCTTGAAGGTAGCTCGCTGGACCGCGGTTGCGACGGCATCGCCCGAGATTGCGATCGCCCATTCTTCGTGCAGGAAAAGATTCGGGCGTGTGGTGGCGGCCATCCAGGCCGGCTCGTTGCCATCGTGCAGCGCTTCGCGCAACGGAATCCCGGCTTCACGCAGGATGCCTGTCAGGTCGCCGAAGCTGGTGAAAATGCCGGAGCCTCGCGTGTATTGGCCGCTCATGAAATCGGCGGCTTCGCGAGTCCAGGCGCGCCGGCTGTCCGAATTGACCTGCGATTCCTTCCAGCAGATCCAGTCGCCGGCCTTGGGATGCACGAGCCACGGCGCCACTCCGGCCACAACTGTAGCGACCGCAAGATAAGGACGCCATCGCTTGCCGGCCAGCATGGTGGCAAATCCTCCCGCGATCGCGAGCATGGGCAGGGCAGCGAGACCATAGCGCGTGTTGTAGTAAGTGTTGGGCCACAGATTCGGAATGAAGATAGGCGTGCCGCCCGATTGCATGCTCCACAGATAGAAAAGTGCCGGCATCGAGGCGAGCAGCAGCGGCCAGAAGCGGCGTTGGAGCAACGCGCCCAGCAATCCTACAGCAGCAACAATCACAGTGCCCCAGCCCGCGCACAGTTTTACCGCAGTGCGGAAATAGACCCAGGCCTTCGCGAAATCATGGTCGCCGGGATAGGGCGTCATGTGCTGGTCGAGCTGCCGCTGATAAATTCCTTTTGCCGAATAGGGACCGTTGTAGAATTCGAGCGGATTGTTGTACAGCCACATGTTATGCCCCAGCCAGTAGAGCGGCCCGAGCGATGCGATGACGCCAAACAGAAATGCTGCCAGAAGGCGGCGTCTGCGCGCTGCAAACAGAAAATAGATGGTAACGAACGGGATCAGAAACCAGCCTTCGTAGCGCGCCAATGATGCCACGACGCTGGCGAGCGCTGCACCGATCACCGCGAACGTCGATTGCGTATCGCGAAACAGCACGGTGAAATACAGGACCGCCATAAGCCCCGCGAAAAGCGCCGGTTCCGTCATCGGTGTCGATTGTAGATACAAAAGATTAGGATTGAGCGCGAACAAACCCAGCGCCGCCAGCGCGGCCGGCGAGGACTCGGTGACGCGGCGCATGGCAGCGAACAAGAAACTGCTCGCGATCACGAAACAGATGGATGACGGGATCGCGCCTGCCAGACCGTTCCGCCACAGCCCGTCATTGGTCACCAGCGGCAACGTCAGCAGGTGCGGCAGCGGAAGCCAGGCGGTTCCGATCTGATCGTAGCCTGGGGTCCGCGAATCCACGATGCGGCGTGCGATATTCAGGTGCGCCTCGGCGTCACCGTAGTAGAGGGTCCAGCCTGCGCGGCTAACAAATAAAGTGGCTGCAGCGCTGAGGGCCGCCGTGCAAAGCAATACCAGGGCCACTACGAGACGTGCGTGTTTCAAAACTCGGTGAAGGCGCGGAATTCGTTGAAGCGGGCGTCGACCTCCGCGCGGCTGAGCGTGCGAAACCGATCGACGCCGAACTTCTCGCAACAGAAGCTTCCCATCACCGAGCCGTAGATGACGGCGCGGCTGAGTTCCTTGGCGTCGATGTGTCCCGCCTTCAAATCGAAACCCTTTTCAGCGAGATATCCGATGAAACCGCCCGCGAAGCAGTCGCCTGCGCCGGTGGGATCGAAAACTTCCTCAAGCAAGTAACCCGGAACGATGAAGTGCCAGTCGCGATGGAACAGGATCGCGCCGTATTCGCCGCGCTTGATGACGATCGTATTAGGCCCCATCGCAAAAATCTTCGCAGCGGCGCGCTTCAGATTGTATTCGCCCGACAACATGCGCGCTTCCGCATCGTTAATAAGCAGGAAATCCCAGTTATGTATAGTTTCTAGCAGCTCGCCGCGATAATCCTTGATCCAGTAATTCATCGTGTCGCCGCCGGCCAGCCGCAAGCCGTTCATCTGGTCGCGCACGTTGCCCTGCAACGAAGGCTGGATATTGCCCAGGATCAGATACGGTGACTTGCGATAATTCTCGGGCAGCTTCGGCTTGAAGTCGGCGAAGACGTTGAGGTCGGTGCGAAGCGTGGTCCGATCGTTCATGTCGTCGGAATAGACACCGGCCCAGAAGAACGTCTTGCCGGCCACGCGCTCCAGTCCTTCGAGATCGATGACATGACCGGCCAGACGATGCTCGACAGCTTTGGCGAAGCCCACGCCTCCGCCGGCGTCGATTGTAGTTTTCGAAAAA
>JACXTT010009211.1_pt1 | contig 13515 bp, 14 predicted proteins | sample 9270951 | NCBI WGS metagenome assembly JACXTT01 (sample SAMN15532306, study PRJNA645909) | rock metagenome | isolation source: weathered quartz diorite | place: Puerto Rico | collected 2017-06-21
GATGGACTGTCCGGTCTCCGGCGGCTGCCACCGTGCCGCGACCGGCAACATCTCGATATTCGCCGGTGGCACTCGCGAGGCCTTCGAGCGCGTGCTGCCAGTGCTGTCGATCCTCGGCCAGCGGATCCTGCACACGGGCCCCGTGGGCTCGGCGTCCATGCTCAAGGTGCTCACCAACTACCTGTGCACGGTGCATCTCGCGGCGCTCGCCGAGGCGCTCACCGTCGCCAAGGTCGTGGGTCTCGACATGAACACCACCTACGAGGGCATCCGCATCTCTTCCGGGAACTCCTTCGTGCATGAGACCGAGTCGCAGGTCATCCTGAACGGCAGCCGCGACATCAACTTCACCATGGACCTGGTGGTGAAGGACGTCGGTCTGTTCGATGCGCTTGCTCGCGCTCACGGGGTGCCCCTCGAGCTGTCACCGCTGGTGCTCGGCGTGTTCAGGGACGGCGCGCGCCGCTACGGCGAGCGCGAGTTCTCGCCCAATATCATCCGGCGCCTCGAGGATGCCTGTGGAGTGCGGGTGCTCGGCGAGGGATTCCCTGCGCAGATCGTCGACGACGAGCCCAAGGTCCCCGGCTACGAGGTGGTGCCGCGAGGCGGACCGCATCCGTAAGGCGCCGAAGACGCGGCTCGCTTTTATAATGTTGAGATCATAATATATAAAAGCACGGCGACACCGGCGGGACCCATGGGGAACGGCACGCTTATCGAAAAGCGCTCGATCGACTACGTGCCGCTGGCCGAGCGGCACGGCAAGGTCTGGCATCTCTGGCCGGTGTGGTTCTCGGGGGATGCGCATCTGGCGACGCTCGCCGTCGGGGTGCTCGGCATCAGTCTCGGGGGAAACCTCCTGTGGACTGCGGTGGCGGTGGTCGCGGGCTGTCTGCTCGGGACCTTCTTCATGGCGTTCCATTCGACCCAGGGGCCGCAGCTGGGGCTCCCACAGATGATCCAGTCGCGGCCGCAGTTCGGCTACACGGGCGCGCTGCTGGTGTGGGCGGTGGCCATGATCGCCTACGTCGGCTACAACGCCTTCAACCAGGTGCTCGCCGCCCAGGCCCTGCACCAGCTGAGCAGCTCGATCTCCCCTACCTCCCCCACGGCCATCGTGCTGTTCGCGCTCTCCGCGGTGGCCCTCGCGGCCCTCGGCTACGACAAGATCCATCTGGCGCAACGCGGCTTCGCCTACCTGATGATCGCGATCCTCACCGTGTTCTCGCTCGGGTCGTTGTTTGTCTTGCGCTTTCCCCCGGCGCAATGGGATCCGGCGGGCTTTCGCGGGGTGCCGTTCCTCGCGCAGTTGTTCGCTGCCGCCTCCTACCAGCTCAGCTGGTCGATCTACGTATCGGACTACTCGCGCTATCTCCCGCGCGACGTCGGGGTGCGGGAATCGTTCTGGTGGACCTACCTCGGAGCCTTCGTGGGGGGTGCCTGGATGATGCTGGTCGGCACGGTCGCGGCTGCGGCCGCTCCCACGCTCGATGTCGCCGCCGCCATGGAGCACGCGGCCGACGCCGTGCTTCCCGGGCTCGGCAGGGTACTGCTCATCGGCGCGCTCCTCGGTCTCGTCACGATCTCCGCGCTCAACTTCTACGGCGCCTCGCTCACGCTCCTGAGCTGCGCCGACACGGTGCGGCCGCTGCGCTGCACGGCCGCGAAGCGCCTCACGAGTCTGGCCGCGGCGTTCGTGGCGAGCAACGCCATCGCCCTCTCCTCCTCGAGCAACTTCGTCGACCGCTTCCAGGATCTGCTCGCCCTGTTGCTTTACCTGTTCACCCCCTGGACGGCGATCAACCTCGTCGACTTCTACCTGGTGCGCAAGGGCCATTACTCGATTCGCGAGATCTTCAACCCCTCCGGCATGTACGGGCGCTGGAACTGGCGCGGCCTCACCGCCTATGTGGTGGGCTTCATCGTCATGATCCCGTTCTTCAGCTCGAGCCTTTACACGGGGCCCGTGGCCCGTGCACTCGGCGGCGCTGATATCGCGATGCTGGTCGGCTTGCCGGTCGCCACCGGCGTGTATCTGCTCGCCTGCCGCTCGATCGATCTGCGCCGCGACGCCCAGCGGGCGGCCGCCGCGGACGTCGGCCTCGAGCCCGGCGACGCGCCGAGTGCGCAGACCGCGTGATTGCCAGTACCATCGGCTCATGCCCAAGATCGTCGATCACGCGCAGCGCCGGGACGAGATCGCGCTGGTCGCGTGCCGGGTCGTAGCCCAACACGGCTTCGACCGGGCCAGCATGGTGCGCATCGCGCGCGAGGCCGGCTATACGACCGGCATGCTGGCGCACTACTTCGATACCAAGCAGGACATCATCATCGCCGCGCTGCGGCTCATTCTGCGGCGTATCGAGGAGCGCCTCCCACAGCCGACCGCGGCGGGCGGACGCCCGGATCTGCTGGCGCTCCTCACCGAGGCCCTGCCTGTCGACGAGCACCGGCGTACCGAGTGCGCGTTCTGGACCACCTTCTGGGGGCAGGTAAGCACCGACAAGCGGTTGAAGCGCATCAACTCCTGGGTGCACCGCGAATACCTGCGCCTCTTCGAGCGTTGCCTCGCGCAGTGCTGGCCGGAGTGGGCCCAATGGCCCTCGGCAAAGCGCGACCACGTGCTGCGCTCCCTGGTCACCTTCATCAACGGACTCACCGCGAGCGCGGTGGCCAACCGCAGCGACTGGCCACCGGAGCAGCAGCTCGAGCAGCTGCGGCTGCAGCTGCACCTGCTGCGCGAGTGGGCGATGGGCACGGCCGGCGCGCCGTTCACGCAGAAAGCGGCGGGCGCCTAGCGCAGGCCGCGTGACGGCAAGCCGCCCGCAGGCGACCCCGGCGTCAGTGGCTGCGGATCGCGAGCTGGTCCGGGAACTCGCGGCGTCCGAGCCCGCCGGCCAGCACCAGCGCTGTGGGTCCGCTCACTTGCGGGTCGCTCCGACGGGCAGACTCTCCGCGACCCGCATCTGCGGATCCGCGAAGGCTTCGGGGCGGCTTACGTAATCGAGCGCCATGTCGACGGCATCGTGCCCCCAGAAGAGTTCCTCACCGATCAGGAGTGTCGGCACCCCGAAGATGCCTCGTGAGATGGCCCAGTCCGTATTCGCGCGCAGGCGCTGCTTCACCGCCGGATCGGCAAGGGCCGTCTGGGGATCGGCGACACCCAGCACGCGGGCGAGATCGGCGATGACCTGAAGGTCGCTGACATCCCGCCCCTCGCGGAACACGGCGTCGAGCACAATCCCTGCAGCGCGCCGATCGCTGCCCGCAGCGATGATGAGGCGCAGCGCCGCGAGCGGGTTGAACGGGTGGGCCGGCGGCATGCGCATCGGGATTCCGAGTCGCCGCGCGCGCCACAGGACGAACCGATAGGTGAAGCGCCGCTTCGAGGGGATCTCCGCCGGGCCGGTCTGCCCGAAGTGCCCGAGGAGCCCCGCCAGCAGCACCGGCACGCACTCGAGCTGCGCGTGCGGCGGCAGCTGCGCGAGGCGCGGGAATGCCAGGTAGGCAAACGGAGAGATGACGTCGAATACCCAGGAGACTTTCACGGGTTCGCCCATCAGCGTCAGTCTCCCGACACTCGCACCAGGAGCTTGCCGAAATTCTCCCCGCGCATAAGGCCCATGAGCCCCCGTGCGGCATTCTCCAGGCCATCGATGATCTCTTCCAGATAACGCACCCGCCCTTCGCGCAGCCAGGCGCTCATGTCCTGCTGGAACGCCGCCCTGCGGTGGTAATGGTCGAAGATGATGAATCCCTGCACCTTGATGCGCTGACGCAGCACCGTCCAGAGCAGCTGTGGCGTGCGATCGCCGCCCGGCGGGGGCTTCTCGAGGTTGTACCAGGCAATCAACCCGCAAAGCGGAATGCGTGCGCCGACGTTGAGCAGCGGCACGACCGCCGCGAGCACCGCTCCCCCGACGCTCTCGAAGTACACGTCGATTCCCCTGGGGCATGCAGCCGCGAGCCGCTCGGCAAGGTTCTCTTCGTGATGATCGATGCACGCGTCGAAGCCGAGCGTCCGTACCGCGAACTCGCACTTCTTGCGCCCGCCGGCGACGCCGACCGCGCGGCAGCCCTTGATCCGGGCGATCTGCCCCACCACGGACCCCACCGCTCCGCTGGCGGCCGCGACGACCACCGTCTCACCCGCGCGGGGCTGACCGATGTCGAGCAACCCCACGTAGGCGGTGAGCCCCGGCATGCCGAGCACACCGAGGGCGTACGAGGGGCGCGGCATCGCGGCATCGATCTTCACCAGGTCGTGCCCGTCCGACAGGCCGTAGTCCTGCCACCCGACGTTGGCGAGCACCAGATCCCCGCGCGCGAAACCCGACAGGTTCGAGGCTTCGACCGCGCCCACCGTCTGACCGACCATCGGGGCGCCGAGGGCCACCGGCGTGGCATACGAGCGCGCCTCGTTCATGCGCCCGCGCATGTACGGATCGAGCGACAGGTAGCGCGTGCGCAGCAGAACCTGGCCGGCAGTCGGCACCGGCACGGGCCCGGTCTCGAGGCGAAAGTCCTGCTCGGTTGGAGCGCCCTGCGGGCGGCGTGCGAGCACGATGCGCCGATTCACGGGAGCCTCCGCCATCACCCCGGCATCCTCCCGCTCAGCGCAGGAACTCGAGCTTCACGCCCGGCGGGGCGTCCGCCGCCGGATCGATGAACAGGTCGGCGAGCAGCGTCCCGCCGGGCTCCACGCTGTAGGCCTCGAAGTCGCGCACGCCGGACTCGTAGAGCACGCTGTCATCGATGAAGAACCGTCCGGTGCACTCGCGCGCGGGACTGTTGAGGATCACGTAGGCCGCATCAGCCACGATCTCGGGCCTGCGCGAGCGGCGCATCATCGCGGGACCGCCGAGCGCGAACTCCACAGCAGCGGTCGCGATGGTGGTGCGCGGCCACAGGGAGTTGAAGGCGATGCCCGCAGCGCGGTACTCCTCGGCCAGTCCCAGGGTGCACAGCGACATGCCGTACTTGGAGAGCGAATAGGCGAGGTGTCCGGCAAACCATGTCGGCCGCAGATCGAGCGGCGGCGAGAGGGTCAGCACATGCGGATTCGGCGCTTTGCGCAGATAAGGTACGCAGGCTCGCGAGGTGACGAAGGTCCCGCGGCTGTTGATCTGCTGGATGAGATCATAGCGGCGCATCTCGATCTGCTCGGTCGGCGCGAGAGTGATCGCTGAGGCGTTGTTGATGCAGATGTCGATGCCGCCAAACTTTTCCGCACACTGCCGCACCGCGCCCGTCACGCTCGCCTCATCGCGCACGTCGACGACGAGCGGCAACGCCGTGCCCCCGGTGCGCTCGATGTCGCGCGCCGCGGTGTAGATCGTGCCCGGGAGCTTCGGATGCGGCTCGGCGGTCTTGGCGGCGATCGCGATGTTCGCGCCGTCTCGAGCCGCCCGCAGGGCAATCGCCAGGCCGATGCCGCGGCTGGCGCCGGTAATAAAGAGTGTCTTGCCCTTGAGGCTCACCGCTGCGTCCCGCCCTTCACTTCGATCCGGTTGCCGTCCGGGTCTTCGATATAGAAGGAGCGCCCCTCACCCTCGGCGCCGTAGCGCGAGGCCGGCTCAATGACCGCGACGCCGCGCGAGGCGAACCACGAGGCCACTCCGGACTCGTCGAACGGCGCGAGCGCCAGACAGAAATGCTCCATGTTGGGTCCGCTCGCGCACGCCGCTGCCGCACCGCCCAGCGGGCCCTCGAGCGTCACCAGATCGATGAGACTGCGCCCGGCGCGTAGCTGTGTGAGGCCGAGCTCGGGCTGCTCGCGTTCCACACGGCAGCCGAGCACGTCGCGGTAGAACCCCAACGCCCGGGGCAGATCGCGCACCCGCAGCACGATGTGATCGATGCCTTTGACCACAAAAGGAGGCCCGGACATCCGGCCGCTCCTACGACTTGCCGGAGTAGTTGCCGTCCAGGTAGTCGAGAATCTGTTTCGCTTCCTCGTCGGCGATCGGCGCGCCGAAACGGTCCTTCATCTTCTGAATGGTCTTCTGCCAGGCGGCGCGGTTCATGGCGGGTGCGTTGCTCGGTATGTAATCGAGGCTGTGACAGATGTTGCAGCGACCTACCGTCAGGTCACGCCCGGGGGCATCTTTGAGCGCAATCGTCTCCTCCGGCACCTCAGCGGCCGCCTTGTCGGACTCCGCCGCCAGCGCCAGCGCACCGGCGGCGCTGGCGAGCGCGACAGCCACCACCACCCGGCCGCAGCGTGCACCGGGAGGCTTCATACAACCTCCACGCTCACGGTCTGCACGATATTGTCGTGGTAGCCGGATGGATTGGGCGTCAGCTTATCGGGTTGCTTCGATCCGTTACGGCTGCGCGCGCGTACCGCGACGTCCAGCCGGCCGGCCCGTGAGGTGTCGAGGGCAAAGCGGAACTCGCGCCAAGCAAAGCGCCCCAGGTCGCGCTGCAGCGTGGCGTCGCCCCAGGTCTGGCCGCCGTCAGCGGACACCTCCACGCCCTCGATGCCGGCACCACTGTCCCAGGCCTTGCCCGCGAGCTCGGCGCGCGCGCCGCGCTTGAGGCGCGCGCCCGAGAGGGGGCTGGTGATGAGCGAGTTGACCATGATCTCGGTGACCGGTGTCGTCTCCGCGGTCTCCTGACTCGCGAAGCGCACACCGGGAAACGCTCCGGTCGGCACCCGGTAGGCGGTCTTCATCCAGAAGCCGTCGAAGGCGCGCGGCTCGATCCGGATCTCGGTGAGATGCTTCACCCAGTAGGTCCCCGCCCAGCCCGGCACCACCAGTCGCGCGGGCGCGCCATTCCAGTGCGGCAGCGGCCGGCCGTTCATCTCGAAGGCAATGAGCGTATTTTCATCGAGCGCCCGCTCGACGGGCAGGCTCTTCTGATAAGCCGGCGTGGCGGGCAGCACCGCAGAATCGGCGCCGCCGAACACCACTTCCAGGGCATCCGACTGCACGCCGGCCCGCTGCAGCACTTCGCGCAGCCGCACCCCGCGCCAGCGCGCGTTGCCCATCGCGCCGTCGCCCCACTGAACCCCGGGCACGCGTGGGGTGAAGAGCCCGCGGCGATTGCCCGCGCACTGATTGATCGCCACCGCCTCCGCGTGCTCGAAGCCGCTCTTGAGGTCGTGGAGCGACAGGATGAGCGGGCGGCTCGCGCCCGCGACCCGCAGTCGCCAGCTCTCAGGATCGAGGCGCGGAATGATCGGAAGGTGATAGCGCACGAAGAACGCATCGTTCGCTGTGAACGCGGCCGCGAGATCCGCGAGCGGGGTTTCGTAGTTCGGCGGGCGGATGCTGCGGCGGATGAGCGGCTTCTTACCGGGCAGCTCGGCGTGCGCCTCAGCCTCCGGCGCCGCGCCCGCGGCATCAGCGGTCCACACCCGCCCGATGAGGCAGCCGCCCGCGGTGGCAAGGAGTAACTCACGCCGGGTGAGCATGGCGACTCAGGAGCAGGGTTTACCGTGATCGGGCCTCGCCCCGGACGCCTTCGCCTGGGCCTCGGTCATGTACTGCCCTTCCTTGGTCCTTCCATACCAATGGTCTTTCGGGCAGTGGTACACCTTGCTCGCCGTGTTGACCCACACCAATCCGGGGCCGCCGCCCGCCGCCGGTTGCGCAGGGACCGCACGCGTGCTAGCGGCCGGCGCGGCTGGTGCGGATGCCGGTGCGGCGGCTGCCGGCACCGCGGCAGGCGCGGCACTGCCCGCAGCGGAGCTGCCGGCGCCGGACTTGGACTTGTCGATGCCACCGTGTCCGCGGCACCCGCCGCGGACACCGTGCACCGACATGGTGCCGTCCTTGCATCTAACCGCGGTGCCCGTGGGCAATTCGGCCGGCGCGGCTGCAGGAGCTGCCGCTGCCGAGGATGCCGCGGCAGCCGCGGCACGGCCCGCAGCGGAACTGCCGGCGCCGGACTTGGACTTGTCGATGCCACCGTGTCCACTGCACGCACCGCGGCCGCCGTGCGGCGAAGTGGTGCCGTCCTTGCACGTGACAGGACTTGCCTGGGCACCCTGGGCGCTTGAGACCGAGGGTACCGCCGACATCGCGGCCAGCACGAGCGCCCCGCATATGAGCGAGGTGAGTTTCGCAGCTTTCATGGGGATCCCCGGGACAGCCGGCCAGTGGCCTCAAGCGGCGGCAAGGATACCGTAATCCCCACGGCGGGGGTACCGGCGCGCCCCGCCGGGCGCCGGCGAACGGACGTAGTAACCTTGCAGCGAACGCCATGATGACCCGCATCCTCACGCTCATCGTCGCGCCACTTTCCGCCGCGCTGTGCCTGACTGCCCAGGGGGTCGCGGCCGCTCCCGCGCCCGCGCGGGCTCGGGGGGAGTGGATCGAGCGCACCGAAGCGATCATGGGCACGCGCGTGTACGTGCAGTTGTGGTCGCAGGACAAGGTCCGGGGCAACGCCGCGATCGACGCGGTGATGGCCGAGATGCACCGCATCGATGCGCTCATGAGCCATTACAAGCCCGACAGCCAGCTGTCTCAGATCAACGCGCGCGCCAACCAGGAGCCGGTCCAGGTAGACAAGGAACTGTTCGATCTCATCAAGCTCTCGACCCACTACTCGGAGATCACCGAAGGCGCCTTCGACATCACCTACGCGAGCGTCGGCTATCTCTACGATTACCCGCGCCACATCCATCCGAGCGACGAGCAGATTCAGCGCGCCCTGCCGGCGGTCAACTGGCGCAACCTGCTGCTCGATGAGCAGCGTCACACCGTGCGCTTCGAGCATCCCGGGATGCGCATCGATCTCGGCGGGATCGGCAAGGGTTACGCCGTCGATCGCGGTGTCGCGATCCTCAAAGCGCGCGGCATCGAGCATGCGGTGGTCACCGCGGGCGGCGACAGTCGCATCGTCGGCGATCATTTGGGACGACCTTGGCTGGTCGCGATCCGCCACCCGGATGACCCGCACAAGGTGGTCACCCGCATTCCGCTCAGCGACATCGCCATGTCGACTTCGGGAGACTACGAGCGCTACTTCGACGAGGCCGGCGTGCGCTACCACCACATCATCGACCCGCACACCGGCCACTCGGCCAGCAAGGTGCGCAGCGCCACGATCCTGGCACCGACGGCCACGCAGACCGACGGCATGTCGAAGACCGCTTTCGTGCTAGGTCCGGAGAAAACGCTGGAGATCATCAACCGCATGCCCGAATACGATGCGGTGTTCGTGTGCCCCGACGGGCGGGTGCTCTACTCGAACGGGCTGCGGCCGCCGGCACCGCGGCCGGACGGCGCGCCGCCGGCGGTGCCTACTGCGACGAGCCCCCGTGTTCCACCCTGAGCAGAGCGTCCACCTCGGCTTCTGCGGCCAGCCAGTCCTCGGTCTCGTAGCCGGGAGCAAAGCCGCGCCGCTCGGCGCGCAGGTAGGCGTTTTCTGCAATCATCGAGCGCCGCACGTCGGCGCTCAGGTCCACGCGCGCGGCTTCCGCCGCCGCTGACTTGCGCGTCCGCGCGCTCGGGCGGGGCGCGTGGCTGCGAGCACGGGGATCCGCGGGGACATCGCTCGAACGTCTGGTAGCCATCGACTCCTCCTTGACCGGAGCGCTCACTTTGCGCGCCTCGCCCGCGCGTGCGCAAGCGCGTCTCGCGCGCGCTCGGTGCCCGTCCGCCGAAGTGTCCGCGCCTGTCCGCCGTCCGGCGACCGGACAACCTCTCCGCTCGCAGTGTCTGCGGGGCGGCGCGCGGGAATTCCCGCGCGCTCAGTGGCTTGAAGCCACTGCGTGAGGGCGCACCTTCGCTGGCACGTAAGATGCACTGGACAGGGGCATGAAGCTTGCGCAGCTGAAACGCCCGCCGCACACGACGACCGCCACCCCGATCCGCGGCACCGAGGCGCAGGATGCGCCCCTGCCGGACGCTTCACCCGGATCGGGCCGGCCCGGCCTGCGCTACGCGCTCGCCGGGGGCGCGGCAGTGCTCGTGCTGCTCTTCGCCTTCGTGATCCATGCGTGGCTCGGCAGCGCCCAGGTAGTGCCGCGAGAGCGGCTGCGCCTCGCCGCGGTGACGCGCGGGCATTTCGTGCGTGACGTCGCTGCCGAAGGCACGGTGGTCGCCGCCGTGAGCCCGACGCTTTTCGCGGTCGCACCCGGCACGGTGAGCTACATCGCACGCGCCGGCGATACCGTGAAGAAGGGCCAGCCACTCGCCATCCTCGACAGCCCCGAGCTCACCGGCGAGTACCAGCGCGAGCAGGCCACCCTGGACAGCCTGGATGCCGCCCTGGCGCGGCAGCAGATCGAGATCCGCCGCCAGATCATGACCAGCCAGCAGCAGGCCGACCTCGCGCAGGTGGCCATCAACGCTGCCGAGCGCGAGTTGAAGCGCTCGCAGTGGGCCTGGGACCAGCGCGTCATCAGCGAGCGCGACTACCGCCGCGCGAGCGATGACGTCGCCACCGCGAAGCTGAACTTCGATTACGCCCGCGACACCGCGGGGCTCGAGCGCGACAGCCTGGCGTTCGAGCTGCGCACCAAGCGGCTCGAGCGCGGCCGGCAGGCGCTCACCGTCGCCGCGCTCAAGGCGCGCGTCGGCGAGCTCACCGTGCGCTCACCCGTCGATGGCATCGTGGCCAATCTCGCCCAGCCGCAGAAGACGCGCGTGGCCGCGAACGCGCCGCTGATCACGGTGGTGGACCTGTCGGCATTCGAGATCGAGTTCCAGGTCGCCGAGACCTACGCACGCGACATCAAGCCCGGCATGAGCGCCGATCTCACGATCGAAGGGCACGTGGTCCCGGGCACGGTCACCGCGATCTCCCCCGAGGTGCGCCAGAACCAGGTGACCGGCCGCGTGAAGTTCAGGGGCGGGCAGCCGCCCGGACTGCGGCAGAACCAGCGCACCTCGGTACGCATTGTGCTCGATGAGCGCGACGGCGTGCTCAAGTTCGAGCGCGGCTCGTTCATCGATGAGGCCACCCGGGCGCTGTACGTGGCGCACGGCTCGCGCGCGCACCGCGTACCCGTCGAGCTCGGCGCCGCCTCGGTCGCCGAGATCGAGGTGCTGCGCGGCCTCGACGCCGCCGATCAGGTCATCATTTCGGACATGCGGGACTACAACCAGGCTCCCGATGTCGCCATCTCGAACTGACGGTCTTACGAAGGACACCACGATGCTCAAGATGCACGATGTCATCAAGATCTACCGCACCGACCTCATCGAGACGTACGCATTGCGCAGCTTCTCGCTCGAGGTGACGGCAGGAGAGTTCGTCGCGGTCACCGGACCCTCCGGCTCGGGCAAGACGACTTTCCTCAATGTCGCGGGGCTGCTGGAGGACTTCGATTCGGGTACCTACGTGCTCGACGGAACCAACGTGCGCGACCTGTCCGACGATGCGCGCTCACGGCTGCGCAACGAGCGCATCGGCTTCATCTTCCAGAGCTTCAATCTCATCCCCGACCTCAATGTCTACGACAACGTCGACGTGCCGCTGCGCTATCGGCGGCTGAAGAGCGCCGACCGCCGTGAGCGCATCGGCAGCGCGCTCGATCTGGTCGGCCTCACGTCACGCGCGCAGCATATGCCGGCGCAGCTCTCCGGCGGGCAGCAGCAGCGCGTCGCCATCGCGCGCGCCATCGCGGGCGACCCGGCGTTCCTGCTGGCCGATGAGCCGACCGGCAATCTCGACTCGCTGATGGCCCGGCAGGTCATGGATCTGCTCGAGCAGATCAACGAAATGGGCGCCACGATCGTGCTCGTGACTCACGACCCGGAGCTCGCCCGCCGCGCACAGCGCAACGTGCACCTGATCGACGGCCAGATCTCGGACTTCCGCCCTTACGAATCGCGCCTCGCGGCCTCCGGGGTCGCGGGTATCTCCGGCAGCGCCGGCGCCGCCCGCGCCTGAGCCGCGGTGTCCCGACAAGGAGCCCTCATGTTCGGCTACTACACGCGTCTCGCCCTGAGGAGCTTCGGCCGCAACCCGGGGCTCACCGCGCTCATGGTGCTCGCGATCGCGCTCGGCATTGCGGTGTGCGTCATGACGCTCACCGTGTACCACGCCATGTCGGGCAATCCCATCTGGTGGAAGAGCCACCGGCTGTACGCCGTCACCATGGATAACTGGGATCCGAACACTCCGTACCGCGCGAATTCGAAGCTGCCGCCGCCGGAACTCACCTATAAGGACGCGCGCTATCTGTTTCACTCGGACATCCCGCAGCGCAAGGTGCTCATGTACAGCGCCGATGGCGTCATCAGCGGCTCGGGCACCGCACCGCCGGCGCACGTGAGCACGCGCGTGACCACGGCCGATTTCTTCTCCATGTTCGAGGTTCCCTTCCGCTATGGGCAGGGCTGGAGCGCCACCGCCGACGACCCGGCCGAGCCGCTGATCGTGCTGTCGCGCGAGGAGAACGGGGCCCTGTTCGGCGGCGCCAACAGCGTCGGCCGCACGCTGCGCTGGAACGATCACGAGTTTCGCATCATCGGCGTGCTCGACGACTGGTTTCCGCGCCCCCGCTTTTACGACCTGAACGGCGGCGCCTTCGGCGCGCCCGACAAGGTGTATATCCCCTACGGCTGGGGGGCGGAGCTCGAGCTTCTCAACAACGAGGAGACCGATTGCTGGAAGCCGGAGAAGCTCGACAACTTCAAGGATTTCATGGCCTCGGACTGCGTCTGGCAGCAGATGTGGGTCGAGCTGCCGAGCGCCGCCAGTCGCGAGCGCATGCAGTCCTTCATGGACGGCTACTGGGCCGAGCAGCGCAAAGCCGGTCGCTTCCAGCGTCCGCGGGACAATCACCTGACGAACGTGGCCGACTGGCTGCGCGACAACAAGGTGGTCGATACCGACAACCGGGTGCTGGTGGGGCTCGCGTTCGCGTTCCTTGTGGTGTGCCTCATCAACACCATCGGCCTGCTGCTCGCGAAGTTCCTGAACGGCGCCCCGATCACAGGTGTGCGGCGCGCGCTCGGTGCCAGCCGCCGTCAGATCTTCGCCCAGCACCTGATCGAGGTCGGCGCGCTGGCGATCCTCGGCGCCGCGCTCGGCCTTGGGCTCGCCGCGCTCGGACTGGCGGCGGTGCATCACCTGTACGCCGCGGCTGACCTGGGTCACCGCGGTGGCTACCAGGAGCTCATGCACTTCGATTCCATCGGCGTGCTGTGGGCGGTGATCCTGGCGTTCGCGGCCACGCTCACCGCCGGGCTCTACCCCGCGTGGCGCGTGGGCCGTATGCCGCCGGCCGTGTACCTGAAGAGCCAGTGAAGGAGAGCTCATGAGCGTGCCCGTTCGCCCCATTCTTTCGGCGCTGCTGCGCAACCGCACCGGCGCGCTGCTGGTCGCCGTGCAGATCGCCATCGCGCTCGCGGTGCTGGTCAATGCGCTCTACATCGTCGTGCAGCGAGCGGAGAAGATCCGCCGGCCGACCGGCATCGACGTCGACAACGTGCTGGTCATCGCCAGCGCCGGATTCACGGAGCGCTTTCAGAAGGTGCCCTCGATCCAGGAAGATTTCGCTTACCTGCGCGGCCTCCCGGGCGTGGTTGCAGCCTCAGTGACGGGCGC
>JACXTT010009212.1_pt1 | contig 13515 bp, 13 predicted proteins | sample 9270951 | NCBI WGS metagenome assembly JACXTT01 (sample SAMN15532306, study PRJNA645909) | rock metagenome | isolation source: weathered quartz diorite | place: Puerto Rico | collected 2017-06-21
CGAAATTCACGAAGAAGAATGTCTTGTTGTGGCCGTCATACAGTTTCCCTAAAGATACTGGGCCACCAAAAGTGAAACCCCAGTCATGCCTTCGTACAAACGGGCGTTTGTTAGGTCCCCCTGCGCTCGTGAACGGTTGGCCGGCATTCAGTTTTTCGTGGGCGGCATAATCGTATGCGGTCCCGTGGAAATCGTTGGTGCCCGACTTCACTGTGTAGTTGAAAATGCCGCCACCAGCCTGGCCAAATTCGGCGGCATAGTTACTTGTTTGAACTGAAACCTCCTGAATTGCATCCACGCTCGGTTGTGTTTGCGCCTGAGCGAAAGGAACAAGCGTGTTGGTTGCGTCCTGACCCTCGATACGGATCGCCTCGGAGTTCACGGGAGCACCATTGATCCGGACGTTGCTATTCGGTTGAAGGTACGTGCCGGGGAGCAGTTGTATCGCGGCGATTGGATTCCGAATGCCGGAACTTCCCGCTGCGGCCGAGCCCGTCCCCAATATAGGCAGTTCATCAATGCGGCTAGTCGCGACGTTATGGCTCAGGTCACCGCTTTCTGTTCGAAGCAGCGGCGCGTCAGCCGCAACAGTGACGGATTCCGATGCCGCGCCCACTTCAAGCTCAACATTGACGCGCAGCGTCTGGGCAACCTGGACGGCAATGCCGTGGCGAACGTATTTCTTGAATCCTGCCAACTCAGCAGTCAGTTCGTAGATGCCGGCGGGTAATTGAGCGAGCACGTAATTCCCCGTCTCCGTGCTGATCGTTTCATAACGTGCGCCGGTCTGACTGTTCGTTGCAACAACCGTTACGCCGGGAATTACCGCGCCGCTGGCATCCGACATAGTCCCTGTGATTGTGCCTCGGTCCGTCTGCGCCAATAAGGCTGAGACGGACAATAACAACAGGCTGATTGTGAGCAATGATGAACGCATAGATTTCCTTTCCTTCCGTTAATGCCCAGCTTGTTTGCAATCAACAGTCCGGTTAATACAGCTTGTGTTTGCTGCGAATTACGGCCGGCACTCGAAGGAGAGGTATTGCAAAATGAAATGGAAGACTGCCGGATTGAAATACTGATGCGCCTTCGTAGTCGAGTTCACGGACAGAAGTCTTGAATCGCATATAAATTGGCGCTGTTGCGGCACACAAGCGTGCCAGACTCCAGTGAAGTTGCGAATAGAATTGGGAGGGATGAATCTCGATCGCGTTGCCGTTAACGATATCTCCGTCGGCCGCTAGTCATGCTGCAGCGAACCGGATGTCTGCAGCAGCGGGCAGAAGGTCAAGAGCGCTCACTACGGAAAAAATCGTAAGCCTGACTCAACTCGAGGAGGGCGACAACCTTTGTTTAGACGACGGACCTTCGCTGTGTGTACGCACGATGATTTCCCGCTGGCTGCGTTTCCAAAACACTGCTGTCATCTCTAGCTGAGATCTCGAAACGTTCGACCCGTTTGTATAGAGCTCAAAGGAATTGTTCGAGATGAAGCACCTCAGGAAGTCCGCATTGTCGCAGAAGCTCCCTTAATCAAGCTCCCGTGTATCATCAAGCGAAGATGCGATCGCGTTGTTCATCGTTGCACGTATTCACCGCGCGATTTCGAAGCAGCTCACTCCCGCCGTCTGATGGCGTACTGTTGATCTTTTTCAACTTTCTCCACAGGGTCGAATAGCTGATTCCCAGCCTTTCGGCGGTCCTAGTTTTATTTCCCCTGTTCTGCCTTAGAACTTCCTGGATGTATTGCTCTTCTTGCCAGTGCAACGTCGACGAAGGGGAATGTTGCATGCGGGTAGCATTCAGTCTCAACTCCCACGGAAGATCGGACAGTTCAATGGGATTGTTCCTCGAGAGCACCGTCGCGCGTTCGATCACATTCTCGAGTTCGCGGACATTTCCAGGCCACGAGTAGTCCAGTAAAGCATCCATCGCCTCCGTTGAGATGGATTGGGCACCATTGGCGCATTGAGCAAATTTTCGTAAACAATAAGCGGCTAGCAGCGCGATATCCTCTCGACGATCACGAAGCGGCGGGAGGCAAATGGAAACAACACCGAGACGAAAATACAGATCCGGCCGGAATTTTCCCTCCCTGATCAGTGCTCTTGTATCTCGATTAGTGGCAGCAAGGATGCGAATGTCCAATTCAATGGACTGGTTCGAACCCAAGCGGCGGATTTGACGGTACTGACACACCCTTAGGAGTTTGGTCTGAAGGTCCAGCGGGAGTTCTGAAATTTCGTCGAGAAACAGAGTGCCGCCGTCGGCCTCCTGAAACAGTCCACAACGGTTTGCAGATGCGCCGGTGAATGACCCTTTGACGTGACCAAACAGCTCGCTTTCAATGAGGGTCGGAGACAGGGCTCCGCAGTCCACGGCAACGAAGGGTCCTGTAGACCTGCGGCTGTGTTGATGAATCGTCTCTGCAATAAGCCCCTTCCCGGTTCCGGTCTCTCCCTGGATCAGCACATGTACATCTGACGGCGAAACCCGGTAAGCGAGTTCCAAAACCTCGCGCATCGTCGCGCTGCTGAAAATGATTTCTGCCATCACTCACCCGTACAGATTTTTCGATCACAAATGTTGAGACGCATCGCAAGGCCCTAAATTTTCGAGGCATATCCTTTAGCACTAAGTTCGAATTGGGTGGTATCACCCGCGCGAATACGTCGCACGCTTCCCGTCCAGGGTTTCTTCCTCGGACCTCACGCCGCAATAATTCTAGCGGCGCCGATGACAGGACGCGGCCGATGGCGGGGATCCGTAGAAGCGGCCTTCGACCGCGCGGTTTGCGACTCTGCGAATTATCGATCGTCTGCGTCTCTCGGTATCGATGCCGGCACGGATGGCTGCACTTGCGTTAAGAATCCACTGAGAACATACGCACGCTGGAAGGGAGCGAAGCGCGGCGCCAGCAGACCGTCATTAATCTCTCGCGTGACGGCAAAGCGATTGAATGCCGAAGGGGGGAGGTACAGCCGTGTATTGGGCAACCCATCCGAGGTACCGTTAACGTCGGCTTCGACAAAGGAAATGACGCCATCTCCGTTCTGATCGACTCTCGCGATCTCTTGTGCGTAGGACAAGAACAGGCGCTGCCCCACATCCGTCACATCAGGCCGGAAGGATTTCACCCGAACAAAAGCGTTCAGAAGTACTTCCTGATCCAGTCCGCTCGGAATAAACCGGTTGCGAAACTCCAAGTGTGCTGGATTACCCGGTCCAGTCTCGCTCAGCAAGCCGCGATCCGGATCACGAGGGTTATCTGGGTTGTCACCATAGACAAGCTTGCTGTTGGTCACGCCTGCAGGACCTGAACCGGGAATCACGGAGCGTAAGTCTCTGAGGTTATCGTATTGGAACCCTGCAGCGAAGGTTCCGGGTACGCCGCCAGTAAAGGGCAACTCGTAATGAGGGAAAATCCAATTCGTAGAGCGATTGAACTCCCAGTAGGCGTGAACGTCGCTCTGCTGCTGCGCGTTAAAAGCGCCCATGCTTACTGGATGGGGCACGACATTGGGCTGCCGTGCTGGGTCGGGAAAGACATCGGTGGCACTACCGAAGCGTGGAGGGTTGCCGTCGACAGTAAATATGTTACCGGGGATGTTATTCCCATGTCCCCACGCTGCGATAGCCACAGCATCTGCTGCCGTGATCTTCCCAAACTGTGCCTTGCCGTCCGCACGCGGAGGTGCAAGGGGAGGTACTCGGATGTCGCTGATCATCCATCCTTCGTACCATCCGGACTCATTGTTGATCACGAACAGCCCAGAGAAATCCATGAACACGTCGATAAACGCCCGCGGGTCGTTGGGGTCGGTTGGCAATCCGGGCTTTGGTTCCAACACCACGCGCACTGACCCGATAGTAGGCAGTCCGCCATTGGCTGCGTTAGCGGCGGTAGCTATTACACCGTCGTTAATCCCGGGAATGGTCGCAGTAAATACGTTCGGTTGGAAGTTCTTCGTGTCTACCAGATAGTACTGGAAGAGCCGGCTCGGCTCGTCGGCTTCGCTGAAAGCTGTAATGGGCTCAAAAGTGTGCGGCCGTTCGGCAATTTCGACAAGCCGCGACTTCAGGGGCGTAGACAAGTGACGAATATCACCGCGATTGGCAAATCTTTGACCGACTCCTGTAGGGCTCTGAGTGAATGATTCGGTCGGGGCGAGTGTCACTAAGCAAAGCGTCAGCAAGAATACAAAGGCCGCCGTAGCGGATGTTCTAAAGCGATTTGGCATGTTCCACGATCCTCCTTCTTCTATTTCGGTTTTGGCACACTGAACAATCGGCTGCATTCGCCCGTTGTCAAGTGTGCCTCCCACTAAGAGTCGGCGGACGGGATCAAATCCCCCCTTCCTAACCTGACGGCCTCGACGGCCGCAGCCGACGTGTACGAGGAGCAGCGGAGCAGTTCGCAACACGCCGGCATTCTCGACCTGCTCCTCTATTTTCGAAATCGTCAGAGTTGGGCACGGCCGTATCTTTCCCTTCGCAGCGCGTAGTTCGGTTCCAAAGCGAACATCGCGAACTCCTGCACCTGCGCGGCTCCCCACCGCGTGTTCCGAGCCGGTTTGTAGCGAACGAATTATCGTTGCGTGTTGCCGTGGGCATCGACATCACCATTCGCCGGCAGTTTGCGGTGCGCTACAGTTTCAGCGAAACCATCAGCGACAACCCTGTCGGTAACCGGCTCAGCCCTCGTGGAGAGCGCAACCTAGCCAACTTCCAAAACCTTTTTGGTATTGTGAAATATTTTTGATCGATTCAACGGTTCTGAAATCGGACGTACGGACAGTGACTCCAATAGATTGGTGCGTGCTCCATCCTTTCGGCCAGAATGCGGGCATGACAGATGTTGCAGTAGTTGATGCATTTAAGCGCGGTCGGCGCCGGACTCATCTCCACAACCTGCTCAAAAACGCAGAGGCCGCGGCGCGCAATCTGTGTGTCGGACAGACTGGCGAGCGGTCCGGACTCCCCCTGTCGCCGCAAGAGCTCGGAGTAAATGCGCGATTTCAATCGAGCGGGAGCAGGCATCGCAGGACCGGGGTGGCTTTCTGCCAGCTTTTCAAAGAAACGATCGTCAGAGTCGTTCATCGTTCCACTTCTTCTTGAATGCCGCGCGAGCACGCGCGATCAACCGTTCCACGGCCTTTTCGGTCTTTCCGGTAGCCGCCGCAACGTCTCGAGTGTTGCGCTTTTCCCAGTATCGCCAGAGCAGGATCAGGCTGTAGGTTTCTGGCAGTGCGGTCAGCGTCCGCCGAACTCTTTCCTCAACCCAGTGTTCGTCGATTCGCTCGTCAAGTTGCAAATCGATGAATTCCGTTTCCAGCCCTTCGACAGCTTCTGACCCTAGCACCTCCGGATCTTTGAAACGCTTACGGTAATAATCCTCGACCTTGTGTCTGGCGATGCTCAACAGCCATGTACGCAGGGAAGACTCGCCGCGAAAACTCGCGAGATTATCCCACGCGGCAAGGAATACATCTTGAAGAATGTCGTCGACGATGTCGAGGCGCGGGATCAGCCGATGTCGAATGTAGGAATAGAGGGCATCTGCGTGAAGAGCGACAAATTCCGCGGTCGCCTTTCGGTCTTTCTGCAAAACGGCCGCGGCCAGTTCCATATCTGCTGCGAATTGCCTCTCACGACTCGGTGGCCGAACTTCCAATGCGACATTCCTCGCTTACCTTGCTGTGTTTATTGTCGGCAGAGTCGCAGTTTTCCCCCTCAAAGTGGTCAATGAGAACAACCAGGGCTTTCCAGGGCGGCAAAATTTCACGCCCGGAAAGCTTCTACGACTCGCCGCGCGCGGGGTAATTGTTTTTGATCGCAAAATCGATAGCTTGAAGAATGTCGGGAAAATGCGGACGCGCGAATGGCATGGTTGAAACGCTGGACCAATAGAGAGTGCCGTCCGGTTTGACGAGAAATAGTCCCGGCTCGGAAAACTGCGCTGGCTCGTCAATGCCAATACTGGTTTTCCCGCGGCTGCCTGAAATGTACAAGCCCCACTCCCGCGCCGTTTCAAGGGGCAGCGCGTAAGCGAGATTGATGTTCGTCAACCGCCAATCCGCTCGCGTCTGTTCGGCGCGTTCGCGAGTATCCGAGCTGGCGACGCCTACAACCACTCCACGCTTTCCGAATTCATCCATCATTCCGTCGAGTTCGGTAAGGTATCGTCGGCAGACCGGACAGTGTAGGCCTCTGTAGAAGACAATCATGGTGAAGCTTTCGGGGTGTTGTTTCGAAAGATCGAATATCGGGCCCCCAAGTGTTGGTAGTTCAAGAGCGGGTACCGGCCTGCGTGGGATCAACGCCATGTGTTGTCTCCTTTACATTCGGGCAAAGCATTTAGATCCGATAACAGTACAGTCATTCCATGAATGTCTTTCGAGCGGCATGATACTTCAGCCCCAAGATCGAACTTCAGTAATGCCGGTTACAGTGGCGCGAAGGAAATCACGAATGCCGGCGATCTCAGTCTGATTTTCTTCGAAACGTTTTCCTGTGTAATGAGCACGGCCGTGCTCACTGGAAGCGCAAGACGATGCCACCTCCGGCAACCGGGTTGTGCTGACCGCCTGAGATCGAGGGGACATTGTAAGCAGGAGTGCCGGTGAAGAAATCGCGGACCTCTCCGCGTAGCGCGATAAAGCGCCAGAAACGGACATCTGCGCCGCCGCCGAAATCGAGCGCGGCCCGGTTCAGAAATCGTGGCACAGGATTTACGGCACCGTTCAGAAGAGTTGTGCTGTGCTCGTACAGCGCGTATCCTCCACCGATCGCAAGATAAGGCGAGACGGGCGCCTTTGGAAACACCTTTACGCGCAGCCCTGGCGTGACGTAAAGCGTCGCGATATCTCTGGTCACCGAGCGGGTCGCGGATTCGGCGTCACGCAATGGATTCGCCAGAAAGTGAACCTCGCCATAGAGCGCTGCCGCGTCGCGACCAAACAAGCGGTAACTATAGTTAGCCTGCAATGCTATTCCGCTTCCCAGACTGACGCGTGTCTGGGGGCTTACGCGATCCGTACTCAGCAGGCCTCCTAGGGTAAGCCCAAGCTCATGCTGCTGAGCAAGTAGTGGGCTGCATAAACACAGAATCAGAGGGACGCATGCGCGAAGTTTCATATGGAAATCACTCCTGAAGCAAAATAGAGGCTCTCGACATCGAAGTCGCGCAGCAGGACGATTTCCCCCTATCGTTTCACGCATACCTCGTCTGGCGATGGAAAGGGCCGGTAATCTGACCATCACAAAGACGAACATCATCGTCAACTGTTCGATCGTCTGGACACCGCAAGGCGGGGCGTTGACAGGTACCATTGTGTCCCTCATGGCCGGCGCAAAAGACGGGACCACCTCTGCGATGGCGACCATGCCTGTCACCACTGGTTGGTTTAATGGGCAGCGCGTGTTGTATCTCTCGCCCGACGCCTCCGACGCGGCGCCGGGCGGAAGCTTTACGGTCGGGTCCGTTCCAACACAAGCGGCCGCAAGTTGAGCGTCCAGGAAAGTGGAACGGATGCCGGGTTGTAACAGATCTTGTCATCGCAAGCCTGGTATTCGAGTGCGCCTGCGATCGTTACCGAATCCTTTCCTCGAAATGCAGCCTGAGCCTGCGGCGTCCCTTCAAGTATGACTTCTTGGACCAGCGTAAACGGTCTGTCGAAAACCGGCACGCGCTCTTTCAGAGGCTTGAAGAAGTAGATCTGCGACACCGGATACTTCATCGGAAGCGCGCGCACAAATGGCTGCGGCGCGATCGTCAGCCCGATCACACGATAGTTTTTTGCGCCGGGCGCGTAGACATGAATGCCCCTGTGCGGCTGAACATCGAGTGCGATGGAAAATCTATTTCCGGGTGCGATCGCTGGCTCACTGGGATACGTCGTCACATCCAGATGAGCCGTTGATACTTTGGTACCGGCGATGGGTGCAACGCGATCGTTGAGCCGCATCATGATGCTCGAAATCGTGTTGCGCTCGATGTAGAAGTCTTCAAAATATCGGGACGTGACACGTCCCTGCCGGTCAAGGATGAATGTCCCGGGAAATGCGATCCCCACCATAGTCTTACTTGGATTCACAACGGACACATACTTCTGAAGGGCAGCCTTGACTTCCGGATCGTCCTTGTCCGGGCCCAACGCCCACTCGGGGACAGGATTCAGAATGCCGTACCTCTTGATGGTTTTTGATCCAGCATCCGATAGAAGCGGAAACGTAATACCGCGCGCCTTGCTGAATGCGACGTGAACCTCAGGTCGATCGTAACTGATCGCGGCCAAACCCAAGCCCTTCTGACGAAGTTCGTTCACTCGGCTTTGCAACTCCACGAGCTGCGTTTTGCAATACGGTCACCAATCCGCAGAACGGACGAAGACCAGCATCGCGCCTTTCGGGCCCATGATGGACTGCGGCGTCTGTGTTTTCCCGTTTTGGTCGATCAAACTGAAGTCTGGTACACGTTCACCGACTTGCGGTCCAAGCTTCGATACATCTATCTTCGTTCGTGCGGCCGGTACCTGGGCTGCCAATGCTCCAGCGAGCACGAACACAGGCCATGAAATCTTCAAGAGCTTCATTAATTGATTGCTGCGCCCTATCGGGCTTGCATTCGCTCCGCTCATGGAGTCCTCGATTGCGATGTTAAGAGCGCCAGTGGATCTTTTAGCGCAACATCCGTGCACATGTTCGTAATCCAGATTACAAAACCAGTCCGCCCGTCGTGGCCACGACCCATAGAAAAATCGCGAGGGCTAAGGTGCAAGCCGAAGACGACGATGATGAGGCCGGCGATTCTGTAAAGCAGCGTCATCTTTGAGAGCAGGACTTGCCCAAGCCAACTTGCCGATGCGGCCAGCGAAATGAAGGTGATCGAAAACCCGAGGATGAACATGAGGGAGTTTCGAAAAACCGCGCGCAGTATCGAAGGTCGCCGAGTTTCCGTCTTCAATTGATCCATTGAGAAACCCGAAATGATGGAAATGTAGCCGGGTATGAGCGGCAAAACACAGGTGATAGGAAAGAAATCAAGCCGGCGGCAAAGGCAGTAAGGATCGTGACGTTTTCCATATGAAGACCGGAACATAACAGTCACGCGGGCTTCTGGAATGTAGTCCGGATTACAGAGCAAGCTGGCGCAAACGGGGCGCCGCGTTTATGCCCTTCTTTGCGTTTGGAATATGTGAGCGGTGGTTGCTGATGCTCCGGTCGCAAGATGGCTTCATCGGCGACAGGTTACGCGCTTAAGGGTTACGAGAACGCTAACCTACATTACAAGACTAATGCGACGCTTTCTTCTGAAGACCGGGAATATCGACCAGATGGACCTGCTTCCTTCCGATGGTGATCAGATCGTCTTTACGAAGAGTGTTCAGCGCAGAGGTCACAGTTTCACGGTATACGCCGAGGTGTTCAGCCAGTTCTTCGTGAGTCATCTCGATGACGTCGGCGTGAGTCTCGGTTCGCAGTCGCAGCAGCAGCGCGGCCAACTGGCTCGGCACGTCATGAAACATCGACTCTTCGAGACGCTCTTCGGCTTTGCGCATCCGCCTTCCCATCACATCCAGGAGGCGGAGCGCAACTTTGGGTTTCGATACCAGCAGCTTTTCCACATCCGCTCGGTTGAAGATGCAGATCAGGGCTTCCTCGGTCGCTTCCGCGAACGCGTCGTACATGCCCAATCCGGTAAGCGCCATCTCGCCGAAGACCGAGCCAGGTCCCAGTGTCGTCATCACGAGCTTTCGCCCTTCATCGGACATCCGGTACAGTTGTACCTGGCCTTTTTTCAGGACGAACATGACCTCGGCTCTTTCATTGGGTGAGTAGAAGATTTTGCCGGGCGGACAGGTCGCCACCGTCGCTGTTCGCGCGACGTCCTGCAATTCTTCTAGAGAGAGGTCACAAAAAATATCAGCCCTTTTCAGGTAGTGGATCTTAGTTTGAGACGCGTCCTCCTGCTCGGGCCGGAATGCCGACATAGTTTTTTCGTGGATCTTCATGGAAATCTCCGCCCCTCAGTATGCCGGGTTACAGAAAATGTCGCCAGACCGAGTGTTAGCCTGTCCGTATGAGAGACGAGCTGACGGTTTTCGTCAGCTATCATTGCTTTAATTGTAAAGAATCGCTCGCGGTCGCCGCAGACATAGGTGCGATCCTAAGAAGGTGCTCGTCGGGGCCGGGGAACTGGTCGATTGGACCCGGCGCATGCTAGGCCCAGCGGTTCGGGCGTGGGGAATTGAAGGCACGATTTTTCCGGGGCGCGCGATCGGTGGTGCCGGTCTGATGCGGCACACAGTCTGCTGAACGGCGAGCTTCGGAGGTCGAACTGAATGCTGAGTTGTTAGCATCAGAGCGACGCTCGGCCAGTCTGTTCAATCAACAAAACCTGGGAGGCGCTATGCTGGAAATGTTCTCGCAAGACCTGCGCTACGCCGCAAGAACGCTGTTGAAGAACGCCGGCTTTACTCTTGTTGCAATGCTAACGCTGGCTCTAGGCATCTCAGCGAACACCGTAATATTCAGCGTCGTCAACACCGTACTCCTGCGCTCGTTGCCTTACCCGGAACCCGACCGCCTCGTGCAGATTTGGGAGACTTACGCGCCAACCTTCCCGACCGTAGGAGTTTCCGGAGCCAACTTCCTGGAATGGCAGACTGAGACTCAGAGTTTTGCGCAGATCGCAGGCTATCGTTACGCCTCGCGCGGGATGAACCTGACCGGCGAAGGTGAGCCAGAACAACTGGCAGTGACACATGCAACCTCAAATCTCTTCCCGCTGCTCGGCGTCAAGGCAATCGCCGGCAGGACGTTTGTTGAAGCCGAAGACAAACTGGGTACCGCAGCCGTCGCCCTCATCAGTCATCGCCTGTGGCAGCGCCGGTTTGGCGGTGATCCGCACATGCTACGAAGGACGATTACGCTCGACGGAAAGAGTTTCGAGGTGATCGGGGTTCTACCAACGGGATTCAATCTACCTTCGTGGGCTGATGTCTGGCTGCCGATTGGGCTGATGGACGCGGAGTTGACCAACCGGATAAATCACCCGTTCAGTGTTATCGCGAAACTGAAAGATGAAGTGACAGTCGCGCAGGCGCAAACAGAGCTACGCGTTCGCGCGCAGCAACTCGAGCAACAATATCCAGCCACAAGCCGTAATTTTGGCGTGACCGTTCTCCCCCTCCAACGAGAGATCACCGGGAAGGTCGAGCCGATACTGCTCACGTTGTCTGGCGCCGTCACTCTCGTGTTGCTGATTGCCTGTGCAAACGTCGCGAATCTGCTGTTGGTGAGAGGAGCGTCGCGGCAGAAGGAAATCGCGCTCAGGTCGGCATTGGGCGCAACGCGCCGGCACATCGTTCGACAATTGCTGAACGAGAGTCTGCTTCTGGCGCTGATGGGTGGTGCAGGAGGGCTTCTGGCTGCTTACGTGGGGGTCGGGTTGTTGAACTCATTGATCCCTGCTGATCTGCCGGGCACGCGGACTATAACACTTGATGCGCGTCTACTTGGTTTTACGATGGGCCTTTCGGTCTTGACGGGCGTTCTTTGCGGATTGCTCCCGGCGTTGCAGACTTCAAAATTCAACCTGAACGAAGCTCTCAAAGAGGGCGCTCAGAATGCCCGAACAGCTTTGGTTCGGCATCGGCTGAGAGGCGCGATGGTGGTCGGTGAGGTGAGCGTAGCGCTGGTGCTGCTGATCGGCGCGGGTCTGCTCATCAAGAGTTTCTTGCACCTGATGAGAGTCGAACCCGGTTATGACCCGACTCATCTGCTCACGATGCAGGTTTCGTTAACCGGCGACGCGTTGAATGGCGGAGGTCTAGAAGGCGCGGCTCTTTTTCAGCGTATCGCTGAGCGTCTCAAGTCATTGCCCAGCGTGATCGCAGTTGGCGGCGTCCGGTATTTGCCTTTGACATCGGAGATACCGCAGCGCTGGCGTTTTCTGGTTGAAGGTCAGCCCAGCGTTGACGCGGCCGGTTTGCCCGCTGCGGAATCTCGCGACGTAAGCCTCGGGTACTTTCAGGCGATGGGAATTCCGTTGCGATCCGGACGCTACTTTACGGAACGAGACTGGGGGCAGCCTCAGATCATCGTCAACGAGACAATGGCCCGAAGATACTGGCCCGACCATGACCCCATCGGAAAGCGAGTCAACATCACCCCCCTGGGAACGCAGCCGACGTGGGCTACAGTGATTGGCGTCGTTGGGGATGTTCATCAGATCAAACTGGATGGTGATACGACGATGGATATCTACTGGAGCGGGACGTGGACCCGGCGTTTTGTGATTCGCACTGTCTCTGATCCGTTGAGACTGGTTGGAGCGATACGTGAAGAGATACACAGGACGGATCCAAACCTGCCGATCTCGGAGGTCAGAACTATGGATCAGGTGCTCGCCGAATCGCGGTCGGGCCGATCGTTTTCGATGATGCTGCTGAATGTTTTTGCGGGGCTCGCGCTGGTTCTTGCGATGCTCGGCATCTACGGTGTGATGGCTTATTCAGTTGCGCAACGAACGGGTGAGATCGGAATTCGTCTCGCGCTGGGGGCACAAGAGGGAGATCTGCTGTCGCTGGTCGTGCGTCAAGGGATGAGTCTGGTATCGATGGGCATAGCGATAGGACTCGCAGGATCGCTGTTGCTTACGCGGCTGATGAAAAGCCAGCTGTTCGGTGTGAGCGCAACGGACCCGCTGACCTATGTGTTGATTGCGGTGATGCTGAGCGGGGTAGCGTTGCTCGCGTGTTACCTTCCTGCGAGAAAAGCGGCGAAAGTGGACCCCCTTGTTGCGTTGAAATACCAGTAGCGTCGCTTCAAAGGGACCGACATCATTGTTCTGAAGTGAACTCCAACCAAGCATTGCCTTCGACGAAAAGAGGGGGGTAGCTTCAGCGAAGATGAACGCATTGAAAAGAGATTTCGAGTTGCTCGTCGCGCCGATTCGAACGGTTAGCGTGTGCGTGAAAAGGGACTGAGATTTGAAGGAAATTTTTACTAGGTCTTTACAAGCCGAACTTCGTGGAAAAGGACTGTAACCTATTATGCCGAAAAGAGGACTCGAACCTCCACGGGGTTGCCCCCACTAGAACCTGAATCTAGCGCGTCTGCCAATTCCGCCATTTCGGCTGAAGAAAGCAAATCTAATGTTCTTCGATTGGTGAAGTCAATAGACTGGGATCATGAGGTCGAAGAGCTTTCGCGCAAGGAGTGGCGGGCGAAGAGTAGAACCGGACGTCAGCAAGGACGATCTCTTTAGGTACATTCAGAAATCGGCGGACCGCGGCGCGAACCTGCAGCACATTCTTGAAGAGTTCGATGCGACGCCGGCTGCGCGACGGCAGATCAGGGACATCCTCAATCAACTCGTCAAAGAAGGAAAACTCGCGAAGCATCGCGGAAACCGGTACGAGGCTCCACTCCGAAACCTGATCGACGGGACGATCGTCGTCCATCGAGATGGGTACGGCTTCGTTATACCTAAAGAAAGAGTTCCCGGCA
>JACXTT010009213.1_pt1 | contig 13514 bp, 14 predicted proteins | sample 9270951 | NCBI WGS metagenome assembly JACXTT01 (sample SAMN15532306, study PRJNA645909) | rock metagenome | isolation source: weathered quartz diorite | place: Puerto Rico | collected 2017-06-21
GCCTGCGCCAGGCCGAGATGGAGTGGAGTCGCCACGAGGGCGGCGAGTTCTCGTTCGAAGAGCGGCGGCAGCGCACCGCGGCGTCGCTGCGCGCGGCTTCGCTCTCCGTGGAGAGCTTCAGGACGTACCTGCTGGAGCGCCGGGCGCCGCTGCCCCACGTCGCCGCCGACTACATTCAGCACGTCGTGTTCGAGCGCAACTGGGGTCCGCGCCTGCGCGACCGCCTCTCCGCCGAAGACTGGACGCTGCGCTCGGCCTTGTGCGAGACAGGGTCGGCGCGCTACGTGCTGAACGATCCCGACTACTACTGCCTCTATCCGATCAGCGTGCTCGTCGCGCGCCGCTGAGCGGCATCAGAGCGGCGAGCGGCGTCAGGGTCTGTTGAGCGGCAGGGGCGCCGAGCGCGCCTCGGTCGCGGTCGGCGCGTCTTCCCAGCACTTCATGAAGTTGACGGCGCGCATCGGATTCACGATACCGGCCAGATCGGCGCGGATCGCATCCTTCGCGAAGACGAAGCGAAAGCCGTCGGCGGAGCTCTTGATCCGCGAGAGCGACGCGGATTTCCCGTCCATGCCCGCGACCGAGCGGAAGTAGGCGAAGTGCAGGTGCGGCGGCAGGCGCTTGGCTTCGAGGCCCGCGGCGTTGCCCGAGTAGCCGATCGTACCGATCATGTCACCCGCGGTGACGCTGCTGCCCGCGCGAACCTCGACCGTGTGCAGGTGCGCGTAGGTGGTATAGCCGCCGTCTCGATGGTCGATGACGACGGTCGTTGCCGAGCTTGCCCCAGTCGCTTCGGCCTTCGGCCACGACGATCTTGCCGTTGCCGACGGCGAACACCGCTTCGCCCACCGATCCGTTCAGATCGACGGCGCTATGGATGCCGTTCCGCCGTGCGGCGTAAAAATCACCGCCCTCGCGTGCCTCGGCATCGCTGCCCCTCATCGTGCCACGCGGCCGAGCGGACACTCCACCTCGGACGGGCTATCGACCAGCGGGGACAGCGGCTGGGCGTCCGTGAACGCCGCGGCCGCGATGCCGAGAAGGAGCGTCGAGACGACGATGGCGGGCCGCATGGCGCTTCAGAGCCCGGCGCGGCGGAGGCCTTCGCGAACGGCCTCGTCGGTCGGTCCGAGCTGCATGGCGCGCTGAAACGCCTCGCGCGCGTCGTCGTTCTGGCCGAGCTTGAGGTAGCACCAGCCCATGCCCACCTGGAATTCGTTGGATGCCGGCGCGGCCAGGCTCGCGCGGACGAACATGGCCAGCGCTTCTCGCTCGCGCTCGAGGTAGTAGAGGCTCCACGCGATCTTGCCCCTCAGAATCGTGACCTCCGGCGGCTCGACGCCGGTGGGCCGCTGCGATTCGTGGAGCGCCTTTTCCAGGAGCGGCAGGGCGGCTTCGTAGTCGCCGCGCTCGAACAATGCCGAGCCCAGGCCGCTCGAGGCGTCGACGTAGTCAGGATTCCGGTCGAGGGCGGATCGAAAGGCCGCGGCCGCCAGATGGTAACGGCGCAGGCGCAGCCGGCTCCAGCCGAGGCCGTTGTAGAGGCCCTCCCACGTCGGCTGGCGCTTGAGCGCGCCTTTGAACGTGATGGTCGCGCCACGGAAGTCGCCCAGGAAGTACTCCGACCACCCCAGCATGGCGCGCGCCTCGTCGCGCTCGGGCGAGAGCGCAACAGCCTCGGCGAAGTGGTCGCGCGCCTGCCGGTAGCTGCGCGCCTCGAGAAGCGCGCTGCCGCGCAGCAAGCTCGCCTCGGCCTGCTGGCTTCGCCGGGCGCCCTGAAGGCTCGCCGGAACGACGGGGACCGACGCGAGCTTTGCGGGGCGATCCTTCGCTTCGTCAACGGCCTCCCAGGCGCGCTCTGCGGCGGCCCGGGCGCGATTGGTCTCGCGCCGAATCGCCGGGAAATTGGGCGGGAACGCATGGAGCGCGCGAGTCGCCGCATCCGCGGCCTGGGAGGCTTCGCGCGACGCATCGTCGGCATATCCCACGGCCTCGCGCGAGGCCTCCGTGGCGTCCGTCCCCTGGTTCTTGCGCAGGCCCGATGCGTCGCCCTTCGACCGCGTCGTTTTGCCGGCTCGGGGGGGTTCGGCGACCGCCGCGGCGCTGGCGGCCTCTGCGGCATCTTGCGCGGCGGCCCGGGCGGCGCGATCGGTACTGGTGTCGATGGTTGACCGGACGCCGTTGATGAACCGCTGCGCGTCGGCGATTTCTCGCTTCGCGAAGTCGAGCATGGCCCGCGGCTGATCTTGCTCCCGCCAGATCACGAGGAGCTTGTCTCGGATCGCCTTCAACGTGGGCTCGATGCTGCGGATGCCGTCACCGGGGTCGACCGCATCCACGCGGCCGGCGCCGCTCGGGACCGAGCTGCGGCCGCTCGCATCACGCCCGGCACCGGTCTCGGCGAACGCGGGGCCGGCGACGAAGGAGACCGAGAGCAGCGCGACCGCATACATCACGAGGCGCCGCCGCGATGAATGCATCAGGCGGGTCATGTCGAATTCCCCCGAGTAGAGCGACAGAGAAAACTGGCTCCTGGATTGACTGTGCCGGGCAGGGGAACCGAAGGCTATCGGGTGAAAGCTCTAAAGGGGGATCGGGGAGATCGTTCAGGGGTGAGGCCACATCGCCGCCTCACCCCCGATTTTATCGCAGCTTCGACTACGCGCTGTCGGCCGGCGCCGCGCGCTTCACCTCGATGCGCTCGTGGGCGCCCCACGAATGCATCGCTGTCGAGTCGGGCTGGTCGACGCGCTGGACACGCACGTGGGCGGTTTTGCCGCCGCCGGTGGTGTAGGGCCGGCCGATCACCTGCCAGTCGCCGTTCTCGTCGCTGAGCCGATCACCGATCTGAAGCTCCATCGGCAGGACGCGGCGGACGGGCGGTTCGACTGCTTTCTTGTCGGAGCGAGTCTTCGCCATCCATTCTCTCCAGGCACCGGCTGAAAATGGGCTTCTCTTTCAGATTGCGCCAGACGGGCGTCCACGCCTAGCGCATTCGACACGCGACCGGTAGTGGGCGCTCGCCGCGGGCGGGACGAGCCATCCGGCGCTATGTGGTTGCCGGTGCCGGACGAGTCTGCTAGCCTCCGCCCGTCAACGCGCCCCGGGTGCCCTCGAGCGTCCAGGGAAGGCGGTGTGAATCCGCCGCGACCGCGTCACTGTTACCGGGGACGAAACCCGCAACCGCCACTGGCGATGAGCCGGGAAGGCGCGGGGAGTAGGGCGATCCGGAAGCCAGGAGACCTGCCCGGGCGCGCACAACCCTGACCGGTTCTCGCGGGGGGACCTGGGGATGAGCGCGACGACTACGGCACCACGTGTTCTCGTCGTCGGCGGCGTGTCGAGCGGCGTCGGCAAGACGACGGTCACGCTCGGATTGCTCGAGGCGTTTCGCCGGCGCGGGCTGACCGTGCAGGCCTTCAAGGTCGGGCCCGACTTCATCGATCCCGGGTTTCACGAGGTCGTGACGGGTCGCGCGTCCTACAACCTCGATGGCTGGATGTGCGGCCGCGACCACGCGCTCGCCACCGTCGCGCGCCACGCGGCAGACGCCGATCTGGCGATCGTCGAGGGTGTGATGGGCTGCTTCGACGGGATCGACGGTGTCAGCGAGGACGGCTCGACGGCGCAGATGGCGAAGTGGCTCGGGGCGCCTGTCGTTCTCGTGCTCGACGCGCAAGCGCAGGCCCGGAGCGCAGCGGCCGTCGTGCTCGGCTTCGAGCAGCTCGACCCCGCGATGAGCCTGGCGGCCGTGATCGCCAATCGCGTCGGTGGCGACACGCACGCGCGCTGGATTCGCGACGCGGTTGCCGCGCGCTGCCGCGCCCGCGTCGTCGGCGCGCTTCCTGGCGACGCCGGCGTGTCGCTGGCCGAACGCCATCTGGGCCTCGTGACGGCGGGCGAGGATGGGCTGACGGCCGACAAGCGCCGGCGGCTGGCCGACCTCATCGAGCGCTCGGTCGATCTGGACGAGCTGTTCGATCTCGCCGCGCCACTGCCGGCGCGGGACCCGACCGTAGCCGGCCAGACTCGTGCTCGCTCACCGCGAGCTCGCATCGGCGTCGCGCGTGACGCGGCCTTCTGCTTCTATTACCGGGACAATCTCGCGCTGCTGGAAGCCGCCGGGGCCGAGCTCGTCGACTGGAGCCCGCTGGCGGACCAGATGCTCCCGACGGTCGATGGTCTGTACTTCGGTGGGGGCTATCCGGAGCTTCACGGGGCGACGCTCGCGGCCAACAGGACGATGCTGGCCGCCGTGCGATCGTTCGCGTCGGCGGGCCGGCCGATCTACGCCGAGTGTGGCGGCCTCATGTACCTGGCGGACGCGATCGAGGATCTCGACGGCGCCACGCACGCCATGGTCGGGCTACTGCCCGCGACGGTGCGCATGCGGCCGCGCCGGTTGTCCCTGGGGTACACGGAGGTCTCGCTGGTTGCGGATTCGCCGCTGGGATCGATCGGCGGCACCGCGCGCGGTCACGAGTTCCGCTTCTCGTCGCTCGATCCGGTGCCTCCCTCGATCCCGCGCGTTTACGTACTGCGCCGCCGTCACGGGGAAGAGCGCGCCGAGGGTTACCTGGTCGAGAACGCCCTCCTGAGCTACGTCCATCTGCACTTCGCGTCGAACCACGAGCTGGCGCAGAGCTTCGTGACGGCGTGCGCCGCCGGCCGCGGCCGTACTCGGACCGCATCATGAGGTCCCGCACATCGGTCGTGATGATGTGCGGCCTGCCCGCGTCAGGGAAGACGACGACCGCCGGTCAGCTGCACGCGTGCGCCGGAGGGGTGCTCATTCGCAGCTGCGACGTCTACGCGGACCTGGACATCCAGCTGCCCGCGTGGGTGGCGCGGACCCGCGGCTTCACGGCCGGGCTGCACGAGTACGACCGGGTGCGCGATCGGGCATACGAGGAGATCGCGCACCGCCTGGAGGAACACCTCCGCGCGGCCGCGCTCGTGATCCTCGACGCGGTGTATGGCGAGCGCGCGAAGCGGAGCCGGATCTACTCGATCTGTCGCGCGCGACGCGCCGACCTGACGCTCGTTCGCTGTCGCTGCGACGATCCGAGCGAGGTGGCGCGGCGATTCGCGCGGCGGCGCGGGCACGAGAGCGTCCCCGAGCACGAGGCGAGCGATTGGTCGGTCTTTGGCGATATCGCACGCCGGTGGGAGGATCCCCAGGCGGACATCGCGACCGGCGGTGCGCCAGCGATCGTCACCGTCGATACCTGGCGCGAGCCTCGGGTGGTCAGCGCCTCCGGCCCGTCGTGGGTGACCGAGCGCTTGCGGCAAGCGTTCTCGGCGGCGTATGCGAACGCGGCTCGGTCGTGATGGATCGCTTCGCGGAGGCCGATCGGATCGCTCGCGCGGCGGTGGAGCGGGCCCAGATCCCCGGCGCGGCGCTGCACGTTCGGGCCGAAGGTCGCGTCGTCCATGAGCGGGCGTTCGGCGTGCGACGGTCCGATGAGGGTGCGCCGCTCGCCCTCACGGACATCTTTCCGGTCGCCTCGCTGACCAAGCCGGTCGTCGCGGTCGGCGTGCTGCAATTGTGTGAGCAAGGCGTGCTGCGGCTCGACGACCCGATCGCGCGATATCTTCCGGAGTTCGCGTCGCCGACGGTGCTCGTCAGCTACGATCTCGAGAGCCGCGCGCTCGTCACGCGGCCGGCGCGCCGTGGGATCGTCGTTCGCGATCTTCTGACCCATACGTCTGGCATTCATCACGGGTTTCCGCAGCTCGACGACGTCATGGGGACCCTTTACGAGCGCGCCGGCGTGGTACACGGCGACGGGATGCCGATGGGCGAGAAGATCAAAAACCTGGGGCCGCTGCCGCTGGTTCACGATCCAGGGGAGACGTGGACCTACGGCCTCAGCTCCGACGTGGCCGGGCGCCTGCTCGAGGTCCTGTCGGGCCAGCCGCTGGATCGGTTTCTTGCCGCCAGCGTCTTCGAGCCCCTCGGCATGACGAACAGCTTCTTTCGCATCCCCGTTGGGGAGCGCCCTCGCCTCGTCAGCCCGCACACCCGCGAGCCGTGCGGGCTCGTTCCCGCGAGGTGGGCGCGGGACGTCGATGGCCGGTACCTGAGCGGCGGCGGCGGGCTTCACACGACGGCGGGCGACTACGGCCGCTTCGTGCAGAGCCTCCTCGACGGCGGCGCGCCGCTCTTGACCCCGGCCAGCATCACGCTGATGCTCCAGAATCACATCGGCGACGCCAAGGCGTTCGGGCTCCGCTACGGACTCAGCGTCGGAATCGCCACCGACGACGCGCCGGGCGAGAGTCCGCTCCCGATCGGCGGCTTCGGGTGGTACGGCATCTACAGCACGTGGTTCTGGGCGATGCCGCGCCGGCGGACGGCCGTGCTGTTCTTCGCCAACGTCCTCGATCCGACGATGAATCTTCCCCTGTTCGCGCGGATCGTCGCGGCTATCGACCGGGCTTGATCTTGCGCCGGTAGAGATCGACGGCGTCGCGGATCGTCCGCTCGGCCTCCGCCGGGCCGCGCATGTCTCCGACGCTGACCGCCTTGTGCTCGAGCACCTTGTAGTCGAGAAAGAACCGCTCGAGCTCCAGCAGACGGTGCGGCGGCAGCTCCGAGATGTCGCGATAGTGGGCGTATTCCGGGTCGTCCGCGTGGATCGCGATGATCTTGTCGTCCGGTCCCTTGTCGTCGACCATCGTCAGCACGCCGATCGCCTTCGCGCGCAGGATACAGAGCGGGACGACCGGTTCCTGCCCCAGCACCAGCACGTCGAGCGGATCGTTGTCGAGGCAATAGGTCTGGGGCAGGAAGCCGTAGTTCGCGGGGTAGTGTACGGCGCTGTAGAGCACCCGGTCCAGCCACAGAAGCCCGGTGTGCTTGTCGAGCTCGTACTTCACCTTCGAGCCCTTCGGGATCTCGATGACGGCGCGGAAACTGTTTGCGATCTGGTCACCGAGCTCGACGTCGTGCCAGGGGTGCATGGACGCGCTCCTCTCGTCTGCGCACATCCTATCAGTCGGCTCTTTCTGTCGGGCATATGCTCGAACTGAGGCCCTGCCGATGCTGGACGACTTCGCGGCGAGAGAGATCCGAACGAAAGAGACCACCATCTTCGTTCGCTCGGGCGGGTCCGGGCCGCCGCTTCTCTTGCTGCACGGCTTCCCGCAGACGCACCTGATGTGGCGAGAGGTCGCGCCCCGGCTGGCCCGCGAGCTCACGGTGGTCTGCGCCGATCTGCGCGGCTACGGCGCCAGCGGATGCCCGACATCGACGGCGGATCACGCGCCGTACGCGAAGCGCGCGATGGCGCGGGACATGGTGGCCGTCATGGAACAGCTCGGCTTCCCGCGCTTCGCGGTCGCGGGCCACGACCGCGGCGGTCGCGTCGCCTATCGCCTGGCGCTCGATCATCCGACCTGCGTCGCGCGCCTGGCCGTTCTCGACATCGTACCGACGGAAATGGCGTGGGATCGCGCCGATGCGCGATTCGCGCTCGGCTTCTGGCCCTGGGTGCTGCTGGCTCAGCCCGAGCCGTTGCCCGAGCGCATCCTGGCGGCGGCGCCGGATGCCCTCATCGACGACGCCCTCGGCGCATGGGGCTCGCCGCCCGCGGCGTTTCCGCCGGACGTCCGCGCGGCCTACGTGCAGGCTCTTCGCGATCCGGCCCACGCGCACGCGATCTGCGAAGAATATCGCGCCGCGGCGACGCTCGATCGCGAGCACGACCGGGACGATCGCGCTCGGCGCCGCCGGATCGAGTGTCCGGTCCTCGTTCTGTGGAGCGCGGGGGGCGCCCTCGACACCTGGTACCACGAGGAATCCGGCCCACTGGCGCTCTGGCAAGCGTGGAGTGGCGACGTTGCGGGGCACCCGGTCGATGGCGGTCACTTCTTTCCCGAGGCAGCTCCCGAGCCCACGGCCGAAGCCCTGAGATCGTTCTTCTGCCGTAAGTCTTGATCTGGCGCAGATCCCCCAAGTCGCGATAGAGTCTGGCCCGCTTTTGGAGCGCGCAGGACCGCCAGAGCCACATCGGGGAGATCTGCCATGGCGGACGAGCTCACGATCCGCGAGAAGGCGCGTGAAGCGGTCGAGACCGGGCGACTACGCCGGCGCCTGAGATCGCTGTTGTCGCTAGCCGCTCACTGGGAACCCGAACAGCCTCGCCGCGTTCAGACCGAGCACCTTGGCCCGCGCGCCGTCGGAGAGATGGCTCATCGTGCGCTCGATCGCCTCGGCCGAGTGCGGCCAGGTGCCCTCGTGATGCGGGTAGTCGTTACCCCACATGAAGTTGTCGGCGAGCCCCGTAGCCTCGGCGACCGCGAGCCCCGCGGGATCCTCCTGGAACGACGAGAATCCGTGTTCGCGGTAGTACTCGCTGGGAAGCTTCGCGAGCTTGGGACGGACCCAGAAGTGATGCTTCTTGTAGGCCTCGTCCATCGCGTCGAGGAGCCACGCGACCCAGCCGATCCCGGCCTCGATCGTCGCGAACTTGAGCCGTGGGAATCGCGACAGCACGCCGGAGGCGCAGAGGTTGGCGACCGGCTCGATCGTCGGCGAGAGCGAGTGCGAGACGTAGTTGATCACCGCGCCGCCGTTGCCGCGCGACGCGCGGGGGTCGCGCCCCGTCGAGACGTGGAAGGTGATCGGCAGGTTGGCGTCCTGGATCGCCGCCCACAAGGGGTCGAACACGGGGAGGTTGTAGTTCGGATGATCGACGTCGTGGGCGCCCCACACCGGCTTGCACGGTAAGGTCAGCGCGCGAAAGCCGAGCTTCGCGACCCGCTGGACCTCGGCGATCGAGCCCTCGAGATCGGCGGTGGCGATGGCCGCCGCCGGCGACATGCGATCGTTGTAGCGCGCGAAGACTTCCCAGGCCCACTCGTTGTACACGCGGCACTGCGCCATCGCGAAGGCGGCATCGGGCGTCGCCCACATCGAGAGGCCCTTGTTAGGGAAGATCACCTCGGCGTCGATGCCGTCGCGGTCCATGTCGCGCAGGCGCTGCTCGGGGTCGGCGCCGGCGAGCTGACGCAGCCGGTCCTCGCCCTCGAGCTCGTCGGTGCGCAGCCGGTCGGGACGGTGGCCCTCCGACACGCGCCATTTGACGCCGCTGGCGTCGACGATGACCCGGGGAATCCGCCCGCGGTACTGCACGTCGATCCGCGCGGCCCAGAGATCGGCCGGCTCGTTGGCATGCGCGTCGGCGGAGACGATGAGGTATTTCTTGGGATCGCCGGCGCGCGCGCTGCGCGGCCAGCTCGAGTGACCCGGAGTCTTCGTCCGCCAGAGGTTGGGCTCGTTGATCGTCAGCTCGCTCGTGCTCATCGCCTTACTCTCCAGTGCACCAGGGTAAACGGCGGCGTCGCGTCGTCGTGCGCCTCGAACACGGCCTCGACCGGCGCGCCGATCTGCACCGCCTGCATCGGATCGCCGAGGAGATTGCCCACCATCCTGACCCCGCCGGCGTGCGGCAGGTCGATCAGCACGACGATGTACGGAGCGTGTCCGCGTAGCGCGGGATGCACGGGATGGTGCGCGCGCTCCCAGGAATAGATCGTGCCGCGCGGCGCGACCGCCGTCCATTCGAGATCGAAAGCGAGGCAGTGGTGGCAGATCCACTCCGGGCCCCACTGCCAGCCTCGGCACGCGCGACAGCGCTGCACGCGCAGCTCGCCGACCCGCGTGCCCTCCCAGTACGGCACGTCGAGCCCGTCCGCCTCGGGCACCGGACGCGGCAACTCCGCCGGCAGGTAGTACGCCGGCGCGCTCACACGACGTCCGCCGTGCCGATCAGCATGCTCGAGACCGGCGTGACCATCGGGCCCGAGATGACCATGGCCACGCGGGCGCCGGGGACCGGATTGGACGACTGGCCGCGCAGCTGGCGCACCGCTTCGATCTGCAGCTCGAGGCCGTGCATGTAGCACTCGGCCAGATTGCCACCACTCGTGTTCAGCGGTAGTCGGCCGTTCGGCGCGATCAAGTTCTCGAGCGTGAGGAGCTCGTTGGCCTCCTCGGCCGCGAAGAAGTCGTGCTCGACCAGGCTCATGAGCACGCCGCCCGTGAAGTTCTCGTAGCTCTGCACGACCGAGACGTCCTTCCCGACGCCGGCCATCGCATAGAGGTGCGGCGCGACGGTCGTGAACGAGGACGACGCGTAGGTCGGCGCGTTGTGGCCGCGGGCCGCATTGCGATATTCCGAGCCCTGCGCGACGCCGAGCAGGTAGGCCGGGCGCTGGCGCATATCGCGCGCCCGCTCGGCGGAGACCAGGATGAGTGCGGCGGCGCCGTCGTTCTCCATGCAGCAGTCGAACAGCCGGAACGGCTCGACGATCCAGCGCGACTGGTCGTAGGCCTCGGCGGTCAGCGGGCGTCCGTGCATGACCGCGCGCGGGTTGTTCTGCGCGTGGTGATAGGACGCGAGGGCGATCGCGCGCTGCGCGCCGGCGCCGATGCCGTGCTCGTGCATGAATCGCATCACGCGCATGGCGAAGCGCTGGGCGGGCGAGATCAGCCCGTAGGGGAAGGTCAGCGCGGCTTCGCCCGAGGCGGTGGCCGCGGGCGGCGCGGCGCCGAAGCGCTGGAACTGTCCCTGGGCGAGCGCGCGGAAGACCACGACGCAGTCGGCGTAGCCGGCCGCGATGGCCGCCGCCGCGTTGCCCACTGCGGCCGAGCCGCCACCGCCGCCGCCGCCCCACTGCATGTTCGAGAAGCGCAGCTCGGGAATGCCGAGCGCGGCGGCCAGCCGGGACGGATCGTTGCGGTCGTTACTGTAGGAGGCGAACCCGTCGATCTCACGCGGATCGATCCCGGCGTCGGCGCAAGCGGCCAGGATGGCCTTGAGCGCCAGCGCCACCTCGGGCTCGGGCGCCTGCCCGTGCTTGTAGTAGACGGTCTCGCCGACACCGACGATCGCGACCCGGCCTCGGATGCTGCGGGTCGCGGCGCCCTGGCGCTCGCGTTCCGGAATCACAGTGGGCATGCGCTGGATCGCTCCATAGTAGCTCAGTTCGTCGTGCTCGCCGGCCTGACCCGACCGCCGCTGCTCTCGTACTCGCGCACCGCTTTCTTCAAGTCTGAGTATTCTTCGCACGGAAGGAAGCAGAGCTTGTCGAGGATCGCGAGGTGCTCCTTGGCCTTGGCAAGATTACCGAGCACCAGGAACGCCTCGCCGATGTACTCGTGCGCGCCCTTGTGCTTGGGATCGATGGCCAGCGCCTTCTCGTAGACCGGGATGGCCCGCGTCGCGTCGCCGCTCTGCCGGATGCTGTAGCCGAGCCAGTTGTAGGCGTTCGCGTTGCGGTCGTCGCGCGCGACGACGTCCTCGAAGCAGCGGATCGCGGCCGGGTAGTCGCGTCGCTTGACCGCCTGGACGCCTTCCACGTACTTCGGATCTTCCTTTACCTCGGGCACGCTCGCCCTGGGCGGATCCGCCGCCGCCTCACCGAGCATTGCCACGAGCATTCCCGCAGTCAGAAGCGCCAGCGCCAGTCGCATCGGGCTCCTCCTCGTGGCCGTCAGAACGTGAACGGGATCGGCAGCGGCGGCCGCCCGAACGGCCGGCCCGCCTTCACGGTCAGCACCGGAACCAGCTTCTTGCTGCCACTCCGTTTGTTGTTTCGCGTATCCACGAACTCGACCGGCCCGTCGAGCAGATCGAAGATCGCGACGTCCGCCGGCGCTCCGATCCGAAGCGTCCCGAGGCCCGGGACGCGACCGATGATCTTCGCCGGCTCGACGGTGGCCTTGGCGACCACGTCGTCGAGTGTCATGCCGAGGTTCAGGAGCTTCGACATCACGTTGGGCAATGTCGGATACCCGGGCGTGTTGATGCTGACCGCGTGGATGTCGCTCGAGATCGTGTCGGGCGTGGCGCCCTGCTGTAGCGCCGGCTCGCACACGGTGTAGTCGAAGCTCCCTCCGCCGTGGCCGACGTCGAAGACGACGCCGCGCTGCTTGGCGGCGCGCGCAGCCGGCAGGAGCTGGCCGTTCTGCACGATATTGTTCCCGGCGCCGCTGTACGCGTGCGTCAGGATGTCGCCCGGGCGCAACAGGTCGAGCAGGTCCGCGAGCGAGCCGGGCGCGGCTCCGATGTGGCACATGACCGGTACGCCCTTGCCGACCATCTCGGCGGCGCGGATGGCCCGGCGCAGCGGCTCGAGCCCGTTCTGGCCCACGACCGAGTCGGTGATGCGGACCTTCACGCCCAGCGCGATGTCGGGATTCTCGGCGATCGCCTTGGCGCAGCCATCGACGTTGGCGTAGTCGATGTTGAGCATCTCGCCCGGCGCCAGTCCCCCGGCGAGCCCGATCGACGCGATGTGGACGAAGGCGAAGATGCGCGTGCGCGCGTGCGGGATCGCGTAGTGGCGGACGCCTCCGAACGTTTGCCACCCGGCGTCGCCCGCCGAGACCGCGGTGGTCACCGCGGTGATGCCGACCAGCTCGTCCGCGGGCAGGCCGAGGCCGAGATGCGGGACCAGGTGCGTGTGCAGGTCGACGAGGCCGGGCGTCACGAGCTTGCCGCTGACGTCGATCCGCTGCACCGCGCGCGCCGCCGGGATGCTGGTCTCGACGGCCGCGATCTGGCCGTGCTTGATCCCGAGGTCGCGCTTGCCGCGCAGCTTCTGGCTCGGGTCGAGCACGTCGCCGTTGGCGATGACCAGGTCGTACTTCAGCGCCGGGTCCCTGGGGTCGAACCCGTGGGGCGCGGGCGCGCCGGCCTGGGCGAGCAGGAGGGGAGTAGACCTGGCGCCGGCCGCCGAGGCTCCAGCCGACAGACCTGCGCCGGCAGCGGCCGCCGCCGACGTCGAAACGATGAACTTGCGCCGCGAGACCCCCATGGTCCTCCTCCTCTCGTTGCCGCGATGGCGATGCTATGCGGCAGCGTGCCGGGCGTCAACCGCGCTGAACCACACGGGCTTCCCTGACGGGAGCGTCATCGGTCGCAGTGCGGCCGTGAGCGCAGCGTTGCTCAGGAACTGCAGGAATGCGCGTCGGTTGGTCGAGTCACGCGTGCGTTACGTCGACGTCACGCGCGCGGATCGCGAACGACACGCTGGCGCCATCGTTCGGTAGCCGGTTCTTAACGGAAGTTTCGGTCGCGTCTGCCGCAACAATAGTGGCCGTGGCGAGTCATGTGTGCTTCGTGACCGAAACGTACCCACCCGAGATCAACGGCGTCGCGTCCACCTTGGCGCAGCTCGCGTCGGGGCTGCGCGCGCGCGGTCACCTGGTCTCGGTCGTGCGTCCGCGGCAGCCGGCGGTCGACACGCGCGGACGACGGCGCGAGCCCGGCACCGTGCTGGTCCCGGGCGTGCGGCTGCCGGGCTACCACGGACTTCGCATGGGCGTCCCGGCCGGCGCGACCTTGCGCGCCCTGTGGCGGGTCCAGCGGCCCGGCGCCGTGTACCTCCCCACCCAGGGACCACCCGGGTGGTCCGCGGTTCGCGCGGGGCCCCCGCCGGGGGCCCCCCCGTTCACCGGCGTCCCCCCCAACCTCCGACCCCCCCATGCGCCCCCCCGCCCC
>JACXTT010009214.1_pt1 | contig 13510 bp, 10 predicted proteins | sample 9270951 | NCBI WGS metagenome assembly JACXTT01 (sample SAMN15532306, study PRJNA645909) | rock metagenome | isolation source: weathered quartz diorite | place: Puerto Rico | collected 2017-06-21
TTTCGGCGTTTCCTTTTCGCCCGACGGCGAGCGCCTCGCCTTTGGGTGCGCGGACAAAACCGTTCGGGTCATTGCGGTGGAGGATGGCAAAGAGTTGATGAAGTTCGATAATCATAGCGACTGGGTGCTGGCAACAACGTTCACGGTGGATGGCAAGCGGCTGTTGAGCGGCAGCCGCGACCGGGCGATGAAACTCATCAACGTCGCCAACGGCCAGTTCATCGACGACATCAACAAATTGCTCGAAAGCGTGCTTTGCATGGCGCGCCATCCCAAAGAGGACCTCGTGGCTTTTGGCGGCGACCTCGGCACACCTCGCATTTACAGAATCTCGGACAATCAGGGCCGCACCGCCGCCAACAACGACGTGAACCTCATTCGCGAATTCGAGCGGCAGCCAGGCCCGGTCTGTTCCATTGCCTACAACCCGGACGGAAGCTCGATCGCAGTGGGAAACGTAGACGGCGAAGTGCGCCTCTACAAAACCAGCGACGGCTCGCGCATTGCGACAATGAAGGAGAACAAGGGCGCTGTCTTCGCCCTGAGATTTCATCCGACGAAGAACCAACTCGTGACAGGTGGTTACGACGGCAAAGTCCGCATCTTTGAAGTGCCGGAAGGCAAATTGACGACGGCTTTCAATCCCGTGCCGATCAAGGAAGGCGACAAAGTGGCCGCCGCAAAGTGAACCAATAATCCAGCGGATCCCACACGGCGAACGCGCAGTGTTTGGCGCTGATCAGACCCGGGTTAGGGATTGATGATGACCTTGTTTCTGTTCGGACTGCCCATCACTTCGATCGCCTTGTGAATCTCGGCGAGGGGAAAACGGTGGGAGATGACCAACTCGGGATTCACCAGCCCACGTTCCATAAGCATGATGGCCTTTTCCATGGCCAGCGGCGTCGTGCCAAAGCTTGCATCCATGCGAGCTTCGAGGAAGTGCATGAGGCCGCCGTCGAGTTCGAATTTCTCGTGCGTGGTGATGCCAAAAATGTTCCAGCGTGTGCCGCGCCGCAAGAGGCTCACCATAAGCTTCACGGCCCGGATCGGTCCGGCAGCTTCGACGATAAGGTCCGGCCCGTTTGGCAGGACGCCGTAAACCGCCGCCCTCGCCTCGTCTTTGTTCGGATTGATCATGTGCGTGGCGCCGAGTCGCCTGGCCGTCTCAAGCGCGTAGTCGCTTACGTCGATGGCGATGAGTCGTCCGGCGCCGGCGGCCTTGGCGACAATCAAACAGTACATCCCAATCGCTCCCGTGCCGATGATCACCACGTCATCGCCCACACTCATCTGCGACATCTGGATGACTCCCTTCCACGCGCCGCTGACCGGCTCCGCTTCGCATGCCGCGTCGAAGCTGATGTTCTTCGGTTTCTTGAAAAGCGTGTTTGCGCCGGTGAGCGTGTATTCGGCGAAACTCCCGCGCCAGACCTCTTCCGGGCCGTCGCCGCCCGTCGTATAGGCATGCTCGCAATAATGCGTGAGGCCGAGTCGGCAGGAACGGCACAACCCACAGTAGCCGCTGGGCTGGAGGATGACTTCATCGCCTTCCTTCACGTGGGTCACCCCCGCCCCAACGCCCGCCACGATCCCGGCCGGTTCATGCCCGGGCACGAGCGGGAACTTGACGTTCTGACGGATGCCCTTGATCGCTTTAAAGTCGGTGGCGCAAAAACCGCAGGACTTGATTCGCACGACCGCCTGGCCCGGCCCGGGTCTGGGCGTGGGAATGTCCTCCAGCGACAGCCGATCAAACTCTTTAAGCACAGCGGCTAACACATTTTTCCTTTCGACATCCTGCCGACCAGCGCTTCGCCAGGCCGCCCGCCATGCGAACTGTCAAATCCGTATCTTTGCTCATAAGATCGGCCCATCAAAACTACCGGTTGAACAAGGGTTGCTCATGGCTTACTATTGCAGTGGCGATCCCAGTGCAATACCGGCTCACTCGACAGCAAGGGTTTGTTGCCTGGGAACGAAACGAAGCTCCCAATGACGACAAGTGAGATAAGATCAACGAGGGGCCAAGGGCGTCAACGCTAACAATCAACCCCAGGCAACCATGAAAATCGGCGTCGATGATTGGCACTTCAAATATTCGGAAAACGACACCTTGCTCTTGGACGTGTTTTTGGACAACGGCCAGCACGCGTTGCTGGAAGTCAACCCGATGAAGAATACAAACGTTCCCAACGGCGAAATCCCCGAGATGATCGTGTTTTGCGAACTGCCAGGAGAAAAAGTGGCGGAGCAAAACTGTCCGGCCAGGTGGATCTCGCGACCGCCCGACAAGAACTGTCCTTGGAGCAACGTACAGGTGCCGCAGTCCTTGACCTTGCAGATTCGGGACCGCTTGGGGAACTTGCAGACGCATTGAGCCAACTCAACCTCTTCTGACAGAATCCAGGATCCGCTCAGGCGAAGCGCGACCGGTCGCGCCACCTTCAGCGGACCCTTTCACAAAGCGAGGTGGATACAACCTTTGACCCGCTGCTGAAGCAACCGGTCTGACGACACCGACATCCCCGCGGATCAATCGCTCTTCGCGACCCGCTCCGGCTGAAGGCGCTTCCGCAGCTTTTGCAGAAAATTCCGGTAAGTGTAGAGCGGCGCGAGTTCCTTCTCGTGCGGAAGGAAAATGAGGGATTCTCCCTGGCCGACGGCAAGTGAAACTCCGGAGGTCATGACAGCCTTTGCCGGAGGCGGGCAGGGCCGGAATGGAGCAGTTGACCCGATCGGGCCATGGGCCCCCGGCGAGGCGGCGAGCGTGGTTTGAAAGCGGCTGGTGGTGTGTTCCAGATCGAGGAGCCGCTGCTCAACGCGTTCGATCGCGTTCTGCAGCCGCAGACTCGTTTCATGAACCAGCTTGCCGCTGAGTGGGTTCACTGCGTCCATTCCCAAAACGGCGGCGGCCCCGGGAAACGCGGATTGCTCTGAAATCCAAGTGGACATTCGCGTTGCAAGACGATTCACGGCCCGCACCGAAAGCCACGCAATGAACAGGATCTCCAGCAACAACAGCCCGACCAGGACCGACGCGGTCGTCAGCGCAAAGCGGTTGGAATCACGCATCGTTTGCAGATCGCGCTCGCGTTCCGAGGCGACGGCTCGATTGAGGCCGTCCAGTTTCCCGTCCATGGCCGTGGCGAACCGCTTGAGGGTGGCGTCCGTGTCTTTGCGGATTCGATCCACGGCCGTTGTGTATCGTTGGAACTGGCCCTGCGCATCCTGGCGGATGAGATCCACGGCTTTCAGCACTTGTTGATGTTGTTCCTGAAGTTGCTGCAGGACCTCCGGCGACTTCAAGCCTTTATCGACCAGCAAGGGGTCAATCCCGTTTGGCGCCGAGTTGGTCTGGGACGCAACTGCGGCGGTTGAAAGACAGACCATTGACGCGTAGAGAAAAGTGCCGAAACGTCCGGTCTGCGTTTGAATTCGCATAGCTTCCGGGACTGATAACTCCGAAAGTAGAAAATCGCCCTGGAAAAGCAAGGGGAAACTGAACACACGCCGACCGTTCCAGGCGAAGCCCGGCGGGGGGCGAGACATTTTCCCGCTTGACCATGCCCGTATTTGCGGTATTATCTGTATAGACAGAAATATCGGAAATGAAGGCCGAGATTGCAGCCAGCGAAGAGGCCGCCGCCAACCGCGGCTGGATCTTCTATGACACCGCGTGTGCGTTCTGGGTCCGCACGCCGCAGCGCGCCGGCCGCCTCTTCGAAAACGCCGGATAGAACGAAAGACGCACCATGAAACTCATTCTTGCTCTCCAGGTCGCCGGGTTGCTGCATGTCGGGTTACTCGCCGCCGGGGCGCTGATGCCGCGTGCCGTGGACCTGCGCTCTCACGTCGCGGCACTGCCGCCCTTCATCCGGCAACTGTTCTGGGTCTATTACAGTTTCATCACGTTGTGTCTGCTCGCCTTTGGAGCGCTCAGCTTCTTCCTGGCGCCGGAGCTGGCGTCCGGCACTTGGTTGGCTCGGGCGGTTTGCGGATTCCTCGCGGTCTTCTGGGCCGTGCGGCTGTTCGTGGCCGCGCTCGTGTTCGACGTGAGGCCGTATTTGACGAACGCCTTCTGGCGGATCGGTTACCAGGCAACGAACGTCGTGTTCGCGATTCTGCCAGTGATTTACGGTTGCGTCGCGCTCGCGGGAATTGGAGGTGCGCGATGAAGCCGCTCATTCCCGCTGTTCGAGCCGTCATGGCGCGACGGATTCTCGTCAATTTCCGCGTACAGCCGGACACAGTCGCAGCCTTGCTGCCGCGCGGCTTCCGGCCCAAGCGCGTCGAGGGCTGGGCCCTCGCCGGGATCTGCCTGATCCGGCTGGAAGAAACGCGGCCGGTCTGGATGCCGCACTGGTGCGGCGTGGCATCGGAGAACGCCGCGCATCGGATCGCGGTGGAATGGACTGAGAACGGGCGCCCGTGTGAGGGCGTGTTCATTCCGCGACGCGATACGAATTCGTTGATCAATCGCGTGACAGGCGGCCGGTTGTTTCCCGGAGTTCATCACCCGGCCGAGTTTCGCTGCGCGCAACGGGGCGCACGGTACGAAGTGGAGCTGCGCAGCCGCGACGGTCAAATGCGCGTAAACGTGGCGGCGCGTCTGGAAGAAAGGTGGCCGGGCGGCTCCGTGTTCGCCTCGATCGAGCAGGCCACGGCCTTCTTTCGCGGCGGCTGCCGCGGATGGTCCCCCTCGACCGACCGCGCTCTCGAAGGCGTGGAACTCCACGCCACAGCCTGGACGATGCACGGACTCGCGGTCGAGCGGGCCGAGTCGAGCTTCTTCAGCGATCCGCGCCGTTTCCCGCGCGGGTCAGTCGAGTTCGATTCCGCATTGCTCATGCGCGGCATTCGGCACGAGTGGCGTGCCCTGGGACGATTCGGACGGCCAGCACACCCTGCGCCACGCCATCATCACGGCGCAACCGCCTTCTTCGAAATGCCATGAGCAGCAGACGTCTCGTCCTTGCCGGCGGCAGTGGCTTTCTTGGGCAGGCCTTGTCTCGATATTTCGCAGCACTCGGTTGGGAAGTCGTCGTGCTGACGCGCGCACCCAGGCACGTCGGGAACAGTGTGCGTACGGTCCGGTGGGACGGGGAGCGGCTTGGAGGTTGGACGCGTGAGTTGGACGGCGCGGCGGTCGTGATCAATCTTGCGGGGCGCTCGGTGAATTGCCGGTATCATCCACGGAATCGCCGCGTGATCATGGAATCACGCCTCCTTCCGACACGGGTTCTTCGGGCGGCCATCGCCGCGTGCAGCGCGCCCCCGCGTGTCTGGCTGAACTCGAGCACCGCGACAATCTACAAACACAACCTGGGCCCGGCGTGGGATGAATCCGGTGAAATCGCCGGCACGCCCGAGGCCAAAGATGCATTCTCCGTTCAAGTCGCCCGGGCCTGGGAACGGGAATTCTTCGAAGCGAGGACCCCCGGCACGCGCCGGGTTGCGTTGCGCTCAGCGATGGTCCTCGGCACGGGCGCCAATAGCGTCTTGCCAACGCTCCTGCGCCTCGTCCGCCTGGGCCTGGGCGGCCGAATGGCGAACGGCCAGCAGTTCGTTTCGTGGATTCATGAACAGGACTTCTGCCGCGCGATCGAGTGTCTGCTGCACCACGAGGAATGGACCGGCATTGTGAACCTTGCGGCGCCGAACCCGGTCACGAACGCGGAAATGATGGCCACACTTCGCGAGTTGTGCCGTGTGCCCTTCGGCCTGCCTGCCGCGCGTTGGATGTTGGAAATCGGCGCGTTCGTTCTGCGCACAGAGACGGAACTGATGATCAAGAGTCGCCGAGTCGTTTCGAGCCTGCTTTCGAATGCCGGATTTGAATTTCGCTTTCCCCTGTTTCGTGGCGCCGTGATCGATTTGTTGAGGCAGAGAGCTCAGAGCTGATTCGCAGGGTAGAACTCGTCGCGCTGCGGCGAGTAGCGCCGCGTTCAGCGGCGCAAGAGCTGTCGGCAAACGGTCGGGCTGTGCAGTTGTTCCGCCGCTGCACGCGGCGGGTTGTCGCAGCGCGACAACCGCTACCTCTCTCCGTGAATGTCATCGCGAAGAATGCAGCCAATGCCAGCACGCTGGCACGTCAGCGTTTGCTGTCCCGGCGCAGCGAACCCTTGCTGATCGCGGACTGGGAACGCGTCCTGATGATCCATTTCGTTGCGGACGCAGACGCGGTGCAACTCGAAGTGCCGTTCCAATTGGACTTGAGAGAGGGCGACGCCTTCGTGAGCCTGGTGGCGTTCACCATGCGCGGGATGCGATTGCGGTTTGGCGGCCGGCTGGGCGCATGGCTGTGCCAACCGATCGGTACGCATGAATTCCTCAACGTCCGAACTTACGTGCGCTACGGTGATCAGTCGGGCATCTGCTTTTTAGCCGAATGGTTGCCCAATCGGATCTGCCGGTGGCTCGGGCCGGTGACCTTCGGGCTTCCGTACCGTCGAGGGTGGCTCGAATTTCACCACCTTCACGAGCAGGGCAAAATCGATGGGCGCGTCCGATCGGCTGAAGACGAAGGCGCCCTGAGCTACCGGGCGACGTTGCCTTCGAGTGAACCGTTTTTCGTTTGCCCGGAGAATTCACTCGATGAATTCCTGCAGGAACGCTACACCGCATTCACCGCGCGTGGTTCGCGTCTTGCATTTTTCCGAATCTGGCACGAACCCTGGAAGCAATTACCGGTCTCGGTTTCCCTTGAGGACGACAGCCTGATCGCGCGACGATGGGAGTGGTTTTCGGGCGCGACACTGGTTGGCGCCTCGTATTCGCCCGGTTTGCGAAACGTTTGGATGGGATGGCCACGTAAACTACGATGACGTGAAACGCAGAACTCGCGCAGGGCATTACCAACGCTTGGCGACTTTCGCGATCTTACTCTCCGCGCGCGACAGGACGTTGCCGTGGAATCTGGGCCTTGAAGTCACCGAGCCACGGCCAGAGCGTGCGTTGGCTCAAGTCCACTTCAGCGACACAGACGGTGCCCCATTGCTTCGCCTGGGCAAGCACGCCGCCGTCCTGGCCGTAAATCGCGGTGAGCATCCAGTTGCGCGATACGTCTTCGTAAGTGCTGCTGACGAGATACACCTGGTTCTCGCACGCGCGCGCGCGCGCCTGATCGGGATTACAGCCCCAAACGGGCCACGCGATGATTTCCGCGCCGCGATTGCTCAACTCCCGCGCGACCTCGGGAAAGAACCCGTCGTAGCAGATCATCATGCCGATCTTGCCCAGACGCGTCTCGAAGACCGGATAGTCGCTGCCCGGCGACATGCCCTTGTCATATTCGCCGTCTGGCAGACAGACCTTCCGATACTTTCCCGCGACCTGGCCATCGGGCCCGATCAGCACGGCGACGTTGAACAGTTGATGCCGATCGCGCTCGATGAGGCCGGCCACGACATGAAGCCCGTGCTTTTTTGCCAGCTTCCCGAAGTAATCGGTCGAAGGTCCCGGAATGCTCTCCGCGCAATCCGCATAGGTTGAACCGACACCGGCATACGTCAACGTTTCGCCCAAGACGACCAGGTCGGCTTTGCGGCGGGCGGCTTCCTCGATGAACGGCGCGAATTGGCGACAGGCATCCATCGGCGTTTTCGCGTCGCGCGGACGGTAGTGCACCGAGGCGAGGCGGACCTTGCGCGGCCCCGGCGGTTCGGCCGGGACGAAAACAATGTCGCTCCACTCGACTTTGCCGTCCGGCGCCCATAACAAATGCAATTCAACCCGCGCCTGCGTTGCCTCCGGCGGAGCTTGATACACGCCCGACATTTCGACCCAACCGTCCTTGCCCGCGCCCTCCAGAACCCTGTCGCCCGGGTACTCGGGCTCGGCGGACGCGACGACGCCGAACGAGAAATTTGTCACCACGCCCTCACGCCGCTGGACCTCCTTTCCTGCCTCATCGCGCCACAGGACGCGAGCCAGCACGCTGCGGCGTGGCACGGCGATATGCGCGGTGCGGCGCCACGCGGAAAAGCGGTAGTACTGCCCAGGGTTCACGGAGAAGGTCTTCTGCCACCATCCATGCAGGCCTTCGCGTTGATCGGCGCGGATGGCGAGAGCGCCATGTCCGGATTTGCCGCCGGTTTCTGTATGTTGAAACTGTGGCCGAATCTCCTCGCGCGGCGCGACGGTCGTCCATCCGTCAACAGAGGCGGCGCGCATTTGGAAGGCAAAGAGCCCGGCGAGCGCGATGACAATGATCTTCATTTGAGGAAGTATTGTGGCGGAAGCCAGGAATCAATCAAGAGCGTCATTGGCTCGACCCTGACGAGGGTCTCATCCACGATGAGCCTGTTCGTTACTCGATTTCCTGTGGACCACGTCCCCCCACCGCCGTGTTGAACGTGGAGAATGTTGAGCCGGCGTCTGACTGACCGTAAGAGGGTTCGGGAATGTGAGGACTGAACCCAGGAAACCGCTCCTCAAGCTGGTCGTTCGAGTCGTTCACAGGGCACTCCTCATTTGCTCCGGGCGTCGCGCTTGTAAACGACGCCATGTGCCGATCATTTCTGCTTCACGGAGGATTGCCAGCTCATCACGATCGTGAGCGTTCGGGGTGCGGATTGTTGTTCGCTGAGCGTGTTCACCAGAAAGCGCTGGCCGTCGTCGCTCGGTTGATACTGACTCAAAAGCCCCCGGGTCGGGACATGCAATTTGAACAGTGGTTGAGGGGGCGAAGCCTGGAAAACGGAGCCTGTGCTGTCCACCGCAGCCGCCATCAGAGTGTAGTCTGGCGAAAGGAAGTACAGTTCTTTGCCGTCTTTGCGCCACTCGACGAGGATTCCCCCTTTGGTCGAGATGGGTGTCGGGCGCCCTTTGTCCGGGAAGGATTGCACGTAAACGCCGCCCGACCCTCCGGAGTCCTGGGATGTGTAGGCGACCCACCGCCCATCGGGCGAGAAGCGCGCAGCGCCCTCATTTTCCTTGCTGGCGAGGTACGGTTGCGAATGCTTCGGGCCCGTTAACAACACGAGCCAGATGTCATTGCCCGTGGCGGGATCGCCTTTCAGCAACAGCAGATAGCGGCCATCCGGTGAGATGTCCAGCGGGAAGCCGGATTCATCCGACAGTTTCTCGGGTTCGCCGCCCCGCAACGATTGTACCGCCAGGCCGGGAAAACTCCGGAACAACACGCGGTCGCCCTTGGGGAACCAGACCGGTGTTCCCGCGGACAAGGGCAATGGACCGGAACCGGAAGTGAATTTGGATGTGAGCCCGGAGGCCAGGTCGACGAGCCAGAAGTTGAATCCACCGAGGGCCGGGTCGTAGCGATTGAGGAGAACCTGTTGGCCCCCGGGCGCGACCGCGATGCCAATCGTCGAGCCCGGATCGCCGACCGCGCTCAGGGACTCGCCTTTGCGGTTGTACCAGGCCAATTGCGTGGTCGCGTGGAGCTCGCTGTTGCAGTAAACAATCGCGCCGCGCGGCGAGACGGAAAAGGCGTAGTTGCTGACATCGCCTCCGGACAGGCCGAGATTCTCCGCGACCCGGAACGGCTCACCGGAAAGCTTGAACTGACTCTCGTCGAACCGCTCCGCAAACAGATTCCCTTTCCGTCCAAAGAAGAGATAGCCGTCTGCGTATTCGACACGCGAATCCAGGGTGGACACCTTGCGAACTTCCTTTTCATCCAGGGCCGCCAGAAAGACGCCATCCACACGGTCATTGATGAGGAAGTGCCGTCCGTCCGGCAGAAAGTGCGGCCAGCGAAAACCCGACGCATTGCGATTTGAGCTGAGGGGCAAGGGTGTCACCTCACCGCCGGAAGCGGCGATCCGGCAAACCGGTCCGCCGGTGACCGGCACGAAGACGATGACCCCACGGGCGCTCCAGGTTCCACCGCGCGGATTGCCCACGTCCGCCAGGATAAGCGGCGTTCCCGTGGCCACATCAATTCGTTTGAGCCTGCGTTCGGCAAAGAAGCCGAGCGACCGCCCATCCGGAGACCAGAACGGGGCGAACCCGCCCGGGGGAGCGTCGGAGGTCGTTCCGGGAAGAAGCCGCGCGACCGGTGAATCGAGCGAACGAACCCACAGCCCTAATTTGCCCGCCGCGTCCACGGCCCAGAACGCGATCTGCCGGCCATCCGGTGATACGGCGGGAGCCGGGCGCGCGGCGAACCGCTCGTGAGGCGGACTGATTTCCGCCCAGCTCGTGATCTGTTGAGGTCTGGATGAGTCCCTCCGGCTCACGATCACTCCCAGCAACACCACCCCAAGCCCGCTCAGAGCGATGATCACCCACTTCAAGCCGGGCCGCACACCGGATCGCGGCGGGATAACAGCCGTTCGATCCAGTCGCGCAGTTGACAAGACCGTGAGTGCTTCGAGTGCAAAAGCGAGGTCGGTTGCCGACTGGAAGCGACCGTCAGGCCTTTTGCTTAGACAGCGGGTGACGATGCGTTCGAGTGAAGACGGGATCTTCGGATTCGTTTCCGCCAATTCGTGCGGCTCCTCGTTGAGGATCGCGTTCATGCTCTCGACCGGCGTGTTGCGCCGAAACGCCCGCGTGCCGCTCAGCATTTCGTAAAGCACGCAGCCGAAGGCAAAGATGTCCGTGCGATGATCCACCGGTTCGCCGCGCACCTGCTCGGGCGCCATATAATTCGGCGTGCCCAACACCATTCCCGGCTCGGTGGCATTGACGATCGCGTTCGAGTCGATTCGGACCGTGGCAGCTTCAGCCGATGTCGGATTTCGGATTTCGGATTTCGGAGTTGCCCTGAGTTTCGCCAAACCGAAATCGAGAATCTTTATCCGCCCGTCCCTGGTGACGAAAATGTTCTCCGGCTTGAGATCGCGGTGGATGACTCCCTTGTCGTGCGCGGCGGTCAGCCCGTGGGCGATCTGCAAGGCGTAGTCGGCGGCCTTTCGCACGGCCAATACGCCTGCGTTCATCTCCTCGCGCAGCGTCCTGCCTTCAAGCAGTTCGCTCACCAGATACGGCGCACCCTCATGCACGCCCGCATCATGAATGGTGAGGATGTTCGGATGGTTCAGCGCCGCCAGCGTCTTGGCCTCCTGCTCGAAGCGCCGCAACCGGTCCGCATCGCTCGCGAAATCCCTCGGCAACACCTTCACCGCCACGTCGCGATTGAGCCGCGTGTCCCGCGCGCGAAACACTTCGCCCATCCCGCCCGCGCCAATCGTGGCGGTGATTCGGTACTGGTTGAGCGAGGTGCCGATCATTTCTTTTCGCGGAATTCCTCAAACCAATTCTCGACCACCAATGCGCTCGGCTTCGGCAGTTGCTGCGGGCCAGACTCATCCTTGATGGTTTGCAGCATTAGAAATTTCTGCCCATCCGAGGTCACATCAAAGGCGTTCTCTCCAAAGGCGCCCCCGGGATAGATGGATTCGGGAAGATCACACACCTTCACCGGCCAGGCGCCATCCCGTTTCACGGACACCGACATCAACGCGCGGCCATCGAGGCTGAGATAGAACAGTTCCGATCCATTCGGATGCCACTCGGGTTTCAGAGCGCCGTCGTGCGAAAGGATGGTTCGGTTGGTGAAGCCAGGGAACGCGACCAAATACAACTCGTCCTGCCCCGTTTCTCCGGACAAATACCCGAGCAGGGTGTCGTCCGGGGAGAGCCTCGGATTTCTAATCCGCTGAAAGTTTTCAGGGAAAGAAACGAGGCGTTTGCTCGTATCGGCCAACGCGACATAACTCCAGTTGGTTGCGCCACGCCATACTTGAAGCAGCAAATATTTGCCGCTCCGGTTGAAGTGAGCTCCAAAACCATCGAACAACTTTTCCTCAGCGCCGCCTTCGACGGGTCTGACAAAAACCTGACGCGTCCCCTGGCTGAATCGTGAAAACAGGATCCTCCGGCCATCCGGAAACCAGTACGGTGCAACCTCTGCATTCTGATTTCGCATGAGTGGGATGGAACTTCCGCGTGCAACGTCGAAAATCCAAATGTCGAGCCCCGACCAGGACTCTCCCGACACGGCCGCGATCTGGTGTTCATCGAGAGAAAGTCGGGGTTGAAAGAGACCTTTGTGCGGGGAGCCAATGGGGCGAGTAATCCGGCCGGAACGGTCCACCCAGACCAATTGGCGAGCAGTTCCGACGTCTGAGGCGACGAGATTGATCGCCAAGGTTCCATCCTCCGCCACGCCGCCCATTCTTCCTTCCTCAGACACGCGAAACGGTTCCCCCATCCGTTCCAGCCGCGCCAGTGAGAACGCGAAGGCCCAGAGACCCCGGTTCTGACCATCGTTGCGCTGGAAGAGAACATGGCCTGAGGGCGAATACACCGGGTCATGAATCTCGCTGCCCGGAATCTGAAGAATCGTTTGCAGGGAGCCGGCCGAAATCCAAGCGGCGATCGTATCTTCGCGGTTGATGGCGCGAATAACCACACACAACGCCGCGTGCCCTTTCGGCAGAGGGCTGACGTCGGTGCAAACCTCCTCCTGCCCCTCGGTGAGGAGCACTGGCTTGGCCTCACCACCGTTGGCGGAGACTTCATAAAGGCCGGTTTTGCCCTTGTTAAGCTTCTCATTGTTGACGCTGAAAATGATTTGATCGTCTGCGAACCAGGCACCGCCGTTAAAAGGCAAACCGCCTTCCGGCGCTGAACAAATCAAAGTTGCTCGACCACCACTGATCGAGAGGCGATACAACTTTTTCGCCTCGAAGTAGGCAACTTCGGTGCTGCGCGGCGACCAGAAGGGTGTGCGCACAACTTCAGCTGCGGTCAGCAGGACCGGAGGCGTCGTGCGATCCAAGCGCCGAAGCCACAAACCATCGGCATTCCCGTAAACGAGCTTCAGGCCGTCCGGCGAAATGCGCAGCGCGGTCACTGAATAGGCTGAGGGTGTCTTTTGGGTTGGGGGTGGGAGGTAAAGTTCGAACTTGCGCACAGTCCTACCGTCAACCGCAGTGGCACCACCCTTGTCCAAGGCCAAACGCGAGGAGCCTCGGCGTGACGAAATGAGCGCGTATAGCGCAACGACGACGGCAACGGTCGCTACGGCCCAGGGCACGACCTGCTGCCAGGGACGGCGTGAGCTCGGTTCGGCACCGGCAGCGCGTCTCCAGGCCGACGTGGGCACGGAGCCCGCAGTCTCAATGGCAAACGCCAGGTCCTTGGCTGTCTGAAAGCGGTCGTCCGGGCGCTTCTCCAGGCACCGGCGCGTAACGCGTTCGAGGGGGGAGGCGGCGCTGGGATTCGCGTCAGCCAATTCCGGCGGTTCTTCGGCCAGGATCGCGTTCATCGTCTCGACCGGTGTGTTGCGCCGAAACGCCCGCGTGCCGCTCAGCATTTCGTAAAGCACGCAGCCGAAGGCAAAGATGTCCGTTCGATGATCCGCCGGTTCGCCGCGGACCTGCTCGGGCGCCATATAATTCGGCGTGCCCAACACCATTCCCGGCTCGGTGGCGTTGACGATCGCGTTCGAGTCGATTCGGACCGTGGCAGCTTCAGCCGATGTCGGATTTCGGAGTTCGGAGTTCGGAGTTGCCCTGAGCTTCGCCAAACCGAA
>JACXTT010009215.1_pt1 | contig 13510 bp, 18 predicted proteins | sample 9270951 | NCBI WGS metagenome assembly JACXTT01 (sample SAMN15532306, study PRJNA645909) | rock metagenome | isolation source: weathered quartz diorite | place: Puerto Rico | collected 2017-06-21
ATCGCGGCAAAGCCCAGATAGGCAATCGCGGCGAATGGTAGCAGCGACTTCAACAGCCCACTCAACCCGGTCAAGGAAAAGATCTGGCCCAATTTCTGGACGGGGCCAAGCCGGGCTATCTTAGGAGCTAGGGCCTCGGGAGCAAACACCAGCCCGCCCTGTGCCACGCTTCCTAGCGTGGCCAGCATCCAGGCCGCTGCCATTACGGGCAAAGCGCACCGCGCGACGGTCCACCCAGTCCAAATGAATAAGGGGGTAACCGGCGAGAGCACGTCTCCATTGGAAAACTCAAACGTATGCCGCAACAGGTTCCGCCATGCTTCAATCCCGGTACTGCCCTGCCACGCGATCAGGCCCAAAGCGCCGCACACAGCCAGTGCGCCGGACAGATCGCGCGACCGCGCAATCTGTCCCTGCTCTCGCGCCTTTTGGCGACGCCTCTGTGTCGGTTTCTCTGTCTTGTTGTCGCTCATGCCCGTGCCGCCAAATGTAAAAGTCGCTCGGTGAAGCCCACCGACTCCGTGAAATAACGCTCAAACAATGCGGGCCAGTAGCGAATGACGGTGATCAGCAGTCCCACGCCCAACATGCTCTTGAGAGCGGGTCCCAGCAGCATGAGAGGCATCTGGGGCGAAGCCTTGCCGAGGAATCCCAGGATCATGTCCGCGACCAGCGTCGCTGCGAGCACAGGCGCGGCGATCTGCAAGCCTGTCCCGAGTACACCTGCCACACCATGCAACAGTTCCGTGGTCAGGCCTCCGTTCAAGTGCACCGCACCGGGAGCCAGGTATTCAAAGCTGCGGGCAATGCCGCGCAGAATCCAGTGGTGCACGTCCAGTTGGAGAAACAACAAGAACGCCACCGACTGATGAAACATCGAAACCACGGTGGTCTCCACTTGGGTCTGCGGATCGAGAATGTTGACCAGCGAATATCCCATCTGCACGCCTAACACCGCTCCCGCCATCTGCGCCGCTTCAAATACAAAATTGGTAGCGACCCCAATCGCGACTCCGAGCACAAACTCCCGAGCCACCACCCCCGGCCACTGCGCGAGTGTGACCATGCCCACTTGCGCGGAGTACACCGGGTATAAGACCGCCGTGATGACCAAAACCAGAACCGCTTTGATACGCGGCGGCATGGCACTGTTTCCGAAGAACGGGGCGAACAGCATCAACCCGGAAATTCGGATGGCGATTACCAGCGGCCCGGTCAATAATTCGGTCAACGAGAGTTCCATGGTCTATCGCACGTACGGATGAAAGTCGGAAAACAGGTTGACGGTGTACTGTCCGATCTGGCGCCACATCCACGGCATCATGAAAAAGGCCGCCGTCGCCACCGCCAGCAGCCGGGGGACCGCCGAGATCGTAGCTTCTTGCAGCGACGTCAATACTTGGACAATGTTGACCAGCAAGCTCACTGCGACGGCGACCGCCAGAACGGGCGCCGCGAGCAGCAGCACCTCGAGCAAAGTGTGCCGGCAAATCTCCACAATCTGCACAGTCGGCATCAGTGAAAACTCCTCATCAGGGAACCTACTAACAAGTCCCATCCGTCGACCATCACAAACAGCAGCAACTTGAGCGGGGTCGAGATCACCACCGGCGGTAATTGCAGCATGCCCACGGACGTGGTGATCGACGCCACTACCATGTCAATCACCATGAAGGGAAGAAAAAGAATCGCGCCAATCTGGAACCCGGCTTTGAGTTCGGACAGAATGTACGCTGGCACCAACACCCGCATCGAAATATCCTTGGAATCCCGCGGATGCTGCTCCTTGGCAAGGTCGACAAACAGGGCCACGTCCTTTTCGCGTACGTAATGCGTCATGAACTGATGCAGAGGAGCCGATCCACGCTGTAGGGCGTCCAACGCGTTGATCTGCCCTTCCTGCAGCGGTTGCAGCGCCTGGGCGTAGATGGAGACTCCCACCGGCTGCATCAGGAAAAAAGTCAGAACCAGCGCCAAACCAATCAATGTCTGATTCGTCGGCGTGGTCTGCAGCCCCAGCGCCTGGCGCAGGAAATGAAAGACAATCAGCAGCCGTGCGAACGGCGTCATGCATAGCAGCAGGGAAGGGATGAGGGTAAGGAAGGTCAGCAGGGCTACGATCGTCCAGGAAAACGACCCGGAATTCGGCGCGCCGGGCATGGTGATGCGAATCTCGTTGGACGAGGTCGCCGGTGTCGACTTGGTCGCAGCCGATGCAGACACGGCGCTCAGAACCAGGAGCAGCACAAACGATCGGATCAACCGGGCCCGGGAGGTCATGAAAGTTTCTTCGTTTCCCGGTCGAGATCCGTGGCGAACGCCTTGGCTTCCTGCAGGCGGCTCAGCAGGGACATGGAACTGGAAGATCCGCCGATGAGGAATCTTTCCTCATCCACTTGAATGACCGCGACAAATCGCTTGTCGCCCAGCGAGACGTTTTCGCAAACCCGAAGGCTTCTGCGCGCTTGCTGGACTCTGACCCGCCGCAGAACCCACTGGAGCGCGCGCCATGTCCGGATCAGCAAGGTCAGGCTCCTCTCGCCAAAACCGGGCAGGGCTCGAGCCTTGCCGGCGACAGGCTGGAACCGTTCAAGGTGAGAGAGTGTGTTCATGCCAACTCCGTGATGCGCAGGCCCAGCCGGTCGTTCACCACTTCAAACCGCCCTCGTCCCAGCAAGAGTCCGTTGACTCGTACAGGAACGTCATCGGCGACGGGTGTCGCAGTTTTCACCACGCCCTCCCTGCGAAGCTTAAGGAGATCGCCGACGGTAAACTTAGGTATCGAAATTTCCACCTTGGCGGTGCACAGCAGCCAGTGGTAAGCGTCGATCGGTCGGCGCACATTCTCCTGGGCTTGCACCTGCGGCGGTAGCGGCGCGACTCGGGGTGTAGCCATTCTGCGTATCTCGTCCCTGGTGAATTGAGCAGTGCGAAGTTGGAACTTCGCGCAGGAAGGGAAGTGCAATCGCTCTGCCAGTAGTGGGGGAGTGCAGGTAACCGAAGATCGCTTCCGCCATCGCGCGAAAGCGTAAGAGAAAGCACGGTTTAGCGCCCTGTGATCCCGCAAGGCAGGGGTTCACAGCAGGGGCGCATTCAATTAGAGCAAGAGTAGAAAGGATGGCTCTCCGGTGCGGCGGGGAACCGCGCCGGATTTGCTCTAATCCTCGCCTAACCGTTCAGCCTTATAGCTGCTTCATGTTGATCGTGTCCTGGGTGAGCTGGTCGAACGTCGTTACCACCCGAGCATTCGCCTGATAGCCACGCTGGGTCACAATCATGTTCGAGAATTCGGTGGCAATGTCCACGTTCGATTGTTCCAGCGAGCCGCCAGTGATCGTTCCACGGCCGCCGCTGCCAGCCACTCCGATTACCGGAGCTCCGGACGACAAGGTCGTTTGAAAACTGTTTTGCCCCATCCGCAGCAAACCCTGTGGATTGGCAAAATTTGCCAAGACAATCTGGCCCAAGGCCAGCGTCTGATTGTTGGTGAACGACCCTTGAATCGTTCCGTCAGCCGCGATGTTGAAATCGGAAAGGGTTCCACTGGCGTAGCCGTTCTGGAAGGTGTTCGCAGTCGCGCTGGGCGACGATGTTTGGGACATCAGGGAGTTTCCCGTTGCGTCCTGCAAATTCCAGGTAATGTTCATGTTGTTGGCTCCGTCCGCCAAGCCGGCAATCGCGATTCCGGTGATTGGGCCGGTTGGCGTAGCCAGCGTGCCATCCCCGTTAAACGTCAGGTTGCCGGTGGCTACCACGGTCGGTGCCCCTGTCCCGCCTGTGTCCGCGGCCGGCAGAGTGATCTGGTAGCTCCATGCGTTGGAGGCAGTCTTGGTGAACTGGCAGGTCAGGACGTGGGACGTTCCCAGTGAATCGTACACGGTAATGGGAGTCGAAAAAGCTGCGTTAACCGCCGAGCTGGCATCCAGGTTGGTCTGGGTTTGGATCGTCGTGGTTGGGGATGCGGGTATGAGTTGCCCGTGGTTCACCACCAGAGGCGACAAAGTCTGAGAAGGACTGATGACGCCATTCACCGCCGCGTATCCCATGACCTTCTGCCCGTCCTGGGTGGTCAACTGTCCCTGCGAATCGATGGTGAAGTTCCCCGCGCGCGTGAACTCTAAAACACCATTGGCCTCGGTTGCAAAAAAGCCGTTGCCCGTGACGGCTGCATCAGTTGGTACGCCTGTGCCCTGAAGGTTGCCGTCGGTGAAGGTCGGCGTGACGGAGCCGAGGGCAACGCCTTCGCCCACCTGGATCGGGTCGTTCGCTCCATTGGTTCCGAACACTTGGTAGAAGAGGTCACGGAACGAGGCCCGGCTCTCCTTGAATCCGACCGTGTTGATGTTGGCCAGGTTGTTGGAAATCACCGCTAATGCGTCCGATGCAGCGGTCAATCCAGAGAGTGGAATCGAAAAATTTGGCATGACGTTAGGCTCCTGACGGCGTGGTCGTCGGTTGTGACGGCGTGGTTGTTGTAGTGGATGTGCTGTTACCCTGCATCAATTGGCGAATTTGAATCAGCTCGTTAAGCTGGTTCATCGACAACATCTGCCCAACCATCTGCGTGGGATCCATCGGCGACGTCGGGTCCTGGGTTTTCAGCTGTGCGACCAGAAGCTGCAGAAACAAATCGCTGGAGCTGTTAGCCAACGAGTCTGAAGTCGAACTGGTGCTGTTGGTGGAACTGCCTTGCGCGGCGTTGGCCTTGGCCTGGTGGGCAAGTGCCAGCGCCGATGTTGCGATGGGATTGATCGTCACTATGGTTCCTCCTTCAAACTTCCCAACTACTGCTGTGTGTAACCGCTAAATGCGAATATCCAACCTGCCCGCAGGGTCGAGTTGTTGTTCCAGCGCCACGGGAAGAACGGTCTCAACAATCGATTTCGCGTCACCCTGGTTCTGCGGCCGCGAGTTCTGTGGCTGCGCATCCTGCGCCAATCCCGAAGACGTGCCAAGCCCCTGCCCGTGAATCACAATATTGGCCACCGCAACCTGCTGGTCGGCAAGCTTGTTATAAAGGGAGGGAAGATCCGTCGTCAGCGACTTGGCGACGTCGCTATGCTCCACGGAAATCTGGGCGCTGAACATGTGCCGCGCCACTGAGGTCCGAATGTCGATGCTGCCGAATTCGCGGGTCTGCATGCCAACACGGAATTCGGATTGACTCATACTCTGAACCAGCCTCGCCGTGGTTACTGGCGAGGAGGTGGCTACCGCAGGACCATCCTCTGGTGCATCACCGTCCGCTGCACCCGCCGCGGAGGATGAATCGTCGGCCGTCTTCAAGGGAGCCGGCTTGCCATGAGCCCCCGACTGCGGCGCGGCCAAGCCCAAAACGTCTTTGCCATTACCAGCCGGGGAATTGGTCGAGCCTCCGCCGATTTGCCCCGCTCGGAGGTCGCCAGCCTTTCCTGTTTGACCGCCAAAGGGATCCGTTTCCTTGTTATCGCGATCTTTCATCTTGGACGCCACGCTCGCGGGAGTGCGACCGGATGCGCCTCTTGACCTCGCGACCAACCCAGGCGATGGGGACGCGGTTTGCGCCAGATTTTTTTCCACGATTGAGCTCTTAAGCGTCTCTTTTGCGGAGGCGACAGTAGCTGATGTGGTTGCGGCCGAAGCCAACGCATCTGGCGTCGGTTCGACGGCCAGCGTCACGGGCGACTGCGTCGCGCTTGCGGTCGGTGCGCCACGTGCATTGGTGGACGTCGTTTGATCTTTTGTCGGCTTCTCTTCTCCCGTGGTCTGCGGCCGGATCGATGCGTTGTTGTTGCCGGGGTTGGAAACCATTTTGTTCCAGCCGCCAATTTCAACAGCGACTTCCTTTTGCGAATCTGGCCCTGCGGCCGAGGGGCCAAGGATTTTCGAGCTCCTCCCTGGCAGGGCACTTAGCTGCTTCGACTCGGCTCCCGGCGTGGCAAAGGGCTTGCCGTCTTTATTCCATTCGTTGTCCGCCGATTCCCACCGACTGGCAGCGCTTGAAACGGGTGTCACGGAACCAGGCAAGGGTGAACCAGCGATTGCTGCACCAGCTATGGCCGAACCAGGTACGACCGAGCCGGGTGCGGCTGAACCGAGGGCGGCACTTTTCTGATCCAGCAGCGCGCCGGTGTGCGGCAGGCCAGGCATCTCGGACAGCTCGCCCTCGGTCCGCGGGACCACGGGTTCCGGAACATTGAACGGAAGGGTTGACTGGGGATAGATACCCAGAGCGGATGCCGGATCACGGGGATCTTCAGTCCTATTCTTACGGGTTTCAGGTCTGTCGGGAACTTGACCGGCCGCGGGCTTCGTCGATGTATCCGCGCTCTTGGTTGTCTCCGGAGCCACGTTTTCAGTCTTCCCGGCAGCTGGCTGAGTGTCGCCAAACCAGGCCGCGGCGATCGCCTTGAAATCAGGGGAACCGCCGGCCGGGGAAGTGCCCAGCAGAAAATCGGCTGGCGATGAATCCGACGGGCGTGCCGGCAAGCCTTCTGGCGCGGTTCCGGCCCTCGAGATGTGTGGCGTTACATTCACAAGATGGTCTCGTGCGCAATACAAATAAGCACGCCGGAGACCAAAGCTCGCGAGTGCGGCAAACTTCCCGAAGCGGGAAGATTTGTTCTGTACTAAAGAGTTGGGAAGGATGTGCCGATAAGACTGGCAGAGAAAACGTGGCAGAACCGCGTACTAGGCAAGCTTTGCCTATTTTCACTGGGCAAGGTGTGCCTAGTGACGATCTTTTCCCCTGATCAGAAACAGATCATCCAGCACCTTCTGCTCCCGTCGCCTCTGTTCCGTTTGATCGGCGCGGCGCTGTTGTTCGCGGAGCTCGCTGAGAATCTCGCGGTCCTGATGCGCAGTCTGATAGATGACCAGTTGCTGGAGCCGCTGCGTTTCCAGTTGCCGCAGCCGGGAGCGGAGCCTGTCAGCCAGGGTCTTCAACTCCAACTCCCGCTCCGCGATTTCCCTGAGGTGTCCGCCCGGCAAAGTTTGGGTCAAGCGCCGTTCCCGTTGTTCGCGAAAGCGAAGCTGGGCGTCCTCCAGTTCCTGCAACTCGCGTTCACCTTCGACGATGTCGCGCACGATGCGATACAAGGCGGCTTCTTCGGATTGTTCCACACTTTTCCGAAAGCGCAGAACCCCTTCGAGCTTGAAGCGAAAAGGCATGATTAAAAGGTCATGATTCGAGGGCACCGGCGAAAGTCATGGTTAGGTGGGTAAGGCGAGCATGCGCTCAAAAGTCTCCGCCGCTTTGGGGATCTCGGCTGGATTTTGTTGCAAGAAAGCGTTGACCGCGGGCAGGGCGGCAATGGCTCGATCGAGCATCGCGTCCGTACCCGGTTTGTAAGCGCCAATACGGATTAGGTCTTCGGACCTGGCGTAAGCCGCCAGGAACATGCGCACCGCTCCGGCTTTTTCAAGCTGCTGGAGGCTACAGACCGCCGGCATCAGACGGCTCAGACTGTCGAGCACCGAGATCGCCGGATAGTGATTGCGCAGCGCCAGGTTCCGGTCGAGGACAACGTGGCCATCCAGTAGCGACCTCGCCGTATCCACCAATGGATCCTGCTGGTCATCGCCCTCCATTAAAACGGTGTAGAAGCCGGTGATGCTTCCGCGGGAAAACCGCCCGGCCCGCTCAATCAGCCGGGCCATCATGGCAAGGACCGATGGAGTGTAGCCTTTCGCCGTGGGTGGCTCGCCCGCCGCCAGTCCAATTTCCCGTTGCGCCATGGCGAATCGGGTGAGCGAGTCAAGCACCAGGAGTACGTTTTTACCGCGGGAGCAGAAATACTCGGCGACGGAAGTGGCCGCCAGTGCGGCGCGAATGCGGAGCAAAGGCGACTGGTCGGAAGTCGACACCACGACCACGGACCGTCGGCGGCCCTCTTGGCCGAGCGCCTTGAGAAAATCCCCTACTTCCCGTCCGCGCTCTCCGACCAAAGCGAGCACCGTAAGATCGGCCGCCGTGGCGCGAGTCATCATGCCGACCAGGGTGGTCTTGCCGACGCCGCTGCCGCCAAAAATTCCTACACGCTGCCCCCGACCGCAGGCCACAAACCCGTCAATGGCACGGATGCCGCAGGTGAGCGGTTCGCTGATGGGAACCCGGCTCAAAGGGAGAGGCACGGTCCCATCGATGGGAACGGTTCTGGTAGCGCGATATTCGCCCAGAGAGTCCAGCGGATTGCCCCGCGCATCAATCACTCGCCCTAACAGCTCGGGTCCGACACGCAGCGATGGGCGCGCCCCCCAGGTCACAATATGATCGCCGAACCGGATGCCTTGCGGCTTGTCCAGCGGCATGGAGAGGACCGACGAACCGCGAAACCCGACCACCTCCCCGGGAAACAGGTTGCCGTTCGAGTCTTCCATCTTGCAGGATTCGCCCACCGAGCAGAAAGGTCCCGCAGATTCGACCAGATTGCCCACAACATGGGTCACTCGCCCCTTCCACCGCAGAGTCGAAGCGTGGTGCAACCACTGAGAGTAGGCGTCAAGGATTCCCTCGGTCATTTGGTGTCAGGCCTTTGTGCCAGCAGATCGAAAAACCCTTGTTCGATCTCTTTCAATTGTGCGGTCAGGCCAAGATCGGTGGTTCCCAATTCTGTCTCCAGAACGCAATTGCGAGCTTCTACCGCCAGATCAGCTTTGACCTCTACTCGAATTTCCCCACTGGCATCGCCTTCAAAATACCGGTGCCAGTCGCCCACCTCTTCCGGCGGCACCCGGACTGTCGCGGTGGTTCCATGGCGCAGCTTCTCCAGCGCGACCTTTACCAAGGCCGCCACCAGCATGCGATCCACCTGGGCTTCCCGATGCAGAATCTTGGCTGCAATGGCCAGAGAGAGGTGCACCAGCTCGATTTCAGCGCGCGAATAGTATTCGCCAGTTTTTTGGGAAAACACGCGGAGCGCCTCCGCAACCTTCGCGCGATCCCGGGTCAATTCTTGTTCGACCGAACTTTGTGCCTGCAGGAGGCCCTCCCGAATTCCCTCGGCCCGGGCCGCTGCGATTTTAAGGTCCAGATCGTCCGCAGTCTCCCGGGGCTGTTCCGAGGCTATGGCACGACCGACGGCTGCTGCACCTCCAGCCTTGACCTCGAGGGCACCCGGCTCGGGGTATTTGAACGCCTCGACTCCCCCGCGCTCAGGCGACGAATTCATCATCGGACTCCGCTCTCAACACGATTTTTCCTTCCGCTTCAAGCTGGCGGGCGATGACAATCGCCTCCTGCTGCGCCTTGGCCACATCCTTATTGCGTACCCGACCAAGTACGTCCATATCCTCTTTCAGCATCTCGACCGCGCGTGACGACATGGCCTTGAAAACATGTTCCTTTACCGGTTCGCTCGCTCCCTTAAGCGCCAGGGCGAGAGTTTTCTTGTCCAGTGCAGCTAGCAGATCTCGCAAAGCCGTCTCCGGCACCCCAATCAGATCCTCGAACGTGAACATCAGATTTCGAATATTGGAGGCCAGTTCGGCATTCTCCTGCTCAATCGCTTCCAGGATCGCTTTGGAGGTAGCCGGTTCTAGATGATTCATCAGTTCCGGCAGGCTCTCCAACTGCGCTGTGGCCCCTTTTTTCTTGGTCCCCACACTCGGTTTTAGCTTCTGGTTGAGAACCTCGCTGATGGTTTCCGCCGCCTCGGGAGAAAATTGCTTCATCTGAGCGATTCGCTTTACCGCGTCGATGCGCAGGTCGCCCGATAGTTTGGAAAGAATTGACGAGGCGTGCTGCGGCTCGAGGTGGGCCATGATCAAGGCGATGGTCTGAGGATGTTCTTTTTCCAGAAGCGTCGCCAATTGTTGCGGGTCGGTATGTTGCAGCCAGGCAAGTTTGCCCGCGCCGTTCTGCCGCATTTGTGCAGCTTTCTCCGCAAGGTCCTTACCGTTGTCTTCGCCGAAAGCTTTTTTCAGTAAACGGCTCGTATAGTCGGCCCCACCTTGAATCACGAAGCGTTGCGCAGTAGCCTGCTGCTGATACTCTTCGAGAACCTGTTGGGCCACGTCCGAGGGAATCGCATCCAATGATGCCAGCTCCGCGGCGATTTGTTGCACATCGGAAGAGGGGAGTTGGCGGCACACCAGAGCGGCCGCTTCCTCGCCCAGCACAGTAAGGAGAATTGCCGCCTTGCGCGTTCCGCTTAAGGCAGATTTGGCCCGCGCCCCGCTCACTGCGCGCCCTCGCGCAGCCAGGATTGGACTAGGCGTCCGGTGACCGCGGGCTCACTCTTTGCCCGCTCTGTCAGTTGCTTCTGCAGTCCCAGCGATCGCCGGTCCGCTTCGGACAAGACCATGACGTCCGGACTCTGGCCCGCGGCCGCTTCCGCCTTCAACTGCGCGGCGGCCCGGTCGGGCAACTGACTAAAAGCCGAGAGCGCCTGCTTCTTGATCGGGCGCAACAAGAGTACGTACGTCAGCAGGAACAATAGGACGATGACCGCATAGCGAATAAGAGACGACCAGTCATTGAGCGTGACCCGGATTCGCTCCACCTTGCTCGGTGGAGCAGGGGCTTGCAGTGTGGATTGTTGGAACGATAGGTTCTGAACTGCCAGAGTATCGCCGCGTTTTTGGTCCAAGCCGATCGCCGCCGCCGCGAGAACTTCAATTTGCTTCAATTCTTCCGGGGTTCGCTTTCGCCGGGTTTCCGAGGTCTTCCCATTCGCCTGCTGGACGTCAATCGCATCGTCGACCAACAGCGCAGCCGTAATCCGCCGAATTCTTCCCACCGGCTGTACTGTGTGTCGGACCAGTTTGTCTACTGCGTAGGTCGCATTCTGGGTCTTCGAACTCTGAACCGTGTCGTCCGACTCATCTTCCGCCTTGGCGGGAGGAGTCGCGCTGGGGACGTTGCTGGCGGTTCCTGGTACGCCGCCATCGGTGCCTCCACCGGAGGTCTTTTCTTCCGAGGTCTGCATGGTGACCGCTACCGCACTCTTGGGGTCGTAGGTCTCCTGGTTTTCCTCGCTGCTGCTGTTGTCGTAGTCCACGTTCACGCTAGCCCGTATGCGCTGTACCCCCACCACGGGTTCCAATGTGCTGATCAAGCGCTTCGAAAGTTGCTCCTCCAATTCGACGTCGGATGGCGATCCTGCGCGGTGCACGTTCAAGGGCTGGTTGGTGTCTGCGTCCGTGATGGTCACATTTTGTGGACTGAGTTTGTCTACCGCACCCGACACCAGACTGGCGATCGAGCGCTGTGTATCTTCAGAGAGCTGGCCTGAACGCAGCCGTAGAATCACCGAAGCCTTGGCTTCCCGCTCCCGGTCGAGGAAGACCGAATCAGTCGGCATGACCAGGTGGACGCGAACGCTCTCGACATCGCGCAGTGTCTGAATTGTCCGCTCCAGTTCGCCTTCGAGGGCTCTTTGATAGTTGACTTTCTCGTCAAATTCGGTCTGCCCCCAATTCATCTTGTCGAATAATTCGAATCCCAGCCGCCCGCTGTGCGGCATGCCCTCGCTGGCAACTTCCAATCGGCTCGAATCCAGTTTGTCGCCCGGAACACTTACCGTCTTTCCATCGGGGCTGATCTGGTACGCGATGCTCTTGGCGGCGAGCCGGCTGCCAAGAGCCTGCGCATCGGCGGGTTCCATGCCGGTCATTAGGGGCTTGTAGTCGGGTGTAACGATCAGATGTCCAAAGAAAATAATGACACCCGCGACCACTGCGGCCCCTCCCAACAGCAAGACGATTTGCTTGGTGTCGAGCGCCGCGATGGCGTTCTTCCCTTGGTTCGCGAGTTGACTAAACGATGCCATGATCTATGGGGTCAAGTCGGATTCGCTAAAACTGCATGTGCGAGACTTCTTGATACGCACTCACAATCTTGTTACGCACTTGCATCATCAGTTGAAAGGCGATGTCAGCCTTTTCCACCGCGATCATGACATTGTGCACATCGCCGCGATCGCCTTTCAGCAAGTCGGTGACCTGCTGCTGCGCGCTGCCGTGGAGTTCCTCTACCTGGTTGATGGCATTCTTCAGGACCGCGCCGAAGCCGGCTTCACCGTCGGCCGCGTCGGAAGCGGGTGCGGAGCCTGTCTGGCCGAGATTGGGAAATGCCGGGAGATTGGAGATCAAGTTATTCATGGTTGTTTCCTATTTGAGGATGTCCATGGCTCCCTGGATCATCTGTTTGGTGGCGCTGACTGCGGCGGCGTTCAGTTGGTACGCCCGCACGGCGCCCATGAGGTCGACCATTTCCTCGATGGGATTGATGGCAGGGTAGGCCACGTATCCTGATTTATCGGCGTCGGGATGCCCTGGTTCATAGCGCATCACCGGGGGCCGAGGATCGTTCACGACTTTGGATACGTGCACCGCGGATCGTCCCGTCAGCCGCCGGAAGCCCGCCAGTAGAAGCTGAAACGGCGAGTTGCTGGCTCCGGAAAAGACGACCTGTTTACGGCGAAACGGCCCACCGGAAGACGTTCGGGTGGTTTCCGCATTGGCCATATTGGTGGCGACCACTTCGGCCCGCTGACGTTCTGCCCCCATGGCCGAGCCACTGATTTCAAGTGCAGAAAACATGCTCATGAGTCTTTCCCCTCGTTAATGGCTTGCACCAGACGGTGAAACTCGCCGCGCAGAAATTGGATGCCAATACGAAACTGCATCTGGGTCTCCGCCAGCAATACGCCTTCGCGGTCCATGCTTACGTCGTTTCCATCGGGACGCTGCAGCAATCCCGCAACCTTGTGGGCTACCGGAGTTGCACTTACGTCTTGTGGAGACCCCACCACCCGCTCCAGTTCCGCGCGAAAATCAACGTCTCGCGTCCGGTACCCCGGCGTGTCGATGTTGGCCATGTTGTTGACTACCAGGGACTGGCGGTCCGCGGTGACGTTCAGAAACCTTTCCAGAAATTGAAACATCGGGATTGAGTTCATCAGGCAAACCTCCTTGGCGGCAGTCCGAATTCCCGAATCTTGTTGCGTATCGTACGCAGGCTGATTCCCAGCATCTCCGCCGCGCGCGTGCGATTCCCGCCGGTGAGTTGCAGCGTGGTTTCTAGCAACTGGCGTTCGAGTTCACGGATGGAGGTTCCCGTCTGCACCTGAGCCTGCCCGGGAAATACTCTTACCGCAGGAGGTTTTGAAAACTCTGTCGCCAGATATTCTGGTCCGATGGTGATGTCATTGCTCATGGTAACCACTCGACGCATGAAATTCGAAAGCTCGCGAGCGTTTCCGGGCCACGTGTGTTTCTGTAACCCCGCCAGGAATTCCGGATGCAGGTGGGGAATGGAGCGTCCCGCCTGCCTTGCGTACCTTGCCGCGAAGTAGTCGGCAAGCACCGGAACGTCCTCCCATCGCTCGCGCAGCGGAGGAATCGTCAGCGGAATCACGTTAAGCCGATAGTACAAATCAGCGCGGAACCGTCCTCGTTCCACCATTTCCTGCAGTAACACGTTGGTGGTGGCGATGATTCGAATATCCACAGGGATGGTGCGAGTATCGCCCACCCGTTCCACTTCGCGTTCCTGCAAGACTCGCAGTAGCTTGGGTTGCAGCTCGAG
>JACXTT010009216.1_pt1 | contig 13509 bp, 9 predicted proteins | sample 9270951 | NCBI WGS metagenome assembly JACXTT01 (sample SAMN15532306, study PRJNA645909) | rock metagenome | isolation source: weathered quartz diorite | place: Puerto Rico | collected 2017-06-21
GGCTCCTTGCGCGGCACGTAATCCTTGTTCTTCTCGTAGACTGCCTTCACACCCGGCTGGAATTCGGCCGGGACGAACTTGAACGGGCCCGAGCCGATCTGTTCCGGGATCGGCTTGTCCGCCGGCGTCTCGGCAAGGCGCTTCGGCATCATGAAGGCCACGCGCGACGACGGCTTGCCGATCGAGTCCAGCACCAGGCCGTAGGGCTCCTTCAGCTTCAGCGTGATGGTCTTGGCATCGGTGGCTTCGAGGCTGGCGGTGAAATCCATCAGCTTCTGGCCCATGCCGTCGACCTTGCCCCAGCGCTTGAGCGAGGCGACGCAGTCTTCCGCCGTGACCGGCGTGCCGTCATGCCACTTCAGTCCGTCACGCAGCGTGAAGGTGTAGGTCAGTTTATCGTCGGAGACCTTCCAGTCCGCCATCTGCGGCTGGATCTTGAAGTTGGAGTCGGTCGCCACCAGCGTGTCGTAGATCATGTAGCCGTGGTCACGCGTGATGTAGGCGGTCGTCAAAATCGGATCGATGATACGCAGATCCGAATGCATCACCGCGGTAATGGTCTTGCCCGCGGCCATCGCCTGCGGCGCGAATCCCAATGCGAGCGCCGACAGCGCTGCCGCTAGCGTACGATGCTTCCAACGCGAGTTGTGGAACATTCAATCTCTCCTGACGTGAAACTGATCAAAGCCGGGTTATTCGTTATGCATGCGGTTCGTTATTTAGGCGAACTAACACGCTGTAAGGCTTGCAAAATCGAGACTTGCATCAAGCGCGATGCGCGTCAATTGGGATTTGGTCAAGATCGGACGTACACAAACGAATTGTGCGGCGCGCCGGATCTTGCCTTTACAAAATCGTCGCCTGCGACTTTCGTAAGCGCGCGCGATGCGGGCGCTGCACCACAACAAAGAGAGAAAATCCATGAACCCAGCCAATCTTCCCTTTGATTCCGAAGCGATGTTGCAGGGCCTGCGGAGCTGGGTGGAATGCGAAAGCCCGACCTGGGATGCGAGCGCGGTCGAACGCATGCTCGACCTCGCGGCGCGCGAGATGGCGATCATGGGTGCGACGATCGAACGCATCGCCGGACGGCAGGGATTCGCCGGCTGCGTCCGCGCTCGTTTTCCCCATCCAAAGCAGGGCCAGCCCGGCATCCTGATCGCCGGCCACATGGACACCGTGCACCCGGTCGGCACCATCGAGAAGCTCAAGTGGCGGCGCGAAGGCAACAAATGCTTCGGGCCCGGCATCTTCGACATGAAAGGCGGCAACTACCTGTCGATCGAGGCGATCAGGCAATTGGCGCGCGCCTCCTTCACCACGCCGCTGCCGATCACCGTGCTGTTCACCCCCGACGAGGAGGTCGGCACGCCGTCGACGCGCGACATCATCGAGGCCGAGGCCGCGCGCAATAAGTATGTGCTGGTGCCCGAGCCGGGCCGGCCAAACAACGGCGTCGTCACCGGGCGTTACGCGATCGCGCGCTTCAATCTGGAAGCAACCGGCAAGCCGAGCCACGCCGGCGCCACCCTCTCCTCCGGCCGTTCCGCGATCCGGGAAATGGCGCGGCAGATCATCGCGATCGACGGCATGACCACCGAGGACTGCACCTTCTCGGTTGGCATTGTGCACGGCGGCCAGTGGGTCAATTGCGTTGCCACGACCTGCACCGGCGAAGCGCTCAGCATGGCCAAGCGCCAGGCCGATCTCGACCGCGGCGTGGAACGGATGCTTGCGCTGTCGGGAACTGCCAATGACGTGACATTCAAGGTGACGCGCGGCGTCACGCGTCCCGTCTGGGAGCCGGATGCCGGCACGATGGCATTGTATGAGAAGGCAAAAGGCCTTGCCCGCGACATGGGCTTCGATCTGCCGCATGGCAGCGCGGGCGGCGGCTCCGACGGCAATTTCACCGGAGCAATGGGCATCCCCACGCTGGACGGCCTCGGCGTCCGCGGCGCGGACGCGCATACGCTCAACGAGCATATCGAGGTGGAAAGCCTTGCCGAGCGCGGTCGCCTGATGGCGAGCCTGCTCGCAACGCTGGACTGAGAAAGCCTCAAGCGCCGCAACAAATCCCACCGCAAGTCGCGTTGCAGCGATTTCCTGAAGGCTCATCAGGAGGTCATTGCAGCCGCGAGCCAAGAGCGGATCGCGGCCCTCGCGATCCATCGATCGCTTTGCACTGCACAACACGTTGGCACGACTGGTCGAAAATTTGGCCTTGTTCAGTTTTGAGGCTTCCCCTAGTGTCCGGCCGTCCAACGTGACGATGCGGGAGAGATCGAGCCAGGAGCATTCGCGCTTTTGGGTTCGGCGCCGACGGAGCAACCGCCCCGGAAACTCTCAGGCAAAAGGACTGTATCGTCAGGACGATCTGGAGAGAGACGGCAGGGCCATTGACGACAGGGCCTTGACGTCCACCGAAGGGGATAGTCCGTCGCCGGGCCTCGGCCCAGAGCGGATCAAGCTCTCAGGTACCGTGACAGATGGGGCGCCACCACCGGCTTGTGCCGGCGGGATTGGCGACTCTAACGCACGGGAGCCTAAGACCATCATGCCTCACATTGCCATTGTCGGCGCCGGGATCACCGGCGTGACGACCGCTTATGCCCTGCTCGAACGCGGCTACAAGGTGACGGTCCTCGACCGACATCGCTACGCGGCGATGGAGACCTCGTTTGCCAATGGCGGACAACTCTCCGCCAGCAACGCCGAAGTGTGGAACAGCGCAACGACCATCCTCAAGGGGCTGCGCTGGATGCTCCGAAGCGACGCGCCGCTGTTGATGAACCCGAAGCCGAGCTGGCACAAATACTCCTGGATGGGGGAATTCGTCGGCAGCATCGGCCGCTATCGCCAGAACACGATCGAAACCACTCGGCTCGCGATCGACGCGAGACGCCATCTGTTCGCCATTGCCGAGCGCGAGAACATCGCCTTCGATCTCGAGCGCCGCGGCATTCTCCACATCTATCACGACAAGGCAGGCTTCGAGGCCGGCCTGCGCGTCAACACGCTGCTGCAGCGCGGCGGCCTGGACCGCCGGCCGGTGACGCCGGACGAAATCCGCGCCATCGAGCCCACGCTGCAGACGGCCTGCTACGGCGGCTTCTTCACGCCATCGGACGCCACCGGCGATATCCACAAATTCACCCGCGGATTGGCCGAAGCCTGCATTCGCCGCGGCGCGACCTTCATCCATGAGGCGGATGTCGATGCGATCGCGCGCGCCGACGGCGGCTTCCGGGTCTCGTGGCGCGATACCGCGGCGGATGACAGCTCGGCGACAATCGAACGCGAGCTCCGCGCGGACGGCATCGTCATCTGTGCCGGTGTCGCCAGCCGCCACTTCGCGGCGATGCTGAATGAGCGCGTCAACGTCTATCCGGTGAAGGGCTACTCGATCACGGTCCAGCTCGATGATCCCGCAAGCCGGAATGCGGCACCGACCGTCAGCCTGCTCGATGAAGCCGCGAAGATCGTCACTAGCCGGCTTGGCGTCGATCGCTTCCGCGTCGCCGGCACGGCGGAGTTCAACGGCTTCAACCGCGACATCCGCGCCGACCGCGTCCGGCCGCTGGTGGACTGGGTGCGCCACCACTTCCCCGCCGTCGACACCTCGAAGGTGGTGCCATGGGCGGGCCTGCGCCCGATGATGCCGAACATGATGCCGGTCGTTCGCGCCGGGCGCATTCCCGGCGTGTTCTACAACACCGGCCACGGCCATCTCGGCTGGACATTGTCGACCGCGACTGCGCAGATCGTCGCTCAAGCCATCGATGATTGGCGCGACCTCGACACGCCCCCGACGGCGCCGTCGTTCGGCGCCGGGCTCGATGAGCTGTCTCCTCACCGCCGCGAGGGCGAAAGCAATCCACCTTTCAGTGGAGCGCTTCGAACGCCATGACGGGAATAATCGCCACCCTCGGACCGATTAGCTGCACCGCAAAAATCGCAGCACCAATGGCATGGGACTTGCTGAGGTGCTACGGTCTTACGTGCAACGGTCCCGCTGGGGACTTCCTCGACCACAACCCAACGGATCCAACTTGATCGGATATCTGCTTCGCCGCATCCTTGCCGCTATCCCCGTGATGGGCGTGGTCGCGCTGTTCGTGTTCTTGCTGCTGCGGCTGACGCCCGGCGATCCCGCCGCGATCCTCGCCGGCGACAATGCGACGCCTGAACAGCTCGAACGCATCAGGACTTCGCTCGGCCTCAATGAGCCGATCTACATCCAGTTCTACACCTGGATCGTCAAACTGCTGCACGGCGATCTCGGCGTCTCGCTGATATCGAACAAGCCGATCCTCGAGATGATTGGCCCGCGCCTCGAGCCCTCGATCTCGGTTGCGCTGGCCACCATCATCCTCTCGATCCTGGTCGCGGTGCCGCTTGGCGTGATCGCGGCCTGGAAGCACGGCACCTGGATCGACCGCTTCGTGATGGGACTGTCGGTGCTCGGCTTTTCGGTGCCGGTGTTCGTGATCGGCTATGTGCTGATCCAGCTCTTTGCGATCGATCTGCGTTGGGTGCCGGTGCAGGGCTTCAAGAGCATCTCGGCCGGCTTCGGCCCGTTCTTCGAGCGTCTCATCCTGCCGACCTGCACGCTGTCCTTCATCTATGTCGCGCTGATCGCGCGCATGACGCGGGCCTCGATGCTGGATGTGCTCGGCGAAGACTATGTGCGCACCGCGCGCGCCAAGGGCATCGGCGAAAGCGGCGTGCTGCTGCGCCATGCGCTGCGCAACGCCGCCGTGCCCGTCATCACCGTGATCGGTTCCGGCTTCGCGCTCTTGATCTCCGGCGTCGTCGTCACCGAGAGCGTGTTCAATCTGCCGGGCATCGGCCGCCTCACCGTCGATGCGGTGCTGGCGCGCGACTACCCGGTAATCCAGGCCATGATCCTGCTGACGTCGGGCATCTATGTCGGCGTCAACCTGCTGATCGACCTGGCCTACACCCTGCTTGATCCTCGTATCCGGTACTAAGCGATGGCGATCGAAACCCTTCCTGAGCCGTCAATCCCGGTCACCACGCCGTTCCGGCCGAAGTTCGGCTTCCTCACGGCAACGCCGATCATCGCGGTCGCGACGATCTGCCTCGTCCTCATCATCCTGATGGCGATCTTCGCGCCGCTGCTCGCGCCGCACGATCCGCTGGTGCTGGCGCCGGCACAGCGGCTCAAGCCGGGCAGCGCGCAATTCCTGCTCGGCACCGACGCCTATGGCCGCGACGTGCTGTCACGGATCATCTATGGCGCACGGATCTCGCTGCTGATCGGTCTCGGCGCCGCCGTGTTCTCGATCGGCATCGGGCTCCTGATCGGCCTCGTCTCCGGCTTCTTCAGATGGGTCGACGCCGTGATGATGCGCGTGATGGACGGCTTGATGGCGATCCCGGCCATCCTGCTCGCGATCGCGGTGGTCTCGCTGTCTGGCGCCAGCATCTGGACCGTGATGGTTGCGATCACCATCCCCGAGATTCCGCGTGTCGCCCGCCTGGTGCGCTCGGTGGTCTTGACCGCGCGCGAGGAGCCCTATGTCGAGGCTGCGATCTCGGTTGGCTCCAGCCTGCCCAAGATCATGTGGCGGCACTTGATGCCGAACACGATCGCCCCGCTGATCGTGCAAGGCACCTATGTCTGCGCCTCGGCGATCCTGACCGAGGCGATTCTGTCGTTCCTCGGCGCCGGCATCTCGCCGGAAACGCCGACCTGGGGCAACATCATGGCCGAGGGCCGCTCCTACTTCCAGGTCAAGCCGTCACTGATCTTCTGGCCCGGACTCCTGCTGTCGATTGCCATCCTCAGCGTCAACCTGATCGGCGACGCCGCGCGCGACGCGCTCGATCCCCGCATGAAGCAGCGTGAGGGCGCAAAGTGACCGCAGCCAATCCGTCCAACATCGTCCTCGACATCAACAATCTCGTCGTCAACCTCGGCAGGCGCGCCGACGGTCCGCGCATCATCGACGATCTCTCGCTGCAGGTGCACGAGGGCGAGACGCTGTGCCTGGTCGGCGAAAGCGGCTCGGGCAAGTCCGTGACCTCGCTGACGGTGATGGGCCTGCAGCAAAAGGGCACGCTGGTGCCGTCGGGTGGCAGCGTCAAGCTGGTCGGCGAGGAACTGCTAACGGCCAGCGACCGGCGGTTGCGGCAATTGCGCGCGACGCGGATGGCGATGATCTTCCAGGAGCCGATGACCGCGCTCAATCCGGTGGTCCCGGTCGGCCGCCAGATCGACGAGGTGCTGCGCGTCCACACCGATCTCGACGCGCGGGCGCGGCGACAGAAGATCCTGGCGATGATGGAGCATGTGCGGCTGCCCGACGTGGAGCGCATCTTCTCGTCCTACCCGCACCGGCTCTCCGGCGGCCAGCGCCAGCGCATCATGATCGCGATGGCCTTGGTGCTGGAGCCCAAGCTCCTGATCGCCGACGAGCCGACGACTGCGCTCGACGTCACCACGCAGAAGCAGATCCTCACCCTGATCCGCGACCTGCAGCGCGATCACGGCACCGCGGTGCTGTTCATCACCCATGACATGGGTGTGGTCGCCGAGATCGCCGATCGCGTCGCGGTGATGCGCCATGGCCGCCTGGTCGAAGCCGGCGCGCTCGACGACGTCCTGCGCACGCCCAAGATGGAGTACACCCGCAACCTGCTGTCCTCGGTGCCGAGCCTCGTGCCGCGCCCGCCGCGCGTAGAGACGACGGAGCCGGTGGTGCTAGAGGCCAACGACCTCAGCAAGATCTATCGCGAACGCTCGCTGCTCGGTAAGCCGCGAGAGGTCGCGGCCGCAAAGAACGTCACCCTCACCCTGCGCAAGGGCCGCACGCTCGGCATCGTCGGCGAAAGCGGCTCCGGCAAATCGACCGTGGCGCGCTGCATCGTCCGCCTGATCGACCCGACCTCCGGCGGCGTGCGTCTTGCGGGGCGCGAGATCTCCGAACTGTCGCGGCGGCTGCTGCAGCCGCACCGCAAGAAGATCCAGATCATCTTCCAGGACCCCTACCGCTCGCTCAATCCCCGCGTCACCGTCGGCGAGAGCATCGCGGAAGGCCCGATCAACTACGGCATGCCGCGCAAGGACGCGCTCGACAAGGCGCGCGAATTGCTGGAGCTGGTTCATCTCCCGCCCGATGCCATTTCGCGCTACCCGCACCAGTTCTCCGGCGGCCAGCGCCAGCGCATCGCGATTGCGCGCGCGCTTGCGCTCGACCCCGACGTGCTGGTGGCGGACGAGGCGGTGTCCGCGCTTGACGTTTCGGTGCAGGCGCAGGTGCTGGACCTGCTCGACGAGATTCAGAAGCGGCTCGGCATAGCCCTGCTGTTCATCACCCACGACCTGCGTGTTGCAGCGCAAATCTGCGACGACGTCGTCGTCATGCAGCACGGCCGCGTCGTGGAACAGGGGCCGGCGGCGGAGGTGCTGACCAATCCGCAGCAGGCCTACACCCGTGCATTGCTCGACGCCGCCCCCGGGCGGGACTGGGATTTTGCGAATTTCCGCCCGGTCTCGGAGGCCGCGGAGTAGCGCCGCCGACATCCCCAGCGAAGCGTAGCCCGGATGGAGCGAAGCGAAATCCGGGGCTTTTTCGCGACGGGCGCTTTCCCGGATTGCGCTTCGCTCCATCCGGGCTACCCAATTCACAGACAGCGGCCAATACGCCCATGCGGCATGCAAATCCGGAAGTGCTCCACGGCTTGCGCTTGGCGCGACGACGCGCTTAACGTCCCGCGCCAAGAAACCTATCGAGACCCACTTGATGACCCGTATCGCCGTTGGCGGCTTCCTGCACGAGACCAACACCTTCGCGCCGACGAAGGCAACCTATGACGACTTCGTGCATGGCGGCGGCTGGCCATCGATGGCCCACGGCGCCGACGTGCTCAAGGTCATGCGCAATATCAATGTCGGCCTCGCCGGCTTTGTCGGCGCGGCCGAAGCCAATGGCTGGGACCTGGTGCCGACGATCTCGGCCGCCGCAAGCCCTTCGGCGCATGTGACGAAGGACGCCTTCGAGCTCATCGTCAAGGAAATGGTCGACGGCATCGCCGCCGCCGGCCCGATCGATGCCGTCTATCTCGATCTGCACGGCGCGATGGTGACCGAGCATTACGATGATGGCGAAGGCGAAATCCTTGCCCGCGTCCGCAAAGTGATCGGCAAGGACCTGCCGCTGGTCGCAAGCCTCGACCTGCATGCGAACGTCTCGCCCGCGATGATCGAACATGCCGATGCGCTGATCGCCTACCGCACCTATCCTCACGTCGACATGGCCGACACCGGCCGTGCCTGCGCGAAGCACCTGGCGCTGCTGCTCAAGACCAAGCAGCGCTTCGCGAAGGCGTTCCGGCAGTTGCCATTCCTGATCCCGATCAGTTGGCAATGCACCAACGACCAGCCGACCAAGGGCATCTACGAGAAGCTCGCAGGCCTGGAGAGCGACGCCGTGCCGACGCTGTCGTTTGCGCCGGGCTTCCCGGCGGCCGATTTCCGGGATTGCGGGCCGAGCGTGTTCGCCTATGGCCGCACCCAGGCCGACGCGGACGCAGCCGCCGACAAGGTCGTCGCCATCGTCGAGGGTCATGAAGACGATTTCGACGGCCGCATCTATTCGCCGGACGACGGTGTGCAGCTTGCGATGGAGCTCGCGAAATCGGCGAGTAGGCCGATCATCATCGCCGACACCCAGGACAATCCTGGCGCCGGCGGCGATTCCGACACCACGGGCATGCTGCGCGCACTGGTGCGCAACAAGGCCAACGCCGCCACCGGCGTGATCTACGATCCGCAATCGGCGAAGGCCGCGCATGCGGCCGGCGTCGGCGCGACCATCACGCTCGATCTCGGCGGCAAATCCGGAATCCCGGGCGACGCACCCTACAAGGAGACGTTCGTCGTCGAAACGCTCTCGGACGGCAAGTTCGTCGCGCCCGGCCCGTATTATGGCGGCCGCGACATGGACATGGGGCCGTCGGCCTGCCTGCGCGTCGGCGATGTGCGCGTCGTGGTCGGCTCCTACAAGGCCCAGCTCGCCGACCAGTCGATGTACCGTTACGTCGGCATTGAGCCGACGACGCAGAAGATCCTCGTCAACAAGAGCTCGGTGCATTTCCGCGCCGATTTCGAGCCGATCGCCGAAAAACTGCTGATCTGCGCCGCTCCCGGCGCGATGCCGGCGGATACCGCGGCGCTGCCGTGGAAACGCCTGCGTCCTGGCATCCGCATCAAGCCGAACGGCCCCGCTTTCACGCCCACCTCCCCATCACGCAGCAACGGATAGAGAGCCATGCCCACCATCGACCGCATCGACGGCTTCGCCGACGAACTCACCGCCATCCGCCGGGACCTGCATGCGCATCCCGAGATCGGTTTTGAAGAGGTGCGCACCTCCGGCATCGTCGCCGACAAGCTGACGAGCTGGGGCATCGAGGTGCATCGCGGCCTCGGCGGCACCGGCGTGATCGGCGTGCTCAAGGGCAAGGGCAACAGCACCAAGAAGATCGGGCTCCGCGCCGACATGGACGCGCTGCCGATGGAGGAGAACACCAACCTCAAGTGGCGCTCGACCATTCCCGGCCGCTTCCACGGCTGCGGCCATGACGGCCACACCACGATGCTGCTCGGCACGGCGCGCTACCTCGCCGAGACCCGCAATTTCGACGGCACCGTGCACTTCATCTTCCAGCCGGCCGAGGAAGGACTCGGCGGCGCCCGCGCCATGATCAAGGACGGGCTGTTCAAGAAGTTCCCCTGCGACGAGGTCTATGGCCTGCACAACGCGCCCGACCTCAACCACGGCGAGATCGCGATCCTGCCCGGCCCGGCGATGGCCGGCGCCGACTTCTTCGACATCAAGATCCACGGCTATGGCGCGCATGGCGCGATGCCGGAGCGCTCCAAGGACGCGGTCGTGATCGCGATGACGCTCGGACAGGCGCTGCAGACCATCGTCAGCCGCAACGTCGATCCGCAGCAGCCGGCGGTGCTGTCGATCACGCAGATCCACTCCGGCTCGGCCTACAACGTCATTCCGGGTGAAGCCTGGCTGTGCGGCACCGTGCGCGCCTTCTCCGACGAGACCCGCGTGCTGATCCGCAAGCGCATGCGCGAAATCTGCGCCGGCATCGCCACGGCGTACGACGTCGAGATCACGGCTGACATCCGCGACGGCTTCAGCGTGCTGGTGAACCAGGAAGAGCAATCGCGCGTGGTCGAGGAAGTCGCGCGCACCGTGGTCGATCCCGACAAGGTCTTCACCCGTTCGACGCCGAAGATGGGCAGCGAGGACTTTGCCGACATGATGCAAGCGATTCCCGGCGCCTATTTCTGGGTCGGCCATGACGGTTCGGTCCCGGTGCACAATCCCGGCTACGTCCTCGACGACAAGATCCTGCCGATCGGCGCCAGCATGTTCGCCCGCATCATCGAGAAACGCATGCCGGTAGGTGCCCATGCATAAGGTGAACGCCGAAGACGACGTCACCTCGCTGCATGACCTCTCCGCCGTCGACCTGCTCGCCGGTTATCGCGCGAAACAGTTCTCGCCGTCGGAGGTGCTGGAAGAGATCATCGCCCATGTCGCGGCCTGGGAGCCGCACATCAAGGCGCTGTATCTCTACGATCCCGATGCCGCGCGGAAGGTGGCGAAGGCTTCGACCGAACGCTGGCATCAAGGCGAGCCGATGGGCACGCTCGACGGCGTTCCCGTCACCATCAAGGACAACGTCGCGACCAAGGACCAGCCGGTGCCGCTTGGTGCTGCCAGCGTCAAGCTTGTACCCGCACCGAAGGACGCGCCGCCCGCGGCGCGCCTGCGTGAGGCAGGCAGCGTGATCTTCGCCAAGACCACGATGCCGGACTACGGCATGCTGTCGTCCGGACTGTCCTCGTTCCACCCCCTCACCCGCAATCCCTGGGATGTCAGCAAGAACCCCGGCGGATCGAGCGCGGGCGCGGGCGCGGCCGGCGCTGCCGGCTACGGCCCGCTGCATCTCGGCACGGATATCGGCGGCTCGGTGCGGCTGCCGGCCTCCTGGTGCGGCCTCGTCGCACTGAAGCCCAGCCTTGGGCGCATCCCGATCGATCCGCCCTATGTCGGCCGCGTCGCGGGTCCGATGACCCGCACCGTCGACGACGCCGCGCTGATGATGAGCGTGCTGTCGCGTCCCGACCGCCGCGACGGCATGAGCCTTCCGGCCCATGAGATCACCTGGAAGGCCCTGGAGAAGTCGCCGCGCAAATTGCGCATCGGCCTGATGCTCGATCTCCCTGTCGGGCAGAAGCTCGAGAAGGACGTCCGCGACGTCGTCGTGAAGGCCGCGAAGGCGTTCGAGTCCGCAGGCAGCGTGGTCACAGAGATCGACGGCTTCCTGACGCGCGAGATGCTCGATGGCCTCGACAATTTCTGGCGCGCGCGGATGTGGGACGATCTGTCGAAGCTGTCACCGGAGGACAGCGCCAAGACGCTGCCCTACATCTATCAATGGGGCGCGGCCGGCGCCAAGCTGTCGGGTGTCGACGTCATCAGGGGCTTCAACCAGACGATGGCGATCCGCGCCGCCGCGGCAAAGCTGTTCTGCGACGTCGACTACGTGATCTCGCCGGTGTCGCCGGTGGTGAACTTCCCCGCCGAGTTCGCCTCACCCCTCAACGATCCGGCAAAGCCGTTCGAGCACATCTGCTATACCGTGCCGTGGAATATGTCGGAGAACCCGGCCATTTCGATCAATGGTGGCTACGACAGCCATGGTTTTCCGATCGGCGTGCAGATCGTCGGTCGTCGCTTCGACGATATCGGCGTGCTGGGCATGGCCAAGGCATTCGAGGGCCTGCGCGGCCCACAGAAGCCGTGGCCGACGCCGCCGAAGGCGTAGCGCCTCAACGCAAGTCGCGATGCGCGGGACCGCCCCGCGCATCCAACTTCTTCCCAAGGGATGCTTTGCCGGGTTATCTGGATGAAGACGCGCGTCGCGCTCTTCATGCAAGAATACCGAGAGGAAACCATCCCATGGCGTATGAGACGATCAAGTACGAGGTCGCCGAGCAGATCCTCACCATCACGCTGAACCGGCCTGACAAGCTCAACGCCTTCAACGGAACGATGCAGCAGGAGCTGATCGACGCGTTCGACCAGGCCGACAAGGACGACGACGTCAGAGCCATCATCGTCACCGGTGCCGGCCGCGCATTCTGCGCCGGCGCCGATCTGTCCTCGGGCGCCAACACCTTCGATCGCGACGCACGGCGAGGACCTGTGAAGCGGCTCGCGAACGGCGCGGTCGACTACGGCGATCCGCAGGTGCGCGACGGCGGCGGCCAGGTGACGCTGCGCATCTTCAAGTGCCTCAAGCCGGTGATCGCCGCGGTCAACGGCCCCGCAGTCGGCATCGGCGTCACGATGCAGCTTGCGATGGATATCCGCATCGCCTCCGAAGCCGCGCGCTTCGGCTTCGTGTTCTCCCAGCGCGGCATCGTGCCGGAGGCTGCCTCGAGCTGGTTCCTGCCCCGCATCGTCGGCATCGCGCAGGCACTGGAGTGGTGCTACACCGGCCGCGTGTTCCCGGCGCAGGAGGCACTCGCCGGTCGCCTCGTCAGCAAGGTGGTGCCGCCGGATGATCTGTTGCCGACCGCGCGCGCGCTCGCCAAGGAGATCGCCGCCAAGACCGCGCCGGTGTCGGTCGCGCTAGTCCGCCAGATGATGTGGCGCATGATGGGCGCCGACGATCCGATGGAAGCCCACAAGGTCGACAGCCGCGGCATCTATGCCCGTGGCCGCTCCGACGACGTCAAGGAAGGCGTGGTCTCGTTCCTGGAGAAACGCCCCGCGCAATTCAAGAACAAGGTCTCCTCTGATATGCCCGACTATTTCCCGTGGTGGACGGAGCGGGACTATAAGTGAGCGAACGGCGTCCTGCGACGTCCACCTCTAACGGCGTCGTCCTGTTGCATGGCATCAGCCGGACGGCGCGTTCGTTCCGCAAGATGGAGCTGGCGCTGCAAGCCGCCGGCTTCGCCACCCTCAATCTCGACTATGAGAGCCGCAGGAAGGCGCTCGATGCGCTGACCGAGGACATCCACCCTGCGGTCGATCTGTTCGCGGGCGGCCTGACCGGGTCCGTCCACTTCGCCTGCCATTCGATGGGCGGCCTGCTCGCCCGCGCCTATCTCGCCAAATACCGCCCGTCGCGCCTCGGCCGCGTGGTGATGCTGGGCACGCCGAACGGCGGCAGCGAGATTGCCGACCGCCTGAAGAACCTCGCCGCCTATCGCGCTTTCTTCGGACCGGCCGGCCAGCAACTGGTCACCCGCCGCGATGCCGCGACCAGCGCGATGCTGCCGCCGGTCAACTATCCGGTCGGGATCATCGCCGGCAACCGCTCGATCTATCCGATCAGCTCGATGCCGCTGCCGCGGCCGCATGACGGACGCGTGTCGGTTGCAAACACCCGGCTCGAAGGCATGGTCGATCACATCGTGATCCGCACCTCGCATCCCTG